>Ga0118677_10001881_pt1 | contig 43452 bp, 30 predicted proteins | sample AliMusrvi5mmetaG_FD_86154 | JGI IMG/M metagenome (GOLD analysis project Ga0118677, IMG submission 86154)
GTCATTGGATTACCTCGATTGACTGCGGAACAAAGACCGCGCATAACAGCTTAGCGGAATGAAGCAGCCGACCCCGGCCGGCGTGTGCCACGCGAGAACCAGTTCTTGCGTGGCGACTGGCAGGGGTCGGCGACCGAGTGCTGAGGTCGATCGTTTTTTGCAGGTCAGGGTTTACCTTGGCTTCGGGCATTGTGATGCCCTCTCAACATGTCTCATATTTGATACAGTGATACTGTGAAGCCGATCATCCTTCATCCGAAGGCGCAGGAGGCGATACGGCGGTTTCCGAAGGAAGCGCGAATTCGTCTAGGAAGAGGACTCTTCCTTTTGCAGCAAGGCGAGCAGCTTGGCATGCCGCATGCAAGGCCGATGCCTGGTGTTGCGGTGGGTGTTTCGGAATTGCGAGTAAAGGCTGAAGACGGAAGTTTCCGGGCGTTCTACTATGCGGCATCTGCGGAGGGGATTCTCGTCTTCCATGCCTTCGTCAAGAAGACTCAGCAGACACCGCCCCTGGAAATCGAATTGGGCAGGAAACGGCTGAAGGAGCTTTTGAATGATTAAACGCAAAGCAACCATCGCAAAGACGCCGGAGGAACTTGCGGGCGCGTTAGGGCTTCCTGCTGTAGCGGCCAGGGAGTGGCAGGTGCAGCATAGCCTGGTGAAGCGGTTGAAGGCAGTTGTGAAAGAGCAGAAGATCACGCATGCTGAGATTGCAAAGCGGGCGGGGACTTCGCGGACCAGGGTGACAGCGATTTTGAACGACGACCTTCAGCATGTATCGAGCGACCTTTTAATCCGGATTCTTGCTTCGCTGGGGTATCGGGTTAAGGTCTCAGTTGTTCGGGCAGGCACTGCGGCCTGATTGCCCGGCCGCCAGGGCGTCGGTGGTCATCGCCAGCAGATCCAAAAGAGCATCCAGCTTTCCGGAAAGACGAGCGATGTTGATTGGTTGCAGTTGCGGCGGCGGTTGGCCGAATGCGTGGCTGAAGCCCCGCGCAGGCTAAAGCCCGCCCCACATGGCCAGCCGAATTCCTGCACTGGGATTTCACAAACTCTGCTTGCGTATTCTCTGTCACTTTACCTGCGCGGATTGCGCTTTTACCACTGAAGTCAACAAACGTGTTGACGAGAATCTCATCAGAGTGGTGGAGTGGCAATGGCGCAAGCAGGCAAGAGCAATACTCGGTGGAGGGCTGGGCTTTTTCCGTGGCTTAGCTTTGTTTATCTGACGCTGATCTATGGACTGCCGTCCATCGGTTGCTTTTACCTTTCGAAGGTGGCAGGCGCAGCGGTGCTGGTGGTGCCGGTGCTGTGGTCGTTGGGCTTTGTGGTGGTTGCAGGCGTCCTCAGTTTGCCTCATCAATCCTCAGTGGTCCGGGGCAAGGTCCGCAAAGACGTCAATGACAGCAGGTACTTCCACCGCCGCCTGTATGGGCTGTGCTGGACGGCGGTTTACTATAACAAGCCGGTCTACTACCTGTGTCTTTCGATCCCGGTGTTCAAGACCATCATGTTCCAGCTGTTTGGGTACCGGGGATCGATGGACTTTACGGTCTATCCCGATACGTGGATCAGGGACCTGCCACTGCTGCACTTCGAGGACGGGGTATATGTTTCGAATCGGGCCACGCTGGGCACGAACATCGTGCTTTCGAACGGCTACCTGCTGGTTGACGAAATCACCTTGGGCAAGAATGCGTTGATCGGACACCTCGCCATGTTGGCTCCAGGCGTCACGGTCGGCGACAACGCCGAAGTCGCGGTGGGAGTTGCGGTGGGGATCAAGTCGCAACTCGGCGCGAGGTCGTTTGTCGCGCCGTGTGCGGCGATCGAACACGGTGTTCGCATCGGGGTTGACGCTGAGATTGGCCCGAATTCGTATGTCGGGACGAGGACCGTGGTAGCCGATGGAGTCAAGCTGCCTGGCGGCAGTATCGTTGCACCGAGAACCCGGATGACAGGAGTATGCCAATGATCAAACTCGGCACGTCAACACTGACGCCGCTCGATGTTTGGACAGCGGCGAAAACGATCGCTACACCGGACGGAGGGGGCGCCATCGGGCTTTCGGCTTCGTCGCGAGAGCGCATCGAACAATCGGCCCAGGTGGTGGTGCGGGCGGTTGCCACCGGGTCACCGATCTACGGGATCAACACCGGTGTCGGCGCACTGCGGTGCGCGGTCATCGAGTCGTCCCACATCCGGCAGTTCCAGATCAACCTGCTGCGGTCGCATGCCTGCGGGACGGGCGACCCGCTGCCGCGGGCGACGGTGGCGGCGATGTGGATTCACCTGCTGAATTCGGCCGCGCAGGGGTATCGCGGCATTCGCCTGAAGACCATCGAAACGATCATCGCGCTGCTCAATAGCGGCACGCTGCCAGTGGTGCCTTCACAAGGCAGCGTGGGTGCGTCTGGAGATCTCGCGCCCTCGGCCCATGCGGCGCTGGCGCTAATCGGAGAGGGCCATTGCACGATTCCGTACAATGGCGGGATTCGCACGATACCTGCCGGCGAAGCGCTGATGCGGTTGGGACTGGTTCCGCTGCAGTTGGAGGCTAAAGAAGCTTTGAGCCTCATGAACGGCACGCAGTTGACGACGTCATATGCATGCCAGGTATGGACCGAAGCGGAACAGCTTTGGAAGACGGCGACGCTGGCTCTTGCGTTGAGCACCTTCGGCTTCCGTGCGACGCCTACGGCCAGCCGCACGGAGGTGCTGGAGTCGCACCATCCTGAGACCCTTTATGCCGGCTTGTGCAAGCAGGAGTGGTTCGAGGGCGCGGCCTTGCCGTATCGCAATCACAACCAGGACCCCTACTGTTTTCGCTGCGCGCCGCAGGTGCACGGAGCAGTGTGGAAAGAGATCGCGCAATCAGAGGAGTGGGTGACGGAGGAGTTGGGGGCGGCAACGGAGAATCCGATTGTTCTGATCGATACCAATGAGTTCGTGCATGGCGGCAACTTCCACGCGATCTATCCTGCCCGCGTGCTGGACCGCCTGGCGACGGCGATGACGCAACTGGCATCGATCGCCGAGAGGCGCATTAACCTTGGTATGGATTCGCGCAAGACCGGCCTGCAGGATTTTCTGACGCCAGAGACCGGGCTCAACTCCGGGCTGATGATGACACAGGCCACGGCCGCGGCGCTGGTGAGCGAGTGCAAGGCGCTGAGCTTTCCGGCATCGGTGGATACGATTCCCACGAACTGCGATCAGGAGGATCACGTTTCGATGGGTCCGATTGCGGGGAAGAAGGCGGTGCAGATCTGCCGCAATGTGCGGGCGGTATTGGCGATTGAGATTCTGGCCGCGATCCAGGCCATTCATCTGAGGCCGCAGCTTTTACTGCCTGCGCGGCTGCAACGCGTTTATGAACTGCTGCGCGAGCATGTTCCACCGATCGAGCACGACCGTATCTTCTCCGAAGATATCCAGTGCATCGAGCGGCTCATCGAAACGGGCGTGCTGCTCGAAGTTCCTGCGCCGTGCACGAGTTCGATGACGAGGAGGGCGACGGTGTGAACGCGGCGGTCCGCGCCCCGCGTGGGGTTCAGATGAGTTGCCGGACATGGGCAGCCGAGGCCGCGTATCGCATGATCCAGAACAACCTGGATGCAGAGGTGGCGGAGCGGCCGGAGGACCTGGTGGTTTATGGCGGGATTGGCCGCGCGGCCCGGAATTGGGATTGTTACCACGCCATTCTGGACAGCCTGCAAAAGCTGGGTCCGGAAGAGACGTTGATGGTGCAGAGCGGGAGGCCGGCCGGCGTGCTGCGGTCGCATGCCGATGCTCCGCGGGTGCTCATCGCGAACAGTAATTTAGTTCCGCGATGGGCGACGTGGGAGAAGTTCCACGAGTTGGACCGGCTTGGCCTGATGATGTACGGCCAGATGACGGCGGGGTCGTGGATTTACATAGGCACTCAGGGGATTTTGCAGGGGACTTACGAGACCTTTGCCGCTTGCGGCAGAAAGTACTTTTCGCAGCAGAGCCAACCTCTGAAAGGAAAGGTCGTGGTGACCTGCGGCCTGGGCGGAATGGGCGGCGCTCAACCGCTGGCGGCTAAGCTGGCCGGCGCGGTGATGCTGTGCGCGGAGGTTGACCCGGCGAAATTGTCGCGGCGGCTGAAGTCCGGATTTCTGGATGAGGTGGCGGCGTCAATCGATGAAGCGCTGGAGGCGGCGGAGCGGTTCCGGCTCCAGGGGCAGCCGCGGTCGATCGGGATCTGCGCCAATGCGGTGGACTTTCTGGGCGACCTGCGGCTGCGGGGCTTTACTCCGGACGTGATTACCGATCAGACCAGTGCGCATGATCCGCTGAATGGCTACGTGCCACAGGGCTGGCGGCTGGAGGAGACGGTTGAACGGCGCGTGAGTGATCCGGCGGCTGTCGTGGCGGCCGCGCGGCAATCGATTGCACGGCATGTGGAACTGCTGCTTGCTTTCCAGCGCGCCGGGTCCATCGTCTTCGAGTACGGCAATAATCTCCGCGACGTGGCGCACGGATGTGGAGTGAGCGATGCGTTCCGCATTCCCGGTTTTGTCCCCGAGTTCATCAGGCCGCTGTTTTGCGAGGGGCTCGGGCCGTTCCGGTGGGTGGCGTTGAGCGGCGATCCGGCGGACATCGCCGCAACCGACGAAGCGCTGCTGCAGTTGCTACCGGAGAATCTGACGATGCAACACTGGCTGCGCAACGGGGCGCCGCGGATCCCATTTCAGGGCCTGCCGGCGAGGATCTGCTGGCTTGGCTATGGGGAACGGGAGCAGGCGGGTGTGCTGTTCAACGACCTGGTGCGGAGCGGACGCGTGAAGGCCCCGATTGTGATTGGCCGCGACCATCTGGATTGCGGCAGTGTGGCGAGTCCGTTTCGAGAGACCGAGGCGATGCTTGATGGGTCGGATGCGGTTTCCGACTGGCCGATCTTGAATGCGCTGATCAACACGGCGAATGGGGCGTCGTGGATCAGTTTTCATCATGGAGGAGGAGTGGGGATGGGGTTGTCGCAGCATGCGGGGATGGTGATTGTCGCGGACGGGACGAAGCAGGCGGAGAGGCGGTTGCGGCGCGTGCTGGCGAGCGATCCGGCGATGGGGATTATCCGTCATGCCGATGCCGGATATCCCGAAGCGCAGGCCGCCGCGCGAAGACATCATATCCGAATCCCAATGCTGCCATGAACGCTGTCACTATCAAGAACCTGAAAGGCATCCTGACGGAGCCGGGATTTGCCGCGGCCGAGGGGCGGCATCCCAGCTGGAAGCACTGCGAGTTGATTCCCGGAGCCGTGGAGCTTGTAGTGGACGCGGGCGCTGAGCAGGTATTGGACGGGCAGGATCTGGTGGCGTGCCCGGCGTGGATCGATTCTCATACGCATACGATTTTTGGCGGGTCGCGCGCGAACGAACACTTCCTGCGGTGGAAGGGTCAATCTTACGCCGAGATCAACGCGGCTGGTGGCGGCATTCACTCCTCTGTGCGGCAGACCGCGGAGACCAAAGACGAACTGCTGCTGCATTTGCTGACCGCGCGGCTGCGGAAGAAGAGGCTGCGTGGTGCCGAGGGTTCCAATACACTGGGGGTGACACGCAGCATCGAGATGGATTCTCATTCGGCAGTAAGGGCAGCGCATTACTTCCATTCGTAAACCCCGTTTCGGCGGCGTTCTGCATGCAGGCGCTCGACGAATGGGAAACCGGGAAACCGGCAAGTGAATCACGGTTGATTTGACAGAGCGAATCAAAATCGCGTTCGCATCGGGGTCAGACGACCTCATCCCGACACTCATCGAACGCATGAATGAATTGGAGCCAACGTTACCGCTCTACGTGGTTTCGGAGTTTCCACCACTGGAAGAACGCTGGCGGCCATACCACATGGGTCGTACGTTTGAAGAAAACCTGGCCAGCGTGCGCGCCGCGTTCGCCGACAAAGAAGTTGTCTTCGCAGGGCTCATCCTGCAACCGAAGATGCCTTACTGGCAGATGCGCTTCATCCCGATGCGCCTCTGGCCGCTACGGACCATCTTCTTCAACGAAAACCTCGACCACTTCCTGCTCAGGCCTCGCTCGCTCGGAACCATGCTGCGGCACTTCCTGTGGCGTGGCAAGAATTTCGTACGCTGGCAGATGAAGCCAGGTGGAGCGACGTTCACATTCCTCTGGAGATTGGCCCACCCCAGCGCGTTCCGAAGGCCGCTGAACTATCGCCGCGCGCGCAAGGTGGAGTTGAAATCGAAGCACGAGGTGATCGTGCCCGTCGAGAATCTGCCCGCTGGAGTTTCGGTGGTCATTCCCTCGCGCAACGGCAAGGAACTGCTTGCGCGCCTGCTGCCCAGCCTGCTGCCGCAGTTGTCCGCCACAAGCGAGGTCATCGTGGTGGATAACGGCTCAGACGATGGCACAGCCGCATCGCTGCCGCCCTCGGTCACAATCGAAACGTCGCAGCAGCCGCTTTCGTTCGCCGCCGCCGTGAACCGAGGCATCGCCCACGCACGCTACAGTCACGTCTGCCTGATCAATAACGACATGGTGCTGGAGCCCGGCTTTTTCACGGAGCTGCAGCGCGCCTTCACCGCCGTGCCCGATCTGTTCGCCGCCACCGCACAGATCCTGTTCCCCGAAAGCGTGCGCCGCGAAGAGACCGGCAAGGCCGTCATGCCTCCGCTCAAGTGGCGCGATGCCGAGGATTTCCCGGTGCGCTGCGATCCACCGGTGGAAGGCGAAGACCACAGCTATGTGCTGTACGGCAGCGGCGGCTGCACGCTGTACTGCACGGCAAAGCTACGGGCCATTGGGGCCTTCGACGAGACCTTCGCTCCGGCCTACGTGGAAGACCTCGACGTAGGTTATCGAGGCTGGCTACAGGGCTGGCCGACAGTGTTTGTATCCGGCGCACGAGTGCTGCACATGCACCGCTCGACAACGAAGCGGTACTTCAAAGAATCGGAACTGTCGCTGGCCCTCGAGAGGAACTACCTCCGGTTCGCCGCCAAGTCCGGCAACCGGCAACTGTGGCTGGAAGCGATCGACCGCGCGAATCTCCGGACGGCGAAAATCACGCCGGAACCGGAAGCGTTGCTGGTGCTGGCGGAAGCCACAAAGCTGGCCGCTGCTTCCGCTCCCGCGCGGATCGCCGTGGCCGACATGGCGCCAACGCTCGCACTTACCAGCGGAGCCGTGGCGGTCTTCCCTGGCCGCGCACCCTCAGGCAAGAAACGCGTGCTGGTCGCCGCACCGTATCTGCCCTTCCCCCTTTCGCACGGCGGCGCGGTGCGCATGTACAACCTGATGCGGCGTGCGGCGCTCGACTATGACCAGGTCCTGATCACATTCGCCGATGAACTCGCCAAACCACCTCAGGAACTGCTCGATATCTGCGTCGAGATCGTCAGCGTCAAGCGGGTCGGCAGCCACTTGCGCGTATCCACCGGACGGCCCGACGTGGTGGAGGAGTTCGCCTCACCGGCCTTCCGCGGTGCGATCCAGCAGATGGTCCGCAAATGGCAACCCGCCATCGCGCAGCTGGAGTTCACCCAGATCGCGCAATACCAGCCCGACTGCAAACCGGCGAAGACCATTCTGGTGGAGCACGACATCACGCTCGACCTCTACGCGCAGTTGCTGCAGGATCGCGAGGACTGGGAGACTCGCTATCAGTACGAGCGTTGGGTCCGTTTTGAAACCGAGGCCTGGAAATCCTTTGACGCCGTGGTCGCCATGTCCGACAAGGACCGCCAGACAATCACCGGGACGCGTGCCGTAGCCATCATGAACGGCGTTGACCTGGTCCGGTTCCAGCCATCGGAGGAGCAGCCAGAAAACGTGAGGATGCTGTTCATCGGCTCCTTCGGGCACCTGCCAAACATCATGGCGCTCGACTTCTTTCTGCGCGAAGTCTGGCCGCTTATTATCAGCCGGCTTCCGACATTGCACGTGATCGCCGGGCGCAGATATCAGTATTTTTTGGATCACTACCGGGACCGAGTCACAATCGATCTGGAACAAAGTGGAATCGAGGTCGAAGACTTCGTTTCCGACGTTCGGCCGGCCTACCGGGAAGCCGCCATTGTGGTGGCTCCGCTGGTGGCTTCGGCAGGCACCAACATCAAGATCATGGAAGCGATGGCGATGGGCAAGGCCATCGTCTCAACCCCTTCTGGAATCAATGGTTTGGATCTGGTTGACGGACGTGATGTGCTGGTCGCGAATGATGGTCCTGCGATGGCCCGGGCCATTCTGGAACTCATCGAGAATCCGGCCCGCCGCGCGGAGTTGGAGCGCGAAGCAAGGGCTACAGCAGAACGCGATTACGACTGGGACGTGATCGCAAAAACACAGCAAAACCTCTACGAATCGCTCTAAAAACTTGACACGCGGGCATATGCTGAAGGTAGGGGCATATATCGCTCCCTGACGGTCGCGGCTCGGCTAACAGTTGTCGATTGCTAGCCGAGCCGCGACCGTCAGGGAGCGATATGTTTTTGACCCCTCCAAACCCATGCCTGAAACTATCAAGCTGCTCTCGATCGATGGCGGCGGCATCCGAGGTGTCATCCCGGCCGTCCTGCTCGCCGAAATAGAAAAACGAACGGGCAAGCGCACCGCCCAACTGTTCGATCTCATGGCCGGAACATCCACCGGCGGCATCCTTGCCCTGGCGCTGAACAAGCCCGGCGCGGATGGCAAACCACAGTACTCCGCCGAAGAACTGGTCTCCTTCTACATCGAACAGGGGGAACGCATCTTCACCCGCACCATGTGGCACAAACTGGCCTCCGCCGGAAGCCTGATCGACTCGAAATTTCCCGCAAGCGGCATCGAGCAGGTGCTCGATGAGTTCTTCGGTGACGCGCGTCTGCGTGACGCCGTCACCGAAGTGGTGGTGACCAGCTACGAAATCGAACGCCGCCAGCCTTTTCTTTTCAAAAGCGCCAATGCCATGCTGGTGCCAAGTTACGACTTCCCGATGAAACAGGTGGCCCGCGCGACCTCGGCCGCCCCTACCTACTTCGAGCCGCTCAAGATTCCGGTAGCGGGAACTACTGATTACTTCGCGTTGATCGACGGTGGCGTTTACGCCAACAACCCTGCGTTATGCGCCGTTGTGGAGGCTCGGACGAGGCATCCTCTGGCGGACGACTACATGGTGCTGTCGCTCGGCACTGGAGAACTGACGCGACGCATCCCGTATGAGGATGCGCGCAAGTGGGGCGTCGCCGGTTGGGCCAAGCCGCTGCTCGACATTGTCTTCGACGGCGTCAGCGGCACCGTGGACTACCAACTGCGCAAGATACTGCCCAACTATCACCGCTTCCAGACCACGCTTCAGCCTGACCAGCAGCAGATGGACCAGACCGGCGCCGGGCATCTGCGCGAATTGAAACTCGCCGCCGAGCATTTCGTGCGCGACCGGTCGCCAGAGATCGACGAGGTCTGCGAGAAGCTGGTTGGTTGAGGCGGGTGGCGCAGGCACTCCTGCCTGCCGTGTCCCGACTCATCGGGACACGTTCTTCTGAGCTTCAAAACGTCTCGACAAAAGTGTCGAGACGGCAGACAGAGTGTCTGCGCCACGCGAAGCTATTCTTGCCAGGCACCCAACTTGAGGTCTTCGCAGCCGATCGGCTGACCCGGCGGCGGCTCCGCGGGACGCAGCATCACGAAGTCCTTCGGAGCCTGCTGAAAGTGCTTGATCTGCGCCGCTTCGAACTGCGAATGAGCGTCGGGCTTGGTCGCAATCGAGGCGCGCAGTTGCTCCAGCTTCTGCGAGGCTATGGCCCGAACTTGAGCCGGCGCTACGTCGCTCTTAGCGAGCGCCATCAGGTGGTACACCACCACGTCCTCCACCACGTTCTGCACCTCAGCCGCCAGCCCCACGGCCCGCGGCGCACGCCAGGTGGCTGCGAGCAGGCGGTCAATCACCATATCGAGTCCGGCCACGGAAGCGATCCGGGCATGTTGTTCCACCAGCCGGGCCGCACGCTGCGGATGCAAAACAAACCCAACGGTGTGGTTGGCCGCAGCCTCGGCCGGAGCCAGAGCATCGAACGTCAGGCCGGTGCGCCCGGCAAAGGGTTCGCGAGGCCGGAAGCCTGTGGCGTTGGGCGGAATAGACCGCAACACACGTTCGGGCAGCGTGAGCGCATCGGGCGCAAGCGTCTTCAGCAACGCATCCAAGGCCCGAGCCTGCTCCTTGCCGCTCACGATCTCAGTGAACTTCTGGCCATCGCCGCGCACGGCATACGTGTAGAAGAGACCGCCCAGCGATTTCGCCGCCGCTTCCACCTGATAACGATGCAGCATGTAGACCGGTACCAGCGTTTCGCCCAGCTCGCTCATGGGCCGGCCTTCGCGAATGTTGTTTTCGGAGAATCGCACGAGTGCCGCCGACCGCACCGCCATCATGCGATTCAGTTCATCGATGGCGTTGGAGCCGTTGTCCCAAAGATGATTATCAGGATGTGCCGAACCGGCAGGTCGCGCATCGGCATCGGTCAGGAAATAGAGTCCGCGCTTGAACGCATCCTCGATGCCTTTCGTTAGCTCATTCTTGTTGGTTGTTTCGCGATAGCCATAGGTGATGGCGACCTTGTCCCAATCGCCGATCCCCACCGCATAAGCATCACCTAACTCCGGCACGCCATCTTTCGAGAGCGTGACCAGCGGATGCGGATAGTCCATCACAGAAGCACGATTGTGCATGCTGGCCACATAGTTGTGGGCGAGTCCCAACGTGTGGCCGACTTCATGCGCCGCCAACTGCCGCAAGCGTGCGAGCGACATCTGCAGCATCGTGTCCGGCACCGGCTTACCGGAAACATAAGGCGCCAGCAGTCCTTCGGCGATCATGAAATCCTGGCGCACGCGAAGCGAACCCAATGTCACATGACCCTTGATGATCTCTCCCGTGCGCGGATCGGTCACCGAAGATCCATACGACCAGCCGCGAGTCGAACGGTGCACCCACTGGATCATGTTGTAGCGGACATCCATCGGGTCGGCGCCCTCGGGCATCATCTCCACGCGGAACGCATTCCTAAAACCAGCCGCTTCAAAGGCCTGATTCCACCAGCGCGCACCATCGAGCAGCGCCGACCGGACCGGCTCCGGCGTGCCCGCATCCAGATAGTAAACGATCGGATTCACCGCTTCGCTTGCTGCGGCCGCGGGATCTTTCTTCTGCAACCGGTGCCGTTCGATGAAGCGCTTCGTGATGGGCGCGTCAACAGGCGTGGCGAAGTCCATGTACTGCAGGCTGAAGTAGCCTGCCCGCGGATCGTACTCACGCGACTCAAACCCCGGCCCCGGCAGTTCGACGAACGAGTGATGCTGCCGCACCGTCACCGCATCCGGCGAGGGCGCCACTTCCGGCAGGTAACGGCCGGTGGGTTCGCCGGTGTAGGTGATGGTCGCCTCTACTTCGGTATTCTTCGGGAAGTTCTTCGTCGCCGGAAGATAGAAGGCGGAGCGCGAAGCGTCAGCTTTAAAAGTGCCCTCCTTCGAACGTTGCAGCGTCGAACTGACGAAGCGTGCATCGCGTAGATAGAAGCTGGTGGCGTCTACCAGGACGCGCGTGCCTTCCTCGGCCTCCACTTGAAAGCCCCACACTACAGACTGCGCGAAGGCCTGCTCCACGGCCAGCCTCTCGGCGGCTGGCGAATTCACGGCACGAAACCGGTAGTTCTGTTCAACCAGCAGCACTTTCGGGCCGCTACGCTGGAACTTCACTACACGCGTGGAGCCGAGCAGACCGCGATCCAGGCCGATGTCATTCGAGCCTACGCCAGCCGGCAGCGACGTGACGTAAAGAAATTCCTGGTCCCATTTATCGATTTCCAGAAACATCTTTCCGCCCTTTGCGTCCCAATAAGCAGGGAAGAAACCCGGCATCTTTTGAAAGGCGGACGTCTTTCCGGAGATGCCGGACTGAGCACACAGCACCCCACTAAGCGCAAAAGCGAGAAGGAAACTCCACATCCTGCTATTTTAGATGATTGGGACATATGCGGCTGACTTTCCTCCTATACACGTTCTTTGTCGTGCGAGCACTCGCACAGTGTCCACCGGTACCGGCGTTTTCCTCGTGCGATATTCCATTTGAACTCGACGCCGCCGAGGCCGCAGCGAATCCGAATCCATACGCCACCGTGCAGATCCAGGCCGAGTTGCGCTCCCCTCGACACCGGACCTTTCTGGTGCCAGGCTTCTGGGATGGCGGCAAACGCTTCGTCATCCGGCTGACACCCGTCGAACCAGGTGAGTGGGTCTATCGGGTCACCAGCAACATCCCGCGCTTTCAGGGAAAAGAAGAGAAGTTTCAGGCCATCGAATCAGATTCTGCGGGCTTCATCAAACCGGCGAACCTGCACCACTGGCAGTACACCGAATCACTCAAAGCCCATCTTTGGGTGGGCGACACACTGCTGAACTTCGGCAGTATCGACAAGGCGACTTTCCAGACCATCGCCGATGCGCGGTCGAAACAGAAGTTCAATCACCTGCGCGGACTGGTGCTCACGCCGGCCGCATTCTCCGCGCCTGACGTTCCAAACCCGGAGTACTTCCGCACCCTGGACGAGCGTGTGCAGTATCTGAACAAAAAGGGCATCATCGCGGATCTTGTGATCGGCTACGATCCCAAGTTGCTCGGCACCTGGCAGCAGCGCGAACGCTGGATTCGTTTCGTCACAGGACACTTTGCGCCGATGAATGTCACGTGGCAGATAGCCGAGAATTTCGAACAGTACACCAATGGCCGTCCGCTGATGAAAGAGATGGGCCTGCTGCTCAAGCGCTTCGATGGCTATCAGCATCCCCGGTCGGCGCATTCGATGGGCTCGTCGGCGTCGCTTGCCGCCGACGGCTGGATGACGCACGTGGTGCAGCAGTCGCCTGATCCGAACATCGGCGCAGTGGAGCACCAGTTCTATGCGTATCCGTTCGTGAATACGGACCTCGGTTATGAGGAGATCGGCGAGAGTCCGAACTCCTTCACGCGCCGCCTGTGGAACGCCACGATGAACGGCCAGTATCCCACCTATGGCCACAAAGGCATCTCCGGCACAGGCGCAGTGGATGCGAAGTACGCCGACGCACCAGGCACCAAGGCCATGACGGCGTGGCATGAGCTCTTCGCCGATACGCGGCACTGGGAGTTGGAGCCGTACTTCGATGTCGATGGCGCGCGCGCCCTCGCACTCGATGGGGTGGAGTACATCATCTACATCGAAAAGCCGAGCGGACCGATTGAAGTGATCGTGGAGAAGCACAGTTACAACGTGGCGTGGATCGATCCGGCTACCGGCGAGCGCACCGTGGCGAAGAAGTTCAATGCCGAAAAGTTTGTCGGAGAACCGCCGAACCGCAGTCACGATTGGGTGCTGCATCTGGAGCGCGAAGGGCGCAAAGCTGGGATGTTGAACTCCTACCGCTTCGAATCTCGGCCCAACGAATTGCAGGAGATCGAGCAGGACCCGGCGAAGGTTCCATTCACGGTGGGCGAACCCGGCGTCGACACCATCTCGCTGAGCAAGCCGCTGCCGTTCGCCATCAAAGTCAAGCGCGAGACGCGCGCCACCCGCTCCATGCTCTATCTATGGACCGGTGAAGTCGTGCCCGACGGGCAGGGATATCGCGTGGTGGGAACCGGCGCAACGGGCACGCTGAACCTTCCGCCGAACATCGCACTGCGCTTCCCCGCGGTGCTGAATATCCGCGTCTCCGCGGTGAACGCAAACGGAAAGGCCTATACGGTGGACAAAGTCTACCAACTCACGCAATGAGCGTACGCATATTGGCGATAGACGCCACAACAGAATTCGGCAGCCTGGCGCTGGTGGAAGACGGACTGGTCTGCCAGGAAGTCGTGATGCAATCGCGCGATGGCTTCGGACACATGATGTTCGGACTGATGCAGCAGATGCTGGAAAAACAGCAGTGGACCCTCGACTCGGTGGATTGCTTCGCCGTTGCGCACGGGCCCGGCTCCTTCACCGGCGTTCGCGTCGGCCTGGCCGCGGTGAAGGGCTTTGCCGCGGCGATGTCGAAAAAGGTTGTCTGCGTTTCGAACCTGCGAGCGATCGCTTCATATGGCAGCAAGCCGCTGCGTGCGGCAATGATCGACGCTCATCGCGAAGAGGTGTACGCCGGACTGTTTGATAGTGAGTTGAATCTGATCGGCGAAGAGATCGTCACCAAGCCCGCGCCGTGGGTTGCCGCGGTTCCGCAGGAATCGGAGTTTATCTCGGCCGAAGCGGAGTTGCTGGCGGGGATTACAGTAGCGCCAAGAGCGCTGGCAGGCGCGATCGGCGTGATCGCAGCGCGGGACTACGAGAAAGGAAAAGCCATCGAAGCGGCGGTGGCCGAGGCCAACTACGTCCGCCGCTCCGATGCCGAAATGTTTACTATTTCGTATCGACCTTTAAAACAAAGTAAGTGAACTTCGTGCCATTCTTCACCAGCAACTGGTGCGGAGTCTTTGCCGGAATGTGAACCACGTCGCCCTGATGCAGCACGCGATTGGTGCCGCCCTTGATCGACTTTCCGCGGATCTCATCCGGAGCCGTGGTCTTGCCTTCCACCACTTCGCCACCGGTCACCAATGTTGCGGTGCCGCTCTGCACCACAAACAGATCGGCCTGTTTCGCGTGATATTCTGCCACGCCATCTCCCTGGCGGTGGGCAATCATGGTCAGGTGGTTGTCGTACTTGGCGAGGTTTTCGGTGGCGACCTTTTCGGACGAAACCTTGGTCGCCAGCGACTTGTGATAGTCCTTCAATTGCACGGCGGTCCAGTGATCCACGCCGGTCGAATCGGCCGCAAACAGAGCTGCGCCGAGCACAAATAGAATCAATAAGTTTTTCATAGACGTCCTATTATTACGCAGGTTGCACGCCTCCGGGGCCGCCCACGGCTTTCATGCGCGGAATGCGATCCTCGACCGGCGGCAGCGCCGGGAAGTTGGTGAAGGGTTCACTCTGATACCAGTAGCAGCAGGAGTAGTAGTTATCGGCCCGATGATTGGCGTGGCCGTGTTCGATGGTGTGCTTCAGGTAACGGTTGAAGGTCACCGGATTGTCTCCATGCCAGCGGTAGCAGAGGTAGCGGCCGCCGGTGCGCTCGGCCGATTGAATGAACTGTGCGCCGTACATCATGTGCGAGAAGGCGCGGGCATTGTCACGGCCGCCCCAGTCCCAACTGCCGAGGAAGTAATCTTCGAGGCCGGTGCCGGTGATGGCAGGCTTCGATTCGTCGTCGATAAAGATCATGTCATCGCCCTCGCCGAACCAGAACTCCTGGTTCTGCCACACGCCGAGCGTGACGCCCATCAGGTGGCCGCGGCCGCGGGTTTCGGTGAAGACGTAGTTGTCCTTGCCATCCAGGTTGATCAGTTTGTTGGCGTCGCCATTGTTCTTCCAGTCCATGCTGGAGGGCTTGGCGGGCGCGGCCTGGCGATACTGCGCGTGGAAGTACATCGCATCGGCGGGAACGGAGGCGACGTTCATGTAGTCGATGTTCGAGTAGAACGAGTTCACCGGCTGCTTGCCGTCATTGGTGACGGTGATGCGCGCCGACTTCTTGTACGGCATCGAAAAGTAGCAGTTCAGCGATTTGCCCGGAGAGCAGGCCAGATAGGCCGACTCGTAGATCACATAGTCGGCGAGATTCAGTCCGAAGAAATCGCCGATCGGCGTCTCGACGCTGGGCTTGTCGTTGCCATCCCAGTAGATGCGCAGCACCAGTTCCTTCAGGTGATACATCCCCTGCGCAGCGATGGTGAACCAGATGTGGGAGATGACACCTGGCGAGTCGGACTTGAAGACTTCGAAGGTCTCGCCCGGCTTGATGGGCCATCGATCGGAGTTGCCGCCGGTGCGGTCATAGCTCGACTGCTTCAGTGATTTGTAGTTCTGTGCGCGTGCATAGGATGGAAGAAAGCGGAAGTCACCAACCTGCTGCGCCTGTGCGGTTGCCGGAACCGCGGCAGTTGCTCCAGCCATGGTCAACAGCCGCTTGAAGAAACCACGACGCTTGTTATCGGATGAGTTCGTCATATGCGGGAATTATAATCCCGCGCTCATCCTAACAACAACCAGCCGGCAGGAGGATCTGGCGATGCTCCTGCCCCAAGTTATTCCTTACGCGCGGGACGGATCGATCGACTCGGGCCGTAAGCCGAGTTCGATGACGGCAGCTTGCGCACGCTGGGCATCAAAGTAGCCGTCGCGAGCGAGGCGTGATAGTGCAGCCGCGGCGATCGATTCCGCATCCACTTCAAAGTGACGGCGGAGGTGATGACGGTTGTCGCTGCGGCCGAAGCCGTCTGTGCCAAGCGAAGTCATGCGGCCGGGCAGCCACGGAGCAATCTGATCAGGTACGATCTTCATGTAATCTGAGGCAGCAATGATAGGCGCCGAAGTTCCCTGCAGTACCTGCAGCAGGTAAGGCACACGGGCCATTTCGGCCGGGTGTAACCGGTTCCAGCGTTCTACGGACAACGCATCGCGACGCAGTTCGTTGTAGCTGGTGACGCTGTAGACATCGGCCTGAACGCCATAACGTTCGCCGAGGATGGTCTGTGCTTTAATGGCCTCGTTCAGAATGGAGCCGCTGCCGAAGAGCATCACCTGCGCCGGCCAATACATCGACGGCTTGAACTTGTAGATACCCTTCAGAATGCCTTCGGTAACGCCTTCGGGCATCGGCGGCTGTGCGTAATCTTCGTTGCCGATGGTCAGGTAGTAGAACAGGTCTTCATTGTTCTGATACATGCGGCGGATGCCGTCCTGAATGATGACGGCGATTTCGTAAGCGTACGCCGGATCGTAGCTGGCGCAGGTTGGAACGGTGCTCGAAAGGACCAGGCTGTGACCGTCCTGATGCTGCAAGCCTTCGCCCGAAAGAGTCGTGCGGCCGGCGGTGCCGCCCATCAGGAAGCCCTTGCCACGGGAGTCCGCAAATGCCCACACCAGATCGCCGATACGCTGGAAGCCGAACATCGAATAGTAGGTGAAGAACGGCAGCATCGGCACGCCGTAGTTGGCGTACGAAGTACCGGCAGCGGTGACAGAGGCCATGGAGCCAGCTTCGGTGATGCCTTCTTCGAGGATCTGGCCGTCCTTCGATTCTTTGTACCAGGCGAACACGTCAGCGTCCACGGGCTTGTACAACTGGCCCTGGCTGGCATAGATGCCATGCGCGCGGAACAGTGCGTCCATACCGAACGTGCGAGCTTCGTCAGGAATGATCGGAACCACATACTTGCCCCAAACCGGATCTTTCAGCAGTTTGGTCAGGATGCGGACGAAGGCCATTGTGGTGGAAACTTCGCGTCCCTGCGAACCAACAAGAGCATCGTTGAACTCCGTGACCGCTGGGGCTTCCATCTGGATCTGCATCGGCTTGCGGGCCGGCAGATAACCGCCCAGCGCCTGGCGCCGTGCATGGAGGTAAACCATTTCAGGGCTGTCGGCAGGCGGGCGATAGAAGGAAATGTTCTTTACCACTTCATCGGATACCGGGACATCGAAGCGCTGACGGAAGAATTCGACCTGATCGTCATTCAGCTTCTTCTGCTGGTGGGTGGCGTTCTTGCCTTCAATCGCCGTTCCCAAACCATAGCCCTTGATGGTCTTGGCGAGAATGACGGTCGGCTGCCCAACGGTATTGACAGCGCGCAGATAGGCGTTATAGACCTTTTGCGGATCGTGTCCGCCGCGACGCAACTTGATGAGGTCGTCATCGGACATGTCCTTGACGAGTTCCAGGAGTTCCGGATACTTGCCGAAGAACTCCTGCCGGATGTAGGCGCCGCCCTTGGCCTTGAAATTCTGGAACTCACCGTCAACACATTCGCCCATCCGGCGAATCAGCAGGCCGCTCTTGTCGCGCTTCAGCAGGTCATCCCATTCCCCGCCCCACAGCACCTTGATCACGTTCCAACCCGCGCCGCGGAAGGCCGCTTCGAGTTCCTGAACGATGTGGCCGTTGCCACGGACAGGGCCGTCAAGCCGCTGCAGGTTGCAGTTGACGACGAAGATCAGGTTATCGAGCTTTTCGCGCGAGGCGAGCGTGAGCGCACCCAGGGATTCGGGTTCATCGGTTTCGCCATCGCCCAAGTAGGCCCAGATCTTGCGATTGGTTTTGGGGATGATGCCGCGATTTTCCAGGTAGCGCATGAAGCGCGCCTGATAGATGGAGTTGATGGGGCCGAGGCCCATCGAAACAGTGGGGAACTGCCAGAAATCGGGCATCAGCCACGGGTGCGGATAAGAGGACAAACCGGGCTCGTCACGCAGTTCGTGACGGAAGTTTTCGAGGTGCTTTTCCGTCAGGCGGCCTTCGAGGAAGGCGCGTGAATACATTCCGGGCGCGGCGTGGCCCTGGAAGTAGATGAGATCGCCGGGCTGGTCGCCATAGCTTGCATGATAGAAGTGATTGAAGCCTACCTCAACCAGTGTGGCAAGAGATGCGTAGGTGGAGATGTGGCCGCCAATACCCGCGTCGTACTTGTTCGCTTTGGTGACCATGGCCATGGCATTCCAACGAGCGAAGCTCTTGATGCGGCGTTCCAGTTCCCGGTCGCCAGGGTAAGGCGTTTCGTTAATGCGGGGAATGGTGTTGACGTACGGAGTGTTCAGGGTATGATGGGTCGGCACGCCAGCGTGAGCGGCTTTGTTCTTCAGCCGTTCCAGCAGCCACTGCGCGCGATCCGGCCCAGCTTCATCGATCACTTGATCGAGCGCTTCCAACCACTCAGTCGTCTCCTGAGGATTCAGGTCTTCGTGTCGTTGTTCCATCGGTTTCAACATGCGGGTAATCTTTTTATTTTATCCTAGCCTACATAAACTCTGGAGCCGTAATGCCCAGAGTCCCGAGTGTGCGCTCCAACTGGGAGCGGAAATAATCCGTGAGCCAGAGCAGGAATGCGCGCTTCTCCGCATCCTCCTCGTCCAAAACTTTGCATTCCTGGTAAAAAGTGCTGTATGCCTGGGCCAACTGGAAGGCAAACTTCGCGACGTGGGAAGGCTCTCCTGATTGTAACGCGCGGTCGACTGCCCAGTCCGCGCGGCTCGCGGAAAGCACGAACTGCCACAGGTGCTCGTCGGCCAGGTGCTTCGCCATCGACTCCGGGCTGACATCGGGCAACGCCTTGCCCCATTTCGCGAGGATCTTGCTGGCGCGCACGCAGGCGTATTGTACGTAAGGTCCGGTTTCGCCAACAAAACTCAAAGCTTCCTGGAAATCGAAGGCGATCACGGAGTTGCGAGTGAACTTCAGCATGAAGTAGCGCAGCGCGGCAATGGCAATGGTGGTGGCCGACTTGCGGCACTCTTCCAACGGCACTGACTCGTTGCGGGAGGTCACTTCACGCAGTGCGGTTTCGATGAGCTTATCGATCAGGTCGTCGGCTTTTACGCCCAGTCCCTTGCGGCCTGAGACTTCCACATACTGCTTTGCTTTATCTTCATCGGACAACTCGATCCCCAACTCCACGCAGGTGCGGGGCGTGAGCGCCACCATCTCATACGCGAAGTGGATGGAGTTCTCGGCTTCCTTGTTGTAACCCAGAGCACGCAGGCCGGCCTGCACCACGTCCTGTAGATAGGACTGACGCGAATCGATCACATTGTAAACTTTGGTGCCCTTGCCGAACGAGACGTCTTCGCCTTCTGCATCTGTTGAAACATACAACGGATGACCATCGGCGTAGGTGTCCCAGAGACGGTAGTGAAAGTCTTTACCGAGCAGGCCGAACTTCCACATCTGATAGGCGATGTCCTTGCCTACGTAGGTGACCGTGCCGTTGGAGCGGACGATGACTTTGCTGTCGTCTTCGGCTGCGTCATCGGAATACGAACTGCCTGGCATGACCCAGCAGCCTTTGTTTTTGCCCTCGGTCTCCAGGTAGATGGCCTTGCGTTCTTTCAACTGTTCGAACGCGGTGGCCCAGAACTTCAGGTGCAGGATTTCGCTTTCGCGCGGCAGAACATCGTAAACAATGCCCAGGCGGAGCATGGTCTTGACATGTGCTTTGACGATGGCGTTGGCGACGAGGTGGGCGAGTTCGGCGATCTCGCCATGGCCGGCCTCGACCGCATGTAACGTTTCGTGACGCCACTGCTTGGCCTCTTCGTTGTCTTTATAGAACGAGGAGATGCGGGCGTAGAGATCCCAGCAGAGATAGTCGAAGCGTGGTGCCTTGGAGAGCGACTCGACTTCGGCGTGGGTCTTCTTTTCGAGGAAGTGGAAACCAACCACTACGTCGGCAACCTGAACACCGGTGTTATCGATGTAGTTCTGAATTTCGACCTTGCGGCCGGAGGCACGCAGCATGCGGACAAAGGTGTCGCCAAGGATCGCGTTGCGCAGGTGGCCGATGTGGGCCGCCTTGTTCGGATTGATGTTGGTGTGCTCGACGATGATCTTCTCGCCGGTCTTTTCCGCGGTCACGGCAGGTTGCAACAGTGCAGCGCCGTACCAACCGCGGTCGAAGCGCAGGTTCAGGTATCCGCCGCCCGCGACTTCCAGTTTCTGGACGCCGTCAATCGGTGGCAACTCTTCAGCCAACTCCATGGCAATGGCGCGCGGGGCGCGTTTCAGTTCTTTCGCCAGTTGGAAGGCGACAGGCAGGGCCATCTCACCAAAGGAAGTTTGCTTGGGTTGTTCAACAACCACTGGCACATCAATGCCATAGCGGATTCGAATGTGCGCAGAGACAGCTTCAGTTATGCGGGTTTCGAGGATTTGCAGCACGTACCTCAAGTATAGCAAGGCTTACACTGGAAGCATGTGGCGGAACAGTGGAGAACTATCCCCGGCAATGCTTCGCGCGGCGTATGGTCAGGGGATTTTCCCGATGGGCGAAGGCGATGAGATCTCCTGGTACCGGCCGCGCACCCGCGCCATCATTCCGCTGGACCAGTTTCACATTTCGAAATCTCTGGCCCGCACGCTGCGCCTGGGCCGTTTTGAGGTCACCTTCGACAAGGACTTTACGGGCGTAATGGCCGCCTGCGCCGATCGCGACGAGACGTGGATCACCGAGCCCATCAAGCGCGCTTATCTCGAATTGCATCGCGAGGGCGGCGCACACTCGGTGGAGGTGTGGGTCGATGGCATACTGGCGGGCGGAACGTATGGGGTGCACCTTGGGGCGGCGTTCTTTGCCGAGTCGAAATTTCACCGTGTGACGGATATGTCGAAGGTCGCTCTGGCGAGCCTGGTGGGGCATCTGCGAGAGCGGGGCTTTGAACTGCTGGAGGTTCAATACCTGACCGAACACCTGCAACAGTTCGGAACGATTGAGATCACCGGCAAAGACTATGCGCGGCGGCTGGAGAGGGCGTTGAGCCGGGATTGCCAATGGTAGGGTGATGACGAGTACACTGGAGTTGGTGGTCTTGAACTCCGATGCGACTCCTACAACTTACCTGCCTGCTATTCCCTGCCATTTACTCCGCCGATGAGACGGCGCTCGATCGCTACGTGGCCGCGCCCGATGCGTCGTTCAAGTACACGCTGAACCGCACGATTCCGGTGGCGGGAGCGACAATCTATCAACTGGACATGGTGTCACAGACGTGGCTCACCACCGCGGAGGTGGATCAGCCGGTGTGGCGGCACTGGGTCACGATCATCAAGCCGGATAAGCCTTCGACCAACACGGCGCTGCTGTTCATAAACGGCGGCTCCTATCGCACCACACCCGATGCTCCTGACCCGCTCATGACGATGGTGGCGGGCGCGGCGAACATGGTGGTGGTGAATCTCGGACAGGTGCCGAACGAGCCGCTGAAGTTCGCGGGCGAGTCCAAGACACGCAGTGAAGACGCCATCATCGCCTACACCTGGGACAAGTTCCTGCGCACGGGTGACGAGCGCTGGCCTGCTCGCCTGCCCATGACCAAGGCAGCGGTGCGGGCGATGGACGCGGCCACGGCGTTCCTGGCCCAGGCGCAGAACGGTTCGTTTGCGGTGAAGAACTTCGTGGTGGCAGGCGGGTCCAAACGCGGCTGGACGACCTGGACCACTGCGGCGGTGGACCCGCGCGTAGTCGCAATCGCGCCGATCTCGATCGATACGCTGAACGTGGAGGCTTGCTTCATCCATCATTGGCGGGCTTATGGATTCTGGGCGCCGGCGGTGCAGGATTACGTGGACGCTGGCATCACGAACTGGTTCGGAACGCCGCAGATGCAGGCTCTGATGGAGATTGAAGATCCGTACCAGTATCGCGAGCGACTGACGCTGCCCAAGTACATGACCTACGCGGGCGGGGACCAGTTCTTTCTGCCGGATTCATCGCAGTTCTACTTCAACGATCTGCCGGGGGAGAAGTATCTGCGGTACGTGCCGAATGCCGATCATGGGATGACTTCTCCCGAGGCTTCAGTGAATTTGATTGCCTGGCTGCATGCAGTGACGTCGAACGATCCGCGCCCGCGGTTCTATTGGCGCGTGAATCGCGGCGAAGGGACGATCCGGCTGCGGACGCTCGATCAGCCGTCGCAGGTTTTACTGTGGCAGGCGACGAATCCGAATGCGCGCGATTTCCGGTTGGAGGCGGTGGGGCCGATCTGGAAGAGCACGCCATTGACGGGGGGGAATGGGATTTACGATGTCGCGGTGCCGAAACCGGCAACGGGGTGGACGGCGTTGTTTGTGGAGTTGACATTTCCGGGGACGGCGGGGACGCAGTTGGTGATGACGACCGAGGTGATTGTGACTCCGGATGTTTATCCGTTTGGGGCTCCGGTGGGGGCGGTGATGAGGAGCTCATCACCGGCAAGGCGTTGAATCGGCAACGGGCTTACTTTGGCACGACTGGAAGCACAATCCGCGATGGATGCGCCGGATCGTGATAGATCGTATTGAGAGCGACACGGCGCCCGCGTTCCTGCCCCAGCGGTTCGCCCGTGTTGGGGTTGACGTCAAAGCGAGGAAAGTTGCTGCTGGAAATATCAAGCCGAATGCGGTGCCCGCGTCGAAATACCAAAGACGTGGGATACATCTCGATCGAGAATTCCGCAGGTTGGCCTGGAATGAGCGGCTTTGCATGTTGAAGCGACTCGCGGTAACGCGCACGAACAATGCTATCTCCGATGTTGAGATCGACTCCCGCCGGGAAGCCGGCGTTCGGCGGATAGACGTCAATCAGTTTGGCGGTGAAGTCCGTATCGGGGCCGTCCGAAGAGGCCCAGAGCTTGACGATCAGACGCCCGGTCACTTCCATATCCTGTTCGAGCGGCGCGGTCTGATAGACGAGCACGTCGGGACGGGCTGACAGCGGCAGCGTGCTCTTGCAGTGCCAGTCCACTGACGTGCAGCGTTGGTCCTGCGCTCCCCTCACCATCAGAGCGCCTTCGGAAGAGACATTTCCCCCAAGAGTGGGCACCGGATTGGCCGGATCGAACTGGTATGTCGTGGGCTTTGAAGCTCCCGGCTTTTCCTTCGACAGAGAGCCATTTGCGTGGATGTAGTAGTTCGTGTTCACGGCCCGCGCCAGAGGCCATTCGCGTTCCTCACGCCAGCGCCCGCCAACGTAGAGTTTGCCCTCCGCCGTCTTGTGCGGCTCGCCATCGCCCATCACAAATATGCGGACCGGGGCTTCGCGTTCGACACCGTTATCGATGCCTTTCAACCAGCGGTCATACCAGCGAAGCCGCAACGCATTCATGTCGATCGCCGCGTTCGGCCCGAATTCCGCGATGCCTGAAAAACTGACGGCTTGGCCGCCGTGGGTCCATGGGCCGATCAGCAACCGTTGCGGACTCTTTTTCGCTTTAGCGAGTCCGGCATAATTCAGGTTGGCGACGGATGCAGCCCACGAATCATACCAGCCTGTCAGGTGGTAGACAGGCACTTCTTTGAAATCGGCGAGATGATCGGCCACTTCTGAACCCGCTTCCTTCCAGAACGAATCGTCGTCGCCATGGCGCATCGCATTGATCAGCCAAGCTTCATAATCCGGAGCGAACTTGAGCGGAGTCGTGCCGGGACGGAGCGGTAGCATGGCTGCGTACTCCCGAATGTGCGGCCCGATCTCCTCGATGGCGTTGATCGCCTCGGGGGCCGACGTAGCGCGCGTCGCGGCGGCGTGCCCGTTGGGCGAAACATCGGTTCCCCTGGCGTTGGCGTGCACACCGGTCGCGTTGCCGAGCGTGAGTATCCAATTCAGCCATCGGAGTTCGAATGCCCCATTGTGCCGGACACCGTAGCGGCCTACGTCGCTCATGGCATCCACCGGAACCATCGCGGCCAGATTCGGAGCGTTGGCGATGGCGAGCGCGTGCTGGGTGGCTCCGCCATAAGACGTGCCCATCGTTCCGACTTTTCCGTTGGACCACGATTGCTCGCCGATCCATTTCAGAAGATCGCTTCCATCCCGGCCATCATCCCGGTTCCCTCGCCAGTGGCCCTCTGACCGGTAGCGGCCTCTGACGTCCTGCAACACGACCGCGTAACCACGGCTCACGAAGTATTCGACAAGTGAGTTCGCGACGCTGTTTTTGTTGTAAGGTGTCCTCTCGACGATTGCCGGAACGCGATCACTGACAACCGCCCCACCTCGCGCCGGCAGGAACACGTTCGTGCCCAATTTGATGCCGTCGCGCATCGGAACCATCACGTCCCTCAGCGCCTTGACTTCATAGGACTGTGCGGACAGTGATGGAACCGCGAATGTAACGGCGAACAAAACGAAGCACGGCTTTCGGAAACGCATGGGGCCTATTATACGCGTCGGTATCCTTTGGATGTGCTGGAAGGCCGCCCGCACCTCAATTGGCCGGCAAATCGCCGATGCTCAGAACGCGTCCAAGATGGCGAGCCAATTCATTTACTCCTTCGTCGGGCTCGGCCTGGATGCGATAAATCTGGCCGGCGCTGAATACGATCGTCTGGACTTCACCAACCATGACCCCCTCTTTGGATGCTGATGTGATCTCTTCCGTGGCACGCCGCCCGGCCTTGTCTGCCTGGTCTTCTCCCGCCTTGCTGGCGAGTTGTTGCTCCAACACGTCGTTGAGATCAATCACTCCCGGTTTGCCCGGATCACAGTAGTTGCAAATCAGCTTCGTCCGCCCCTTCGCCAGAGCGGCGTCGATAGCCTTGCGGTCGGTCACCTCCACATGGCATTTCGGGCAGAAGTAGTTCCGCAGGCGCTCAAGGTCCTTCGCCTTGGCCTCCAGATGGTCATGGATGAATTGCTGAAACGCCGCCTGGATGTCAACATCGAGCTGGTCGCCGAAGTAGATCTCCAATTCGCCGCGCTCCCCTTGTTCCTTCATCATCAGCGCAGCGAGCTTGCCGCTGGCGGTGTGGAAATCGACGGCTTGCCTGTAGAGTCTGCTGCCGTGCTTGGTAAACAGGCCGCTGTAGTGGAGGCGAACCACCAGTGTGCAGTAGATCTCCTCCAGAGGGCCGGTAAAGCAGTAGACAACCGTACGGCCTGGGCGAGGCGGGGGCGCCGGACGTGGGAGCCGGACATAGTTGGGAAACACCAGCATCGGCCCGTCTTTCGTATCCTGTTTCCACGCCAGCGCCCGTTCCAGGAACAACGCCACCAGTCCGGGCAGAAGCTGCCGCTCGTCCTCCAGCGAGAGGCGCGGAGTCCCGTCAGCGTTGGGGAGCTTTCCGGGCTGGATGATGTCCAGTTGGACGTGGCCCAGTTGGTTCTCCGCCTCGCCAGCCAGCTTTACCAATGTGGAAGCGTAGCAATTCAACCAGCTCGGCTGCAGGACGATCAGGCCGCCGTAGGGCAGCGCATAGAGTACGCCTTCGCCTGCCAGTAATCCGGTCACGGCACGCAGGTCCTCCGGTGTGAAGGCCAGTTTTGGCGCGGCCTGCCGGACGCGGCGTTCCAGTTCCTCAGGGGTGGCAACGTGGGACTTGTTTGTACCGTCCCGCACGGCGAGGATGGCATCCTTCAGCACCGGGAAGTTCTCCATGGTGCTGCGAAACTCCAGCCTGCCCCATTCTTCTTCCAACAGCGCGGCGATGCGCTGCCGCAGTTCCTCCGCGCCGGGATGTGTTTTCAGCTTGGCGGCAGTGAGGATCGGGCCGGAGAGTTGGCGGGCGACGGCCCACTCGCGGATCTCGTTTTCCGTGATTCGTAGGTTGGGGCGGTCGCAGCGCGCGGCAACCAGGATGCCGGGAACGCCACCCTTGTTGACCGCCACTTTTCCAAGGGCCTGTTGCCAGTAGGCGATGGTGTCAAACAGATCGGGCGACTGGGGATCGAAAACGAACAGCGCCAGCGACGTCTGCTCCATGAACAGCTGATGAGTGAGCCGGTAGTCAGGCTGGCCGGCGAGGTCCCATAACCACACTTCGCGGGTGATCTCGTCCTGGTCATCGCCGACAGAAGCCGGGAGCACGAGCCGCTGAATCTCCATGCCGTGCGATGATTCGGTTTTTTCCCATCGGTCATGCCAAAGCCGCAGGGCGAGGCCGGTTTTCCCAACGCCGGAATCGCCGAGCAGCACGACCTTGGCGTTTTGATAGCCGCGTTTGCGCGACGTGGCCGCCCGGGCCAGAATAGACTCTGGGATGTCCCAGATGCGGAGAGTTCTGTCGCTGCCGACTGAGGCGAGGCGGCGGGCATCAGGAGTCATGGCAACGCCGTTCACTCTGTCCGCATGTCCATGAAGAACGGCGAGGCACTGGCCGGACTCGGCCGCCCATAGGCGAACTGTTCGGTCCGCTCCACCGGAGGCGCAGAACCGCCCATCGGGCGTCACCGCCACGGCGTAAACGCTGCCGCTATGCCCCTCGAAGGCAGCAACGCGACGCTCCTCTTCGATATCCCATTTCGCGACCGTGCCATGCTCTGTGCCAGTGAAGACGAAGGGGCCAGTAGCGGGCAGGCTGACAGGGGCCATTCCAGCAACTGTCTCCGTAAATGTCCTGGGGTTCTCACCATCGCGGCCGGACCAAACGGCAAGTCCTTGACTTACTGCGGCACCGACGATCCGATTGCCGTCAGCCGATTCCGCTACCCCGAACAGGTGGGCAAACGGCTCTTTGCACTGCGAGATGCGTTCCCCTGTAGCGGCGCTCCAGAGGCGCAGCCATCCATCAGCCGCTGCACTCAGCAATTCGCGGCCTCCATGCAAGAAGGCGAGGTCGCCCTTCCCCTCGGAGTCCCCTTTCCAGGAGAACAACTCGCCGGTAGCGAAAAGGTAAATGAGATGAATCGTGCCACTGGTATCGCCCGCCGCCGCAATGCGGCCATCCGACGTCACGTCTAGTCCGATAAACCTGTCTTTCGCTCTGCAGATAGTCTCCCCCAGATGTGGCTCATCCTCCTCCAGTCTCCACTTGCGCACCGTCCCATCATCGCTGGTCGTCAGTGCAAAGCGCCCATCCGCCGGAATCGCTACTCGCCAAACATGTGCCTCATGTTTTTCGAACACGCGAACCCGCACTTCCTTTTCGGTCGCTGGCGCGGCGCTGCCCGGATTCTCTGCCTGTCTTCGTTTTTCGGCCATCATCATCCCTTGTAGTATTCCGGGGCGCGCGCCAGCGGGTTCTGCGCGCCGCCCAGAATCAGCAATTGCATTTTATAGGATTCTGGGTTTTCGTGGAACTGACGGCTGTAATGGCGGCGCGCAAATCCGGAAATTCGAATCAGTGAATCTTGATCCGCCAGGTCAGTCGACGCGCTTTGAACCCACATTGTTCGCCGCAGGGGCACCTCGCTTCGCCACCTGCGCCTGCCCCTCCTTGGTCAACAAGCGCGACTGCTCGTACATCTCGATCCACTTCTCGCTCGAAATCTCCGCGATCAGCGTGCCGATCCCTCCGAGCGGCAAATCGTCCGGCGTCTCGAAATGAACGCAGCACTTCCCCATGTCGAGCTTCTTTCCCGCCGCCTGGAACGCCGCCTTCAATTGCTCCAACTGGCTAGGACTCCAAAACGCGCCCATCAGGTAGAGCGAGCAGTAGTTCTTCTGCGACGAGAGCGCGACGTAGATGATCGGCTGCTTGTTGTGCGTATCGGGATAGCGCGACAGGGGGATCGTCCAACCGATCGTTCCCCAGACGATGCACTCGTCGTAGCCGCGGGGGATGTGCTTGTTCACGAACGCGCGCACCGTCGCGATCGTTTTCGCGCGATCGGCAGGCAGCCAGGCGATGTATTGCGTTGGCGTCTTGACGTTCGCTGGTGGTTTCATGAATGCCTCACTTCGCCGGCCGCCATGCCTCCGCACGCTGCCTGGCCTGCCCGGTCTCTTCGGCTGTCAAGCTGGCTTCCAGCACGCCGCGATTCTTCTGACCCGCTTCTCCCGCCAGTATGAACCACTTTTGCGCTTCGACGCGATCTTCCGGGATACCGTGTCCTTTCAGATACATTACCCCCATATTTACGCGCGCCGAAAGCGATCCTTGTGAAGCCGCTTTTTGGTACCAGCGGAGCGCCTCGGCGTAGTCTTTTTCGACGCCGCTGCCGGTGTGGTAGGCGAGCCCCAATTCATATTGCCCTTCCTGGACGCCACGCTCCGCCAGCACGCGAAACCACTTCACGGCTTGGACGTTGTCAACCGGGCCACCCTGGCCTTGCGTTTCCATGACTGCCGCACGCAGCATCGCGTCATCATTGCCGTGCCCGGCCATCTTTTCGTACAGTCCGCGCGCCGTTTCGAAGTCGCCCTTGTCGTAAGCGGTTTTTGCTCTTTTTCCGGTATCGACAAAGCGGGCCAGCATGTCCACCAATGTACTTATGCTGCCCTTGTCGTGCATGCCGCTCGTACGATCGTGGATGGCAACGGTCGCTTCCCAGCCGATAAAGGCCAGAACTACAACGAGACCCCCGACGCCCAAGAGTGCTTTCTTGACTGCGCCCATGGCCTGTTCCTTCTGCTCACCTTCGCTCATTTGCTTTTCCAGGCCTTGGCCATGCTCTCGGCCTGCTGTTGCTGGGCGGGAGTCAGTCCTTTCTCAAGGACTTCGCGGTTCTTCTTGCCAAGCTCACCAGAAAGGATGAACCACTTTTCGCCCTCGATAAAATCCTGTGGCACACCCTGACCCTTGGTGTAGATCACACCAAGATAGACCATGGATTCCGTGCTGCCGTCTTTAGCCAGCACTTCGAAGGCGGCTCTGGCGTCACCGAATTTCCCCTGCTTGTACAGTTCCATTGCGGCGCTATATCCCTGCGTGTCCGTCTTCCCGCCATCCGACACTGCCTGAACCAGGCCGATCGCAACGCCTACGATGATGACAAGCACACCGACAATCAGCAGAATCGTTATGCCGGAACCACCTGGTTCCAGTACGGCCGAGGACGGCTTTTGCGGATCGTAATAGACCTGCACGTCCGTTCCCGCCGGATACTTCTTCACCACAGCATTCGGATTGCGAGTCCCAATGCTTACCCGCGTGCCCTGCATCGGCGTTACTCCGACGCTGTATGAGTAGGTCAAGAACACTTCTGGCGATTCCTGTCCATCCGCATCTCTGGTTTGTCTCACCTGCGAAGCGATAATCCGTCCCGGCACTTTCGGCCAGCTCATGCTTGCCTGTGCCTTGCGACGCAGGAAGAACCAGATCAGGATTAACGGAATGCCAATAATCAATCCACTCAAAATGAACATCAGAGCCCCCCATTGCACTACGCCGAAACCGGGCACACTCTAACCACCAACAATTCGATGTAATGTGGTGCCGGACGAGCCTCCCGTCGACGTTAGGGCAGGCTCCAGTCTACTACTGATCGACTCGCACCTCATAGGATTCTCACACAATCGCTCCTTTCTGGTACCATTAGCATCAAGAAGTGCGAGGGCAGCGATAGGTGCAACCCTCGCCACGTCATCTTCTCGATACCGATAGCCTATCTTGCATATCGCCCCGCGGCAGAAATGGGAGTTCAGCATGCAGATCCGGGCCGGTTACGAACTGATCTACAACTTTCCTCAACCAACACCGATCATCCTGGTGGTAAATATCCACTATTCGCGCGCCTCTGACATCGTCGTTCCCGATCTTCTCGTCTGCGATCCGTTCTTTCCGGTCACCGCCTACCGGGACACCTTCGGAAACTGGTGCCAGCGCGGACTCGCGCCCGCGGGACGTGTCCGCCTGACGGCCGACGGCGTGATCAATGATAACGGGCTACAAGCTGAGTTTGAGGGTGTGACCGGAAGGGACTCCGTGGAGGATCTGCCTGACGAAGCTCTCATGTTCCTGTTGGGCAGCCGCTATTGTGAGACGGATTTGCTGTCGAACACGGCCTGGCAACTCTTCAGCGGCACGCCTCCCGGGCTACCGCGTGTGCGGGCAATCTGCGATTACGTCCACCGTCATATCGCCTTCAACTATCAGCTGGCCCGCTCCACTCGAACCGCCGCCGGGGCCTTCAACGAAGGGATCGGCGTGTGCCGCGATTATGCGCACCTTGCAATCGCATTCTGCCGGTGCATGAATATTCCAGCCCGGTATTGCACCGGCTATCTGAGCGATATCGGAACGCCCCAGCCGTACCCGCCGGGCGATTTCGCTGCTTGGTTCGAGGCCTGGATCGGCGGCAGCTGGCAAATGTTCGATCCTCGCAACAATGTGCCGCGAATGGGCCGCGTGCTGATGGCACGAGGCCGCGACGCCTCCGATGTCGCGATCGCAACCACATTCGGGCCCAATACACTCGAGATGTTCCGGGTTTGGACTGACGAGATTCCCAGCCACCAGATAATGGCATCAAGCCGGTAATGTCGTAATGTCTATTCTTACGGTTCAGCACACAACGGTCTACCGCTACAGCGAGCCAGTGGAGCTTGGGGAGCATCGCATGATGTTTCGTCCTCGCGAGAGCTACGACCTGCAGTTGATCCGGACCAAACTGGTTATCACACCCGAACCCGTTCAGTTGCGCTGGCTTCACGATCCATTCGATAACTCGGTCGCGGTCGCCAGCTTTCATGGCGCCACGTCCGAATTGCGCTTTGAAAGCACGGTAACGCTCGAGCATACCGAGACCTCGCTGCCGGAGTATCCGATTGAGGTTTATGCCAGGACGTATCCTTTCCGGTATTCCGACGAAGACTTTCCCAGTCTGGAGCGGGCACTTGCTCATCACTACCCGAGCTTCAGCGTGTCTCAATGGGCATTGCAGTTTCTTGATCCGTTTGAGACGACAGGCACGATGAAGATACTGACGGCCATGAACAACGGCATCCGCCGCCAGCTTAAATACACCGTCCGTTCTGAAAAGGGCGTGCAGACTCCGGAGGAGACGCTGATGAGCGGACGCGGCAGTTGCCGGGATTTCGCTGTATTGATGATGGAGGCGGCCAGGTCATTGGGCATCGCGGCGCGGTTCGTGAGCGGTTATATTTTCATGCCCGACGCTTCCGGCTTTGCCAGTGGGGGATCAACGCATGCATGGCTCCAGGCCTATCTGCCGGGCGCGGGCTGGATCGACTTCTGCCCCACCAACAGCATCATTGGCAACCGCAATCTGATTCGGGTTGGCGTTGCCTGGACGCCCGAGCATGTCCTGCCGTTGTGGGGCAGCTATGAGGGGTCCCCGACGGCCTTCCTCGGCATGGACGTCACGGTGAATGTTACGGAAGTGGCGGGATGAAGATTCACCATTCGAACACTCCTCCCCGGCCAGCCGCTAGTGTGCGGACTTCGAGTCCGCCAGATCGCCCACGCGAAAACGCACACTGACAATCGACTGTTTCTCCTTCTCGCCAGGCTTGTACTTGATATACGTGGTGGCGACGAAAGTCCCGTCGGGCAGCAGTTCCAATCCCGCGTAACCGCAATCAGCGCCGCCATACGAGTGCAACAGCTTCGCACGATGGCCTGCCGGTTTCCCGGCGATCAACTCTTCATATCTACCTAACCACGCCACAAAGTGGCCTCGGGTGGGGCTCTGGCGGTCCATATCCCGGAACACAACCACCAACCTCCCATCGGGCGCATAGCGTACCGTGTGCTTATCGCCGGTGAGCACACCGGGCAGTTCGCGCGGCTGCGACCAGGTCTCTCCTTCGTCGTTTGAGTAAATCAGAAACGAGTTGAACTTGCGGCTGTTGTCGCGAATCATCACTGCGATCTGCTTCCCGTCAGGCGACCGGATGGCACCTGGCTCGCAGAACTCGGCGGACTCGTGGCCCGCCACAAAGATGCGGCGCGTCCATGTCAGTCCTCCATCCGCGGAGAGTATCTTGTACAGCTTCATGTTGCGTTTGCCCTCCTCGCCTGGAAGATAGTCCGAGTGGTGCAACGCCATGTAGCGCCCGTCTTTCAGCTTCAACATGGAGGATGCGGAGACGATGGCGTTGAAGTCGCGGCCTTCGCCGACCGGCGTGAGCGGAGTCCAGGTGCGGCCTTTATCCTCAGAGTGGGTCAGGCGGACTGGCAGGTCCTCTTTCTTGTTCTCCGCGGAGCCGGTCAAAATGACGAGACGCTCTTTGCCGTCGGGACCTGTGAGACGGCTTATGGCCGGCGGATTCATCGAGGTCGCGAAGTTTTCCGGCACCGGCAGCCGCTCGCTCCAATGCAAGCCGCCGTCATCACTGCGCTTCAATACCAATGCTCCGGCCGCATGGCCCTTAGGATAAACGGCAAAGATGGTCCGGCCATCGCCCATCAGGACGGTCGTCGGGTGGCCCAGGTACTGGCCATCCTCGCGGTCGACAATCACATGGCGTTGCGTCTCGCCGGAGAGGTCGGTGACGGGCACCGGATAGTTCTGGAGCGCGCATAGGAGGATTAAGGGCGGCAGCATCACGCAGAATCTCTATTTCCAGTAGCGCTTGGTGACTGAGATCAGGATGCCGCCGCTCACCACCAGCACTCCCAGCAGCATCAGCGCTGTCTCGGTGCGGCCATAGAGGAAGTTCCCGACCGTGAACAGGCCGGCCCAAATCACAATGGTGCCTGAGACCCAGCCCAGTGTTGCCAGCGGAATGTTGTCTTCCTTGGAGAACTCGGCGGCTTGCGCCTCAGAGACTCCGGCAGCCTTGCGGATCACGGTCCAGCCAGGACCAAACGGCTTCACCTTCAGATAGAAATTGACGAGCGCAGCGCGGTCGGTTTCCGGTCCGGCATAGGCAGTGATCAGCCAGCAGACGGTGGTGAACGCGATGGTAATCAACAGTTCCTTGTGCGTGCCGATCTGCATCCCGTTCTTGTGCAGCACCAAAAACACGATGGAGATACCAAAGGAACTGGCCATTGCGACAATCTCGCACCACGCGGTGATGCGCCACCAGAACCAGCGCAACAGGTACAGCAAGCCCGTTCCCGCGCCCACCTGCAGCATGATGTTGAAGTTGTCCTGGGCGGTTTCCAGCACGAAGACGAGCGAAGAGGAAAGCACGAACAAACCAACCGTGGCGAGCCGCCCGGCCATGACGTAGTGCTTTTCTGTTTCACCTTTACGAAGGAAGCGGCGGTAGAAATCGTGCACCAGATACGAAGCGCCCCAGTTGAGGTGGGTCAGAATCGTCGAAGAATTCGCGGCGATCAGGCCACCAACCATGAGGCCGATCCAGCCGGCAGGCAGGAAGATGAGCATCGCGGGATATGCGATATCGTGCCCCACGAGCCCAGGCTCCACATTCGGAAACGCCGAGCGGATATCCTTCAACTCCGGATAAACGATGATGGACGCGAGTCCAACCAGAATCCATGGCCACGGACGCAGCACGTAGTGCGCAAGGTTAAAGAAGAGCGTGCCGCCGAGCGAGTCTTTCTCAGACTTCGAAGCCAGCATACGCTGTGCGATATAGCTGCCGCCGCCGGGTTCGGCGCCGGGGTACCACACCGTCCACCATTGCACCGAAAGCGGGATGATGAAGATCGCCATCGCCATGTCCCAGTTGTTGGTGAAGTCGGGCAGCATATTCAGGTAGTTCAAGCCGCCCGGTCCTGGGCGATTCGAAAGCTTCTCCACCAATCCTGTGAGCCCGCCCACCTGCGGCAGATTCACGGCAAAGTAAGCGGCTCCGATCACAGCGGTCATCTTGATGAAGAACTGGATCATGTCGATGACCAGCACGCCCCACAGTCCAGAGTGCGCGGCAAAGACCACGTTCAGAATGCCAACCGCAAGCAATGTCTGCCAGCGCGGCATACCGAACAGCACATTCGCGATCTTGCACGCCGCAAGATTGACGGATGCCATGATGATGCAGTTGAAGAAGAGCCCGAGGTACACGGCGCGGAAGCCGCGAACGGCGCTGGCTGCACTGCCCGAATAGCGCGTTTCATAGAATTCCAGATCGGTCAGCACGCCGGAGCGGCGCCACAATCGGGCAAAGAAGAAGACCGTGGAAACACCTGTCAGCGTGAACGCCCACCACTGCCAGTTGCCTGCCACGCCCTGGGTGCGGACGAAGTTGGTGACCAGGTTCGGCGTGTCGCTCGAAAACGTCGTCGCCACCATGGAGATGCCCGCCAGCCACCACGGCACCGCGCGGCCCGAGCCGAAGAACTCAGCAGTGCTCTTGCCGGAGCGCTTGCCGAAGAACAGGGCGGGCACAAAACAGATCAACAACGACGCAACAATTATTATCCAATCGATTGTATGGAGGACCATGGACTCATTTCACCGTCGGGTATTTGATTCCTAACTGCTCAAGATAGCTGGAATACTTCGAAGCATCATAATACAACTCCTTCATACGCGGACGGTACTCTTCCATGATCTTCTTGTTCAGCCACACTGCAGGCTTATCGTCAGGGCGCAGGAAGCTCTGGTACTTCACGGTCTTGGTCTGAACGTTATGGAAGTAGTCCCAGGACTTCGCAACCAGCTCCGGATTGGTGATCAGATCGAGCAGCGTCAGCGCCTGCACCTTTGCCCCGGCGATCACGCCTTTGTGCGCAATCGGAGTGGCCATGGAGATGGCGTTGGCCCAGTTGTGGCCGGGACCTCCAGGAATGTTGGAAGGATAGCGTAGCGTAACCGTCGGGACCACCCAAGAGATGTCGCCGATATCGTCCGAGCCGCCACCGGTAGGCACCGGCGCTTCCCGATCTTCTTCGGTGGAGGGAGCGCGCGGTTCGCGGAAGACCGCTACTTTTTCATTGAGCCCTTTCACCGGTTGCTTCAATTCGGTCTGCACAGCCTTGGCCAGCTTCTGATCATCCTCCGACCATTTCGGCATGCCCACGGCTTTAATGTTCTCACTCATGGCCTTCGCGATCGGGACGTTGAAGTGCGGCGCCCAGGCACTACCGAGCAACCGGGAGGTGAACGTCGTGTCAGTCATGAGCGTGGCGGCCTTGGCCATGTTGTCACCGATGCGCCACATGTTCATCACATGCTCATAGTCGGCCTCGCGAAAGTAATACCAGACCGCGGCGTTCTGCGGCACCACGTTGGGCTGATCGCCACCGTTGGTGATCACATAGTGCGAACGCTGCGCAAGGCGCAGATGCTCGCGGCGGAAGTTCCAGCCGACGTCCATCAACTCCACCGCATCGAGCGCGCTCTTGCCGCGCCACGGCGAACCGGCGGCATGCGCACTTTCGCCTTTGAACATATACTCGACCGACACCATCGACGATTGCGAATCGCCTCCGGCATTGACGCCCATCCGGTTATCGACGTGAGCGAACAGCACCGCATCCACGCCGTTAAACACGCCCGCGCGCACATAGTAGGCCTTGGTGCCCAACTGCTCTTCCGCCACGCCAGGCCAGATCTTCAACGTGCCAGTCAGGTGCTCGCGCTCCATTACCTTCTTTACCGCGATGGCAGCGAGGATGTTCAACGGACCGCCCGAGTTGTGGCCTTCGCCGTGTCCTGGCGCACCTTCGATCAACGGATCATGATAAGCAACACCGGGCTTCTGCGAAGCCTGTGGAATGCAATCGATGTCAGAGCCCAGTGCGATCACTGGCTTCCCTGCCCCCCATGTCGCGATCCATGCGGTGGGGATGCCGGCGATGCCGCGCTCGATCTTGAAGCCCTCTTTTTCTAGAATGCCCGTCAGGTACTTCGAAGTCTCATACTCCTGAAAACCCAGTTCGCCGAAGCTGAACACAGAATCGACCATCACCTGCGCCTGCTTCTGCATGGAATCCAATTGACCGATGAGGTCGGCCTTCATCGCAGCGCTCTTCTGCTGCGCAAAAGCGGTCGACATGGCCGCAGACAACAAGACAAGTTTGGAGAGCTTCATAGTCACCTATTTGATTTGGGAGAGCAGTTCGGTCACCGCGCGTTCGATCTGCAGATCGCGTCCGGCGAAGAATGATTCGGGCGTGTTGTCGACAAGAATGTCGGGCTGCACGCCGTAGTTCTCCATATTTTCGCCCTTCGCGGTGAAGACGCCGGAGCCTGGAGTACGGATCGAGGAACCATCGAGCAACCGGTGGGCACCTGTGCCGATCACCGCGCCGTAGGTCGGCATGCCGATCAGTTTGCCAAGACCCAGGGCGCGGAAACCATCGGGGAACATTTCGGCGTCACTGGCCGAGCGCTCGTTCTGCATCACTACCATCGGACCGAAGAACGCACGAGCCGGACGCTGCACGTCCACCGAATCGCGTCCACGCGTCGACTGGTATTTTCGTTGATTCAAGATCTGCAGCAGTTCCTGATCAATGCCGCCTCCGCCGTTGAAGCGTTGGTCGATCACGAGAGCCTTCTTGCCCTGGTTCTCCAGCAGATCCCGTTCAAACTTGCGCAACGACGGCGCGTCCATGGCACGGATGTGCAGATAGCCGACGCCGCCTTTCGAGAGAGTGTTCACGATCTCCTTGCGCTGGTCGACCCATCGCTCATATTGCAGATCGCCGAATGCGGCGGAGGTCAGCGGATCAAGCCGCAGTGTCCATGCGCCATCTTTCTGCGGCTTCGAATTTACGCGGAACTCGAATTTACGCCCCGGAATCAGGTTGTATAGCTTCCAATAATTGTCTTTGGCTGTGATGTCCTTGCCATTCACCGAGAGAATGAAATTGCCGGGCGCCAGTTTCACGTATTCAAAATCCGCAGGGCCCTTCTTGTAGATGTAGCTGACCTTGTAATAGCCGGATGCATCCGCCTCGATCTCAAAACCCGGATAGCGTGTCTGCACCTGGTCGCCATCCCGGCTCACCGGTCCGGTCACGCCCGTGTGGGATGCGTTCAGTTCCCCGATCATCTGCATCATCACAGTTCGCAGTTCGTCGGAATCGCCGATATTGGCCAGCAGCGGCTCATAGCTGTCTTTCATCGCATTCCAGTTCACGCCGTGCATCTTCGCGTCGTAGAACTGATTCTTCATCACGCGCCAGCCTTCGGAGAAGACCTGGCGGCGTTCGGCCTCATGGTCTAATTCCAGCCGCACCGTAAAGGCAACGCGGCGGGCCGTAGAGGGAGCCGCGCCATCGGCCGCAGGTGCGGCAGTTGCGGAAGGCGCCGCGGAACGGCTGCGTAAACCACCACCGCCTGTGGGAGCGGCGCCGGCTGCACCGCCGCCAGAGACCGGCGCCGAATAGATGCCGCGCCCCTGCATGAAATAGATAGACGCGCCGTCACGAGCCCACTGCACCTGCGAAATGGCGCCGCCGCCAAAGCCGCCACGGCCTCGTTGCGGAGCATCGCCGGCATCAGTGGACGAAGCCGAAGCGATGCGCGTGACGCGCTCTCCGTCTTCCTGTACGGTGTACAGGGCAGCGCTCGACCTGCCATCCTGGTCACTGTTGGAGACGAAAGCGTAGGTGCGGCTGTCGGGCGAAACTGCGATCGAAAACACACTGTCGGTCACGTGCGTGAGTTGCCGCACGCGGCGATCCAACCCATCGAATTCGATCTTCACATCGGGCTTTACCGGAGGCGTCGCGCCCCCAGGACCGCGGCGGTCATTGCCGGCTGCGCCGGCTTCCTCTTCCAAATTGACGTCACGCTCCAACGGATTCTTATCCACTCGCGTCAAGGAGACCGTATACAACTGGAAGGACGGACGTCCGCCGGTAGAAGCGATTGACGGCGCACTCACGCCGCCCAGGAACAGCAAACGCTTACCATCCGGAGTCCAACGGGCGCTGCGGGAAGTAAGGATCTCTTCCGGTCCGATCTTACGCTCCACTCCATCGGCGAGGTTCTTGATATAGACCTGTGTCCGCAGGAAACGATCGGGCTTGGAGTAGGAAATCCATTTCATGTCCGGCGAAAACTGCGCATCCTGCACGTTGGCGATGGTGCTCTCCGCGAGAACGTCGGTCTTGCCCGTTTCGATATCCACACGGCGCACCTTGTGGTCTGTCGAACCATAGAGAATCGACTTGGAATCGGGCGCCCAGACAATGGAGAGCTTGTCAGCATCCACATCGGAGAGCTTCTTGGTATCTGTTGCACGCTCGTTGGCGATGTACAGTTCTTCGCGTCCGGTGCGGTCAGAGAGGAAGGCAATCCAGCGTCCATTGGGCGACCACAACGGATCCGATTCCCGCCACGGCGTTTCGGTCACGCGCTGTACTTCGCCGCGATCGGTCGCTACAGTGAAGACCTCGCCGTGCGTGGCGATGGCCGCGCGCTTGCCGGAGGGCGACAGGCTGAACGCTTCCGCGTCGCCCTGGACGGTCAGCACTTCGCTGGCGTTCTCTTTATCGTCAGTGGAGATCTGGACTCGGATCTCCGTGCTCTTGCCGGTTGTTGTATCGAGTTTCCAGAGTCCGAAGTTCTCTTCATAGACGATGTAGCGGCCATCGGCGGAGATCGAAGGGAAGTAGAGGTTACCGGAGGTATGTTTGGTCACCTGCACAGCATTGCCACCACGCTCACTGATCTTCCAGATGTTGTTGACGCTTTTCATCACCTCAGCGCTGCCCGGACGAATGATCTTCTCATTCGGCATGCGGTCAGAGACGAAATAGATCTCACCCTTGGCGCCGTACATCGGCCACAGGTAATTGCCTTTATAAATCGAGTCGCCGAGCTTGGTGTAGCTCTTCGCTTTGACGTCCATGGTCCACAGATCCGCCGAGTAACTGCCGCGGTAGTGCTTGCGCGACCACACGGCTGGATGCCTTGAAAATGCCAGCTTCGAGCCGTCGGCCGAGTAACTGCCCCAGTAACCCCAATCAGTCGGTACGGACTGCTCGAGTCCGCCTTCAATCGGGACTTCAAACAGTGTCGCGACCGAAGGAAACACACCCTTGCCGCGAGTCGATTGGAAGATCACCCGCTTCGAATCCGGAGTCCAGCCGACAACCGTATCGTCGGCCGTGTGAAAGGTCAACTGCCGCGGCTTACCGCCACCTGCCGGTGCGACGTAGACGTCATAGTTTCCCGCACGGTTCGAGGAGAAAGCGATCCAGGCGCCGTCGGGCGAAAAGCGTGGATAAATGTCGCGAGCCTTGTGATCGGTGAGCCGGGTCACCGAAGTGCCGTCTTCAGCGGCAACCCAAATATCCCCCATATAGCTGAACGCGACCTTCCCCTTGCTATAGCTGGGATGCCGCAACAATTTGATGTCCGCCAATGCCAACGTAGGCAATAAGGCGAGGGACAGCACGATGAGTGCTCTCTGGATTTTCATGTAAAGACTCCTGGGCGTTACTGGCAGTAGGATAGCAAATCCCAGGCAATAGAGGCTCAACTTGCTCTACTTGGGCTCTACCATCAAAGTCGCACGCACGGTGGCCGAGTCCGCTCGCAGCACCTCGAATTTTGCGGCGCCCGGTTTGAAAGGCTTGTCGGGATTCTGACTGACGATCCGCACGAAATCGGTATTGTTGCCAGTGAAGGCAAACATGCCGAGATCGAGCCAGCGGGGCTCGCCTTCGGTCAGGTCGATCCGCCTGACGGCCTTCGAACCGTTATGGATGATCTCGATGGTCGCATCGCGGTCCGCACTCGCGTCGGGATTGATGCGCAGCCACACACGAACCCCGGCGGCCGAAGCAAGCGTCGGCTTCCAGTTCACAATGCCCGGAGACGACTTTGAAAAGCCCAGCGGCGTATGCGCAGCGAGATTCACGTTGTCTTCGCGGCCCACGCCCTTCTTCATGTACTCTTTCAAATCGGCCAGGTAGTCCTGATACACGCCGCGCGGCGTTGTGTCGTGCTGGCGCGCTATCGCAGCGGCCATCCCCACCACTTCACCCATCATGCCCGTTGTGCGCTGAACGCGTACCGAGCCCAGCGCCACGTGCGTGACGCTGATGTTGCGGCCCGCCATGAACAGGTTTTCGACATTGCGCGAATAGAAGCAGCGATACGGAATCAGATACGGATCGAGTTTCGTGAACTTGGCGATGGAGCGGAACTCCTGGCCAGGAAAGTTGGCAGTGTTTTCCGGCTTCGGATAATGCAGGTCGATGGTCCAGGTTGTCGATACCGACCCATCTGGATAATCCACCCGTCCGAGCATATCTTGCTCCTTCAGCACAATGTCACCCATCAGCCGGCGCGACTCGCGCTTGCCCGCCACATAGGCCACCCAGCTCAACTTCTGCTTGTCATAGATGCCGCGATTTTCGGCGTGATTCTTCAGGAAACTCCAGTTGCCGTAGATGGCCCGATAGGTATGGTCACGAATCGATTCGGCCTCCGCAACCTGATCCTGCAACATCCCGACCTCCCAATCCCAGTCACCCTTGCTCCCGCGCATCGCGGTGCGTTCGTTGAACTCCAGCGCCCAGGGTGTAACCGGAAATGGCACCGCTGCTTTCGCTTCCTCGGCATACCACATATAGGACGACCCCATCACCTGGCGATCACCCTTTTCCGGGGCCAGTGTCTCGCCGGTCTCGTCTTTGCCTTCGCGTCCCACGCGGTAGTCTGCGCCGGCCAGAAATCCAAGCGTGGCGTCACCGGTGCAATCTGCAAACAACGCTCCGCTGAAACGCAGGTCCTTGCCCGTGCGGACATCGCGGGCGATTACCGCGGCGATCTTCTTGCCGTTCATCTCCACTTTCAGTGCATGCGTATTTAGGAACAACTGAATGTTCTTTTCCGACTTGACGACGTAGGTCTTCTTCTCGTCCGCATAGAACTCCGCGTCGCGCGCGTTGCGGCTCCCGTCAACCAGTTTTAACTGAGGTCCGCCACCCGGATCCAGTTCATTCTCCACGGCGCCCAGTCCTGGATTGAGACCGAGCATGGTGCGCCCGCCGGGAAACACACGAACTTCGGAGCTGCTGTTTCCGCCCAGCACGGGCCGGTTCTGAATCAACGCCACCTTAATTCCCATGCGCGCCGCCGAGACCGCCGCCGTTGTGCCGGCCATGCCGCCGCCAACCACAACCAGATCGAACTTGCCCGCGTCTTCCGGAGTTGCCGAAAGGCCCAGCGCCTGGCGCCGGAAACCGGCCAGCGCTTCTCCAGCCGGAGGCGTGAACTTCTGGTCGCGAGTAAACAGGATCGCGTCGCAGCGGCCATCGAAGCCGGTGAGATCGTGCAGCGCAACGGTGACCGACTTCGCGCCGATGTTGACCGTGCCGCCATCCTGCCAGTGCCAATCGGCGCCTTCGGTACCGAAAGTAGCCTTCGCGGGAGTGCCATTTACCAGTACCTGAAACTTGCCTGGCGCGCCTGCAGCCTTCCACTTGGCGACCCAGTCACGAGTCCGCACCCATACCCTGTAGGTGCCGGTAGACGGGAAGGACACCTTCGTCGACGCATCGGCCACCGGAGCCCCCAGGCCATGCGCCAGCAGGAAAGGCGAGCCCATCTGATCGATGAACTGCGCGTCTACCGTCCAGCCACCGTGAGATTCGAAGCTCTCCGCTTCCACCATGACAACTTGCGGAGCCGCTCCCATCAGGGGCAGGCAAAGAAATAGCAGATTGATCAGTTTCATTCAACCGGATTTTACCTCATCTGGTAACATCAAGACTCACTGCCATGAATCCGTATCGAATCGCCCTCGCCAATGTCCGCTTCGCTTCGTCGCCCGACGAGTCAATCGACATCGCCGTGCAGGCGGTCCAGGATGCTGCAGCAGCCCATGCCGGAATCGTCTGCTTTCCAGAGTGTTTTGTCCCTGGCCTGCGCGGCGTGGGACATTCCATCCCGCGGCTCGATGCCCTCTCACTGGAGCGTGCCTGGACCAAAGTAGCGACAGTTGCCGGAAGAAGGAATATCGCGGTAATTCTCGGAACAGAACGCATCGTGGGCGACCAGTTGCGCGCCACCGCGTTGGTGGTGAATCCAGATGGGACCATCGCCGGCTATCAGGACAAAGTGCAGCTCGATCCCAGCGAAGATGACATCTACTCACCCGGCTCTGGTCGCAGGCTTTTCCAGGCTGGAAAACTGGTTTTTGGCATCGCTATCTGTCATGAAGGCTGGCGTTATCCGGAGACCGTAAGATGGCCGGCCACGCAGGGCGCGCACATCGTCTTCCATCCCCACTTCTCAGAAGCTGAGCCGGGAAGCTTTCGCCCACTAACCTTCGCCGACCCTGCCAATACGTTTCACGAGAAGGCAGCGTTGTGCCGCGCGGCTGAGAACACGTGCTACTTCGCGACCGTCAATTACGCGGCGGAAGGCTCGCCTACGACCTCTGCGATCATCAATCCCGACGGCTCCGTGCTCGCATGGCAGCCCTATGGGCAGCAAGGCCTGCTCGTGGCCGATATCGACCTTGACCTTGCCACACGCTTGCTCGCAACGCGGCTGCGACCAGTCTAACCGACCAACTTCAGAACAACGCGCCGTACCTCTGCCACCTGTTCGCCCGCGATCTCAGTGGCCCGTAACACCAGCGGACCGCGGCCCTTGGGCAGCGAAACAACACCCAGCGACAGCGGCTTGAAATCTTTCACGTAAGATTCCGCCCTCGGCACGCGATCGAACGCCGCACCGATCAGTGGCGGATCATGCGCATCGTTGATCTTCTTGCTTACCCGAACGCCTGAGAAGCTGAGTTCGATGGTGGATCCCACGTCCTGCGGCCGGCAGGTGTAATAGACGATCGCCTCAAACTTCGCGGGCCTCGCCAGTGCCACATCCCAGGTAATGGCATCGTCTTTACTCTTCCAGTTCGTATAGTAAGAGCTGTTCGGCGGCTTTGCGCTGCGCTGGATCTTGCCGCTGGCCACGCCGTCACGGGCGGGCAGGAAGGTGTATTTCCCTTCTCCCACTGGGAACGGACGATCATCCTCGGCAACCAACGGCAGCATCTCGGCACGCCAGTCGGCCATGGCCTCTTTCAGCTTCGCTGTTACTTCCGGCTTTTCTTTCGCGATGTCGCGATCCTGCTCGGGGTCGGCAACCATGTCGAACAATGCGCCGGTATCGTCCAGCCGGTATTGCTGCGTCCTGACGCTGGTACGTTTGCCCTGGAGCGAGAAGATCATGCGGTCCGGCCACCCGTCCGCATTTCCTTCGAGCAGCGGCTTGAGGCTCTTGCCATCGAGTGGCTTCTTCGAAATGACCGGCACGCCGGCGAGAGAAGTCAGCGTCGGCAGCAGATCGATTGCGCCGGCGATCTGCGGAATGCGCGTGCCCGGCTTGATGTGTCCGGGCCAGCGGATCAGGAACGGAGCACGGAC
>Ga0118677_10001882_pt1 | contig 43442 bp, 49 predicted proteins | sample AliMusrvi5mmetaG_FD_86154 | JGI IMG/M metagenome (GOLD analysis project Ga0118677, IMG submission 86154)
CAACAATAGACCGCGATACAAACAATAAAATTCAACAGCATATACTTAATAATTAAACTATTTTTAACGCAGCATAAATACAGCGCTAATGAAAACATAACTTGTTATTATACCGCAAGTTATATTGTTTAATGGAAACGTTTCGGTTTAATCTTATACTTTATTTCGCAAGATATATTGAATAATCAATATGATGTAAGGAGGGGATTATTCTGAAATATAAACGCGTTAGGATTGCGGTTTATATTGAACAATAAGTTCGAGCTCAAGGCTCGCTCCAAGGGGTAATTCGGTAACGCCAACAGCGCTTCTTGTGTGGGCTCCCCTGTCACCGAAAATCTCATGCAGCAACGAAGATGCCCCGTTAGCAACAAGATGCTGGCTGGAAAAGAAGGTTTCGCTGGAAACATAGAGTGTGAGCTTGACTATTTTTTCAATGTTATCAAGCGACCCTGTCACTGATTTTATAGCTGCAAGTGCGTTGAGAAGAGCGACTCTTGAAGCATCAAAAGCTTCATCTTTTCGTACCTCATTGACCTTGCCTTTTCCGCCTGGTTCAATGAGCTTCCCATCCTTGAGAGGGAGTTGCCCTGAGGTAAAAACAAGGTTACCGGAGCTTATTGCCGGCGAATAAAGGCCAGCCACAGCAGGAATCTGGGGAAGAATAAAGCCTGCCTTGATGATATTCTGCTCAATAACACTCATGAAAACCTCTTGAAAACGTTAAGTAATGAGCCTATCCGGGCTAAAAAAACACTTTACCCGGCATTTGATGCCATCACTATTAATATTATTTATAGAGAGTGAAAAATCAAATCATTTTGTTGGAATGCCGCATAATAATCGAAGAGGAGGGACTCCCCTGCCGCGTATTTTCATGATCAGCAGCGGTGAGGAAGGGGCTGATGGCGGGTGTGCACTCATCGATCACCTTAGTCTTCTCCCCTCTCATATCCCTTGCATGGCGCAAATCCGGGAGCTGTATGGATGAGGGCGCTTACGGAATAGCAGGATTGTCTATCTTCCGAGATAGTTCCAGATTTATTGATACCCTTGAACAATTTTCTATCATTTTATCCTAATGATTCCTGCTGCACCGTTTCTCTGCGTCATTACCGATGAGGCATACTGCCCGGTTACTCTTGCACGTGAGGCCCTCAATGGAGGGGCCGCCATGATACAGTTGCGGCATAAATCAGCTTCCGGCAGCCAGCTTTTTACCTGGGCTCTTGCCATCCGCAACCTTTGCCGAGAGTACCACGCCCTCTTTATTATCAACGACCGGGTAGATATAGCCCTTGCTAGCGAAGCTGACGGCGTTCACCTCGGGCAGGATGACCTTCCTGCTGCTGCAGCCCGGAAACTGCTTGGAAACACCCGTATTATCGGGGTTTCAGTCTCTTCTCCGGAAGAAGCAGTGCAGGCAGAAAAAGACGGCGCTGACTATATCGGATTCGGCCATGTCTATCCGACTGTTTCAAAACTGAAAGAGCATCCACCCCTTGGCCCGGAAAATCTGCAAAAGACAGTACAGAGTATCTCGCTGCCAGTGGTTGCCATTGGAGGAATCAGCATTGAAAACGCCCCGATTCTTATCTCCAGGGGAGCATCAGGAGTAGCTGTAATATCGGCAGTCAGCAGGGCTGAAAATCCTTCGAAGGCAGCTTTCGAGCTCATGAGGGCTCTACAAAAGAGCCTCCTATGAAAAAATATACAACAGTCCTCACCATTGCAGGATCAGACGGCAGCGGCGGCGCCGGGATTCAGGCTGATATTAAAACATTCTCCGCCCTTGAGTGCTTTGCTTTATCGGTCATAACCGCCATTACAGCCCAAAACACGACTGGAGTCAGGTCGATCTGCCCTCTTGATGCAAAGTGCATTACAGAGCAGTTTAGAAGCATTTCTGAAGATATTGCAATTGATGCCGTTAAAATTGGCATGCTGGGAAGCATTGCAGCCATCAAAACTGTTGCGTCACTGCTTCGGGAGCTTAAAGGCAATCCTTTTGTTATTCTCGACACGGTTCTCGCCTCTACCGGAGGCACTCCCCTTCTTCCTGCGGAGGCTATCCCGCTATTGAAAGAAGAGCTATTCCCTCTTACCTCGCTCGTTACTCCAAACCTGCCTGAAAGCGCTCTGTTGACAGGAATGGAACATGCGCCCTCCACTTCTGAAGAGATTGAGGACAGGGCCGCTAAACTCCTTGAAACAGGAACAGCTTCCGTACTCATTAAAGGCGGTCATGGCAACGGCGAAGAGTGTCGCGACTGCCTGCTCTTTGACAATCAGTTTTTCTGGTTCAGCTCAAAAAAAATCATGACCGGAAATACACATGGTACCGGATGCACGCTCTCTTCTGCTATTGCTGCATTTATGGCGAAGGGGGAAACTACGGATAGTGCTGTAGCAAAAGCAAAAGCATATCTCAATGAAGCTCTCGAGGCTGGTGCAGCTTACCGTTCAGGAGGCGGAAACGGTCCGCTGCATCACTTTTACCGATTCTGGCAGTGACGTTATACCACTCCTCGTGAAGGGCGGCCTATGGAGTAATAGGTGAATCCGAACTGCTCCATAAAGTCAGGGCTGTAAATATTTCTGCCGTCAAAGATCACAGGATGGGTGAGATCCCTTTTAATCATGTCAAAATCGGGGCTGCGGAAAACAAGCCACTCGGTCAGCACAACAAGGGCATTTGAGCCTTTAATGGCATCTTCCTGGTTCGATGCATAAAGAATTTCGTCACATTCACCATATATCCGTCTGACCTCATTCATGGCAACCGGATCGTAGACTCTTACCCTTGCTCCACCCTCCAGCAGCTCTTCAATAACCCTTCGACTGGGAGCTTCACGCATATCATCGGTATTGGGCTTGAAGGAAAGCCCCCAAATCGCAAAAACCTTCCCAGCTATATCGTCATTGAAATGCTCCTTAATCTTCCTCACTATCGAGCTTTTCTGGTCATGATTGACCGCCTCGACCGCCTGGAGAATTCGTGAATGATACCCATGCTGATGGGCCGTTCTTTCAAGCGCCCTGACATCTTTTGGAAAGCATGAACCGCCATACCCTACACCGGGATAGATAAATGAGAACCCTATCCTTGAGTCTGAGCCGATACCTTTTCTCACAGCCTCAACATCAGCCCCAACCCGTTCGGCAATGTTGGCAATTTCATTCATGAAGCTGATTTTCGTCGCAAGCATTGCGTTAGCCGCATATTTTGTCAGTTCAGCTGAACGGACATCCATCGCTATAAAACGATCAGAACTGCGATTGAACGGGGAATAAAGAAACCGCAGAAGCTCCTTGGTCCTGGGGTTATCCACCCCGATCACAATGCGCTCGGGCTTCATGAAGTCATTGACTGCATCACCTTCCTTGAGAAACTCGGGATTCGAAACCACATCAAAATCAATATCAGCCTTTCTTTCAGCAAGAACAGAACGGATTTTTTCTTTGACCCGGTCGGCAGTCCCTACGGGTACTGTGGATTTATTGATAACAATCCGGTACTCACTCATATAGGTGCCGATACTCTCGGCAACAGTGAGCACATGTCGCAAATCAGCAGAACCATCCTCATCGGGAGGAGTGCCCACAGCAATAATCTGGTATAGCCCGAAATCGACTCCTTCCCTGATATCAGTGGTAAACCTCAACCTGCCAGCCTTGATGTTTTCAGCAACAATTTCATCCAGCCCGGGCTCATGAATAGGGATCTGCCCCGTATTGAGACTATCAATCTTCTGCTGGTCAATATCCACACAAAGCACATCATTACCCACTTCAGCAAAGCATGCGCCGGTAACAAGTCCAACATAACCCGATCCGAAAATGGTGATTTTCATAAAGAAGATGAGTGTTAAAGCGTTCTGATCTAACCCGTTAAGCGTCGAAAAGCATCTCCGAATATTATTCTATAACAACCACAAGACAGCGGGATTTCTGCCAGAAAGCATTCTCATCACGTATAAGGAGAACCGATGATGTTTTTCCACCAACAAGTTCGTAAGAGCCTACAGAATGAGGTGTTATAATTCTAAGGCTTGAGAGCGGCTTGTCAAAAAACAGATCCCTTGTTTCAGTAATGTCTACCTTTTTGAAAAGATTGACATTAAAGTCGGATGCAAGACGATACTCGCTGCCGAACAGCTTCTCAAGCGGGTTTATACGCACAAGAACACCCTTCGTCACAAGCTCATTATAGGTACCTGAAATGTAATAGGCTGTATAGAGCTGGACTTCCTGATCCTGTATAAACTTGTCCAGCACATCAACCGTTGCCATAAGCGATGAAATCTGCTTGTTAAGATTCTGAAGCTGGCCTTTGAGCGCTTTGACCTCTGAGTCTTTGGTGTTAATAGCTACTTTCATCTCAGAAACAAGCTTGTCGAGAGATTCAACTCGATAAGAGGATGTCCTGTTCTCTTCTTCCAGCTTCTTGATCAGAGTCTTGCTTGCAGCCAGTGTGGAATCGATAAAACGGATACTGTTGGTAATATCGTGACCAATCTGCTTGACATTTGTTGAATCCCGTCCCTCAACTCCCGAGGAGAGACGTTCAACTACAGCCTCTTTCTGCTGAATTCTGCCAAGATTTTTTTGTACCTGTGCAAGAATAGCCATCATTGATTCAAGATGCTCCTGCCTCGGGTCATGCTTCTGCTTCTCCTGACTGCATGCTGAGAGAACAAGAAGAAATGCAAAAAATACAACCCCGGCAACCCTTGCTCGACTATTCCTTATAGCCACTGAATCCATTGTTCAACCCCTTCTTTTGTACCATACCACCTGGTATGTGGTGTTGGAAGATGTTCCGCATCTGCAATAGTAACATTTTCAGCACCATCAAGAAAACAGCTTTTTGCAGGCACTATTCCATCGCCGCCTGTATTGCCATCCTCCTGGACGCTTTGGTAAAACTTGTAACACATTTTTTCGACAAAACTTCCATGAGAATTGCCGTGAAACTTATCACTTACAACAGATATAACAAGATAACGCCTAAAAAAATCCGATTGAAGATACTTGAAAATAAAATCCGTCTTTATTTTCGCATAATATTCATGCGTATGAAAAGGTGTTCCAAGAGTTAGCAGCTTTCCTATACGCTTGCCTGGATGATAAACATCACCCTGAAATGGTTTTTCGAGAAGATAGACCATAGCTACAGTCCCGCCCCCGCTGTGTGCTACAAGGGTAATGGGCTCTCCTGGAAATTTTCTTTCCATCGTTCTCACCGCTGCATCAACTGCTTTCATGACCCGGTTGGTTGACTTTTCGGGCGACGGCGGAAACCCTATCCAGTCAACGAGTGACACCGGCGCAATGGCAATTTTCTCTTTTGGAATATAGTGTGAAAGAGCATCTTTCATGACGTCATAGAGGGAATCCCAGAACAGAACGCCCGGGATTATCACTACAGGATTTTGCGCTACGGCCTTCATCACGATTGATTCAGATTAATATTTCATCTACTGACACGCTTCCGGGGCACAATGGAATTACCTTATGCCCATTTTTTCAGCAGTTCAACAAGCAGGCTTACGCCGAAGCCAGTACCTCCACTAACCTTGCCTCCAGCTTTTGGCAGAAATGATGGTCCGGCAATATCGATATGAGCCCAGTTTTTATGGCCATCAATAAATTTCTCAAGAAATTTTGCCGCTGTAACAGAGCCTGCCCCGCGCCCTCCGGTATTGTTCACATCTGCAACGTCAGACTTGATCTGCTCATCATAGAGATCCCATAGCGGCATCCGCCATACTTTTTCACCGGTCTGCTGCCCTGCCTGAAAAATATCATCAGCAAGCTTGTCGTTATTGCTGAAAAGACCGGCAACGCCGTACCCGAGTGCAACAATGCAGGCGCCGGTAAGGGTCGCCACATCAATAATCACATCTGGCTTGTATTTCTCCTTGGCATAAGTCAACGCATCAGCTAAAATCAGACGCCCCTCAGCATCAGTATTGCCGACCTCAACAGTAATGCCGGAGTAGGTGGTAATAACGTCACCAGGCTTCTGGGCTGTGCCGCTCGGCATATTGTCTGTGGCTGGAATAAGACCGATAACATGCAGCGGAAGCCCGAGACGGCTCACAGCCTCAACTGCGCCAAGTACACTTGCTGCACCTGACATATCCGACTTCATCTCGCCCATATTTTCTGACGGCTTTATCGAAATACCGCCGGAATCAAAGGTAACGCCTTTTCCGACAAGAGCGACAACAAGTTTGGCTTTTCCTTTTGGCTTGTAGTCAAGCACCGTAAAGGTCGGGGGATGAAAGCTGCCTTGATTGACCGCAAGCAGACCGCCCATGCAGAGTGATTCTATCTGTTTCTTATGAAGAACGGTAACGTCATACCCATTTTTTTTGCCAGACTCCACTGCAGCTTTTGCAATATCGTCAGCCTGCAGATAATTTCCCGGAAGATTGACCAGGTCTCTGGCCATCTTCTGGCATGAAGCAACAATTTTTCCTTCAGCTGCACCTTTCTCAACCTCTTCAAAAACCACGGCATCAGCCCTCAGCGATAGCTCTGCAATCTCTTTGGATTTTCCTGCAGACTTCTTTTTATCCAGCTTGCCGCTTTTCAGGCGATCAAAGCGATACGAGCCCACAGAACAACCCTCAACAAGCGTTGCTGCCAATGCTGCAACACTTTGTCCGGCAGATGCCGCAATGGCCTGAATACCGGAACAGTCAACTGCAACTTTTTCAAGTTTCATCTCCACAACTTTTGAAGCAAGCGATACAAAAGCCTTTCTCCAATCGTCCATAGCTTTTGCCTCTCCAAGACCAAGCAGCGCAATACGTGTGGCAGCAAACTTTTTACCGCCTCCGTACAAAAGCACAACTTCACCGGCATCTGCTTTGAAGTCTTTCAACACCTTACCATCAAACCCGAAGGCTCCAAGCGCAACTTCAGCCTCCTTTTTCAATGCACTAACGCTGAAAGGCAGAACAAGAAGATCAGCGCCTACAGCTTCAAGATTACTTTTTACTACTGATATTTTCATAGAGGTACCTGCCATAGTTAAGAAAGTCTTTACTTAGATTCATTGTTATCCCTGAGAAACGCCCTCAGGTCTTCAAGAAGTACGTTCTGTGCCTTATCGGATGAAAACTTGAAAAGGCACCCAGCGGCATTCATATGACCGCCGCCGCCATATTTTTGAGCCAGTTTATTAACATAGATATTACCACGCGACCTGAAACTTGCCTTGGTTCTTCCATCCTGCATCTCAACAATAAGAACGGCGATACGGACTGAAGGAACACTTAAAAGATAGCGGATAATAAGATCGGTATCAAACAATTTGCTCCCGGTCGCTTTGAGCATCTCCTGCGAAATGAAAAGCCATGAAATATCGCCGTCATCAAGAATGGAAATAGCACTCAGTGCCGCTCCAAGCAGTTTAAGGGCCGGTGGAGAGAGTGAATTGTAAATCCTGTCGTAGAGCTCTGCCGGGTCAGCCCCCTTGCCGACAAGGTCTCCGGCAAGCGTATAGACGTAAGGCGAAGTTTTCGGAAATCTGAACGATCCGGTATCCGTCATAACGGCGACGTAGAGAGCTGAAGCAATTTCAGGAGTAAAGATATCATGACCCACACGCTCTTGAAGGGCACACAGAAACCCGTACACAAGCTCGCCGGTCGATGATGCATAGCTTTCGCACACCATAACGTCAGTAAAATCCTCAGGTTCAAGATGATGGTCAATACAGACGATTTTGAGACTGCCGAGCTCCCTTGCAAAACTTACATGAGGCCACAATGAGCCCATCCTGTCGTGTAAATTGGCATCAAGCAGAATAACAACATCACACAGCGAGAGCTCAGCAATAGCCTCCTCGCTTTTGTTATTGAAAAGGTTTATCGGGTAGAGTTGTTTGAGAAACTGGTAATTAGGGGGAACGTCCGTTGGATTGACAATAGTTACCTCCTTACCAAGCGCCTTAAGTACTTTTGCAAGAGCTACCTCGCTGCCGAGGCCATCTCCATCTGAATTTTCATGCGTCGTAATAACAAAGTGCTGCCCTTCGAGAAGCTCATCGATGACCGGAGACCATTCAGCAGTTTGAAGTGTCCGGCCATACTCAGGTAATATCATTAGATTGAGGTAACTTTAAACAAAAAATAAAACTTAATCTATGCTTTTTTAACCGCTACAGAAAGCAGAAACTACCCTCATTTTATGGGCCATTTCAACGCAAAAGCACTATAAGTTTTCCGGGATATAGTACTTTTTTTATAATGGACCAGCAAAAGAACGAATCATGGCATATATTTTTGCAGACACTGCTCAATCGGGGGCCTTATCATTTTAAACTGCAACCATTTTTTTTACAAATAACTATCCTCTATTCAATGACCGTAAAGTTACCGAATATAATAGATCTCACCTTTAAGCAGCTTCAAGAGAGCATGGAGTCAATGGGGGAACCCTCATTCAGGGCTACCCAGATACACCAGTGGCTCTTCAGCCACCATGCGTCCAGCTTTGACGACATGACCATCCTCAGCCGGGGGCTGCGCAAAAAGCTTTCCGAAACATTTTCAATCGGGCAGTTACAGCTCCAGGGGCGCCAGGAGTGTTTCGAAGATGCGTGCCTGAATCCAACAGAAAAAATACTGCTGCAACTCCCTGATAATGAGAAAGTGGAAAGTGTCCTCATCGCCTCAGCGGAGAGAATGACTGCCTGCGTATCATCTCAGGTTGGGTGCCCGCTTCAATGTCCTTTCTGTGCTACCGGCAGTATGGGATTCCGTCGCAATCTCAGCGCCGGAGAAATTACCGGTCAGGTCTACGCCCTTAACTCGATTGCCGCCGAAAAAACATCCAACAACAAAATCACCAATATTGTCTTTATGGGAATGGGTGAACCGCTCCTGAACACCGATAATGTTATTGAAGCCATTGAGACCCTCAGCACTAAAAACTACAGCTTCTGCCTTTCACAGAAAAGAATAACCATTTCGACTGTCGGGGTTATCCCTGAAATTCAACGCCTCGCAAGGTCAGGAATGAAAACAAAACTTGCAGTCTCTCTTCATGCCGCTAATCAGGATAAGCGGGAATCGCTCATGCCTATTGCTGCCCGGCAGTACCCGCTCAACGAGTTGGGCAAATCGCTTGCAGAGTATACTGAAATCACCGGTATGCCCGTTACCATTGTCTATATGCTCCTCAAAGGAATCAACGATTCCCTGGATGATGCAAAAATGCTTGCCCGGTTTGCAAAGACCTTTTTATGCAAAATAAATTTGATTGATTACAATTCAATCATTAATATTAAATTCAAGCCTGTTTATAGCTCAACCAGAGACATGTTTGTACAGCAACTCCTTACATCAGGACTGCATGTCACGGTCAGAAAAAGCTACGGAACAACCATTAATGCGGCTTGCGGACAACTTGCAACAAACAGCACACAGTAACCGCAATAATCTTTAACCGTCCGAATAATCATGGATCTTTCTGAATTGATTCCTTTTAAGAACGAGTTCAACAAAACGTATTACGGCTTAAAAAGTAATGCGACGCATACGTCAGAACACCCTCTTTTCCATGAACTGAAGGTACGGCGTTACGATCAGCCCATTGGAGAAATCACAGAGTTTATTCTTACCAAAATTAATCACTGGATAGGCTGGAATCTGATCTATGAAAAAACAGCTGTCGGCGGAATGACCGCAATTCGTGCTGAAGTCAGCTCTTTTCTTCTTTTTGGCTTGAAAATCAATATCACTTTTGGACTGCTTGAAGAGAAGGATGTCAATGGCCGCCTGATCACGTCAGTCAATGCCAAAGCTGAAACTCAGATAGAGTCCAGTGGCGACCTTGGTGAAAGCCGCAGAGTTATCAGAATGATGCTCGGTGCTTTGGATTTTGAATTCAGAAACCAGATCCTCACCGAAGAAGCGTATCAATTACGCTCACTTGATGCAAAAGGTGCTGCAGCAGAATCTCAGCAGTTGTTCAATGAAGCAAAACTTCAGACTACTACCGTTTCCGAAGGCGCCCCTAAAGCCAAAGCAATTGAATTCAAGAAAAGACCTCCCGTTCAGACTATACAGCTCAATACCTCATCAAAAAGTCATGAAACTGTTCCCGCGTCTGCACCTCTTTCATCCAATACGGAGCAGAATGGATCGTCAGTAAGCGCTCCTGAAGTTGACCCAACCGGCGACCAGGCAAGAGCTTCAAAGCCAAAAATCATGATTGTCACAACAAAAAAAACCATATAAAATCAGTTTGATGAGAATTATTTTACTGGGAGCACCAGGTGCAGGCAAAGGAACACAGTCCAACTATATTTCAAAATCCCTCGGTATCCCGCAGATATCTACGGGTGACATGTTGCGTTCTGCTGTAGCTGCCGGCACACCTCTGGGTATTGCAGCAAAAAAAATCATGGACGCAGGTCAGCTTGTCTCGGATGAAATTATCATCGGTCTCGTCAAGGAGAGGCTTGAAGAGCCCGACTGCGCCAATGGATGCCTTTTTGACGGTTTCCCGCGGACTCTTCCCCAGGCCGAGGCACTCGGAAAAGACGGAATCCGCATTGACCATGTTGTTGAAATTAATGTTGAGGACAAGGAGATTATCGTACGGATGAGTGGGCGACGTGTACATCCGGCTTCAGGGAGAACCTATCATGTTCTCTTTAATCCTCCCAAAACACCCGATATTGATGACGAAACAGGTGAGGCTCTTGTACAGCGTCAGGACGATCATGAGGATACGGTTCGTAAACGGCTTGAAGTCTATCACGCTCAAACACAGCCGCTGATCAACTACTATTTATCCTTGTCGAAGAACGGCACAGTAAAAGCTCCGAACTATTACCGGATCGAAGGGGAAGGAAAAGTAGAGGAAATTCGCGACAGGATTCTTCAGGCACTCACATCCTGACATTTGCCCGACAGTCATTCAGTTATAAAAAGTCAGTGCCTTATCACTGACTTTTTTCATTCATCGCCATGCATGCAATCATAGCCGCAGAAAAATATTTCAGAGGCGAACCATGTTCAGCATTGGTCCCCGACACTCTGGAACACGAACTCCAGCCGGGATGCATGGTACTCCTTTCTTCCAAAAAAGGTAATGGCTCGGTCTCTATCGGCTACATTATCAGCCTTACAACTGAGCAAACAGAAGAACCTCCAGCTCTTGAGATACTCGACGTACTCTATGACGGCCGCCCGGTTCTTAACCACTCCCTTCTGCAGCTCACCGAGTGGATGGCCGATTACTACCTCACCAGAAGAATTGATACACTTTCATCCGCTCTGCCTGCAGCCGTCAGAACAACAGTTAATGACGTCGCTGAAATAACAGGGTTTGCTCTGAACGCTGAAGGCCCGAAAATCGTCAATACAAAACTCCGGCGGTCAATCATTGAGATGATGAGCCGGGAAAAACGCCTCACCGTTCTTCAGCTCCAGCGGCGACTCGGGAAAAAGCAGCTCTATCGAACCCTGGCTGAACTTGAGCGCGGAGGACATCTGAGGCTGACCAAAAAGTTTTCATCCACGAAACCGAAACACAAAACAGCCTATCAGCTGAGCAGTTCACTGCCTGAAAATGCTGCAGAAAGTCTTAAAGGCTCTCCCCGGCAGCTTGAGGCATTCAAAATACTGGCATCCCTTAGCAATACCCCGGCATTTCCGGAAACGATCGGAAGCTCAAGGGATACCCTTAACGCGCTGGTAAGCAAAGGGCTTGCCGAAAAGGTTCTGACCGAAATCACGAGCAATTTCACCACCGGTTTTTCCGAAACGCCGCAATCGACAAAAACACTGACAGCTTCTCAAAAAGAGGCTCTCGACCAGCTTTCAGCCGCCGTTGAAACAGAGCAATACAAAACCTTTCTTCTGCATGGCGTCACAGGAAGCGGAAAGACCCTTATCTATATTGAGCTGCTCAAAAAAGTTATCGCAGCCGGCAAAACCGCGATTGTGCTCGTCCCTGAAATTGCCCTGACTCCTCAGACTGCCGGCAGGTTCCGTGAGCACTTTCATGATGAGATCACCATCATGCACAGTGCCATGAGCAATCAGGAAAAATATGATGCCTGGCACAGTCTTCGGCTTGGTAAAACCAAAATAGCCCTGGGCGCCCGTTCAACCATATTCGCTCCTCTCGACAATGTCGGTGCTATCATTGTTGACGAAGAGCATGACGGCGCCTACAAACAAGACCGTAATCCACGCTACAATGCCCGCGACACGGCAGTCATGAGAGCCCTCTACAGCAAGGCAATCTGTGTGCTTGGATCGGCCACGCCATCGTTTGAATCATACAGTAACGCTCTCTCCGGCAAATATACCCTTCTCAACCTTCCAGAACGCGTCGACGGGGCAACGATGCCCCTCATCAGGTTGATCTGGATGAAAGAGAGTCCCAAAGCCTCTGCATCGATTTCTGAGCTGCTTTACCGCCAGATTGAACTTCGTCTCAGCAGAAACGAACAGGTCATTCTTCTTCAAAACAGAAGAGGCTTTGCCGGAAGTATATTCTGTCTTACATGCGGCCATATCCCTGTCTGCAAGTTCTGCTCTATCCCCCTTGTCTACCATGCGACACAGAACCATCTGCGCTGCCACTACTGCGGCCATATTGAGAGCTTTGCCGGATCATGCGAACAATGTGCATCAACCGACCTCTTCTATAAAAGCAGCGGCACAGAGCGTATAGAAGAAGAGCTGCAGACCCTTTTTCCGGATGAAAAAATCCTGCGCATGGATGTTGACACCACTACCACCAAAGGAGCGCACGGACGAATTCTTAAAGAATTCCAGACAGGCAAAGCGCGCATTCTTCTCGGCACACAAATGGTTGCCAAAGGGCTCGATTTTCCATCAGTAACGCTTGTAGGGGTTCTTATGGCCGATATCGGGCTCAACATCCCCGACTTCAGAGCTTCGGAGCGAACATTCTCCCTTCTGACCCAGGTTGCCGGACGAGCTGGACGATCGACAATGCCCGGCGAGGTCTACTTTCAGGTCTACAACAAGGAGAGTGATGTTTTCGCAGCCATCTTACAGGAAAAGGAGAGCTATCAAAAGTTTTTTCATCAGGAAACTGCATTCAGAAAGGAACTCCGCTATCCGCCGGCATCACGGCTTATAAAATTTGAATGCACCTCAACGGACGAAAAACAGGCTGAACAGGCCGCCCTCTACTGCAGGGAAACACTCGAAAAGCAGCTGCCTGAAAAGAATGGAATTATTCTCGGTCCGGCCCCTGCAGGCATTGCAAAAATCAGAGGCCGTTACCGTTACCTCGTACTGGTCAAACTTTTTGACGGCAAACTCTCAGCGCTTTTTGTCAAACAGATGAGTGACGACATTACCGGGCGGTTCCGCTCTGCAGGCCTTTCGTTGACCATCGATGTCGACCCTTTGAACCTGATGTGACTGCTCCGCAGCGCTTTATAAATTCTTTTCGAATAAAAACCGTGAGGAGCCTACCGTGGATAAAACCGGGGTAGATGCGCTTATGGTGATTGGGTGCATTTCATAACCAGAGCGCTTCAGGTTCATGCATAGAGGGTTAAGCGGCAGTAAGGGAGAGTTGAAATGTTTGCAATAAAAAGCACCTGACCACTTTTTTGGAAAGGTGCTTTTTATGCATAAAAGTTACTTTTTCGGAGCAATAGCAGAAGTTACATTCTGCACTGCCTGACCAAGAGCAGCTGTTGTGCTGCCTACAAGATCACCAGCTGCCTTGCCAAGAGGCTCAATAGCACCTACAGCAGTTTTGATCCCGGAGATTGCAAGCTCTACTACCTGCTGAACAAGTGTGGTGGCGGTATTCAAAAGATTGTTTAAAGCAGCTGACAGGTCGATGTTCGTTTCGTTTGCCATGATTGTATTATTTTAGGGTTTATGTTACAAAATAAGCGATAAGAGCTCACGCTGATATCTATACGTCTTATACGTAAATTTAGACTATTTTTATTGATTGTACTAATATACGATACGTACAATCTACTCGAGCGAACTACCCCAGCCCAGTTCAACTGCCTAAAGCAGAGAGGAAGAACTTAAGCGTTCACTTACGCGCGACCTATTATAAGCGCCCCGCAGTGATGCTAAGTGGCACTCCATTATTGGATAATCAGTTGTTGATGCTCTATTTGAAAGCTGTCTCCTCATAAGGAAGCATTTTTGGTATTCGCCGGGAGAGGTGAGAAAGGGGCAAGAATAGTCCTAATCTGGAGGATCGATGAAACTCTATTGCGAGAAAAACATATATTTGCAGGACATATTTATTTTTGGTTTTATTGTTCTTTAAAGTTTTTTTCGGCGAGTACAAAAAGGCCGCTTAAAGAACATGGGTATAATATTTTAAGAAATTATTCCCCATTACTCTATCTGGCTCTTGGAACCCGATTGTAACAATACCCGATACTGATGTTGAATGCCATAAACCAGAGGTTCAAGTAGATGAAACAAAATCTGTTCAAGAGAGCCGGGATTATTCTTTTTATTGCTGGACGTTATCTCTTCGCTGCGTTTTTTCTTTATGGTTTCTGGCACAAGTTTATAAAAGGCTGGCTATCGAGCGACCTCATGCAGGCATTTTTCACCAAACGATTTGCCGAGCTCCCTGCCGGCTCTTTTCAGGCAAACTATCTTGAACATTTCGGCATACCGTTGGCATTTCCAATTGCCTGGATTGTCACTATAGGTGAACTTATTATCGGCCTTTCGCTTTTTTTCGGTGTTGCAGTACGCGCAAACGCTGCCTTTGCTTTGTTTATGGTGCTTAACTTTGCCGCCGGTGGGTATTACAACCTTACCCTTCCTCCATTTATGGTTTTTTCCGTGTTGATGATGCTCTTACCGTCCGGACAATGGTTTGGATTTGACAAACAACTTCACCACAAATACCCTGATTCTATTTGGTTCAAATAACTAAAATGCCTACCAAAAAAAATTGCCCCCCCTGCAGCTTTCAATGGATGTTTACTTTTCTTCTTGTTTTGTTCATGGCTCTTTCATCAGCAAGTCCAGCAGAAGCAGCAAAAGCCAAACGAACACCATCTCCGATAGATGTCGCCGACGAGGCGTTATGGCACATGAACTATACAAAGGCTGATTCTCTCTACTCCGTTGAACTTCGCAATAATCCCGCAAATGCAGATATCAACTGGAAAATAGCCCGACTGCAGGTAAGCCTCGGTGAATCAGTTCCGCCTGATAACACTGATGCCAGAATGCAGCACTACCGTAAAGCTGCTGAATATGCTCGCGCCTCGATCGCTCTTGACAGCCTCAATGCTAAAGGGCATACATGGCTTGCCGCATCACTCGGCATGATGGCCGACAAAATCGGCACTAAGGAAAAACTGAAACGTGCCAAAGAGATAAAGCACGAACTTGACATTGCGCTTCGATTAAACCCGCACGATGAAACAGCTCTTTCAATGCTCGGCTCGTATTACAGGGAAGCTGCAAATATTGGATGGTTCAAAAGAATGATGGGCAATGCCTTCCTCGGTGAGGTACCGAAAGGTGATTATACACTGGCAGAAAAAGCATTTCGAAAAGCAATCAGCATTGACTCCAGAATCATCAGAAATTACCATGAACTGGCGTTAATCTGTATTGATTCCGGAAACAAGGAGGAAGCGATCACTCTCATAAAGAGTGCTCTTGAAAAGCCGATTTTGATAGAAAGCGATAAAAAGCGCATTGAAGAGATGCACTCGCTGTTGAAAAAGCTTACAAAAGAGTAGCTTTACGGTTTACTGCAAATCCCCAGAAGAGCCCTTACACCAAGATGATAGCTGTTCGCCCCGAACCCGCTGATGACCCCGACACACACTTCAGAAATAACCGATGTGCGGCGAAACTCCTCACGCGCAAAAATATTGGAGAGATGGATCTCAACAACCGGAATGGTGACACCACTGATAGCATCACGAAGTGCTATCGAGTAGTGGGTAAATGCTCCGGCATTGAGCAGGACACCCCTGTAGCCGCCCTCATCCTCGATATGAAAAAGTTTTTCCAGCAAAGCACCTTCATCTTCTGACTGAAAAAATTCAAAGGTCACATCTGGAAAACTCTCAACAAGGCCTCGATTGATATCGTCAAGAGTCTGATAGCCGTAAACTGCCGGTTCGCGTTTTCCAAGCCGTGAAAGGTTCGGCCCGTTGAGCACAAGTATTGACATCGCGCTTATCATGATGGTTGTGGCTGATCCCTGCAAAAAAACAGCTGATCAGCCATCGATAAAGATAACTTTTAAAGGATATACTGGCTGAGATCCCGGTCTGCCACCACATGGTTCAGTTTTTCCTTGACCATGTCTTCATCAATCACAACATGTTTATCTGAAAAATTCTCAGGAATATTAAACATTAACTCCTCAAGGAGATTCGTCATAATGGTATGCAGCCTTCTTGCTCCTATATTTTCAACACTTTCATTGACCCTTGCCGCAATTTTAGCAATCTCCCGGATAGCTCCATCGCTGAATGTCAGGTCAACCCCTTCTGTGGCAAGCAGGGCTGAATACTGTTTGATAAGGGCATTGTCAGGTTGAGTGAGAATCAGATAAAAATCCTCCTCAGTCAGGCTTTTCAGTTCAACCCGGATCGGAAACCTGCCCTGCAGCTCGGGAATCAAGTCAGACGGCTTTGCCACATGGAATGCTCCGGACGCAATGAACAAAACATGATCGGTCTTTACCATACCATGTTTGGTTGCAACATTGGAACCCTCTACAATAGGCAGAAGATCACGCTGAACACCTTCACGGCTGACATCCGGCCCTTTACCGCCGGCACCGGACGACGGTGCTGCAATTTTATCGATCTCATCAATAAAGACAATACCGGACTGCTCAACCTTGTTGATAGCCTCCTTAATGACGCTATCCATATCAATAAGCTTCTGTACCTCTTCCTGTTCGAGAATCTTGCGGGCTTCGGCAATTGAAACCCTTCTTTTTTTGCGTTTGCGAGGGAGCCCGCTCATAAGGTCCTGCATGATTCCCCCGATCTCCTCCATCTGACCGAGAGGGCCAAAAACCTGCATCATCCCGCCGGGATTATCGCCGGTTGTATCCATTTCAATCTGACGGTCTTCGAGCTTTCCATTGCGAAGACGTTCAAGCATTTTTTTGCGGCTTCGACGATTAACCTCAAGCGACTTATCGTGGTCGTCAGCTGATGTTTGCGCGGGAGCATCCTCTTCGTTCAGCAGTTCATTATCCTGAGAGTTGCTGGAAGAAAGAGGTGGAAGGAGAATATCGAGCAGGCGCTCTTCTACAAGAAGTGCTGCTTTTTCGCGAACCTCTTCTGACTTCTCGCTTCTAACCATTGCAACTGACTGATCGACAAGATCACGAATCATCGACTCAACATCGCGGCCGACATAGCCAACCTCAGTAAATTTTGAAGCTTCAACCTTTACAAACGGTGCTCTTGCAAGCTTGGCAAGCCTGCGGGCAATTTCGGTTTTTCCCACGCCGGTGGGGCCGATCATGATGATGTTGTTGGGCATGATTTCATCACGCAATTCATCACTCACGTGCTGGCGGCGAAGCCTGTTGCGCAAAGCTATCGCAACAGATTTTTTCGCATCTTTCTGTCCGATTATATATTTATCAAGCAGAGAAACAATCTGGTTGGGAGTCAGATTAGTGGCTGCAATTGAACTGCTTAGTCCGCTATTGGCTTCAGGCAATGCAAATACATTTCCCTCACCCTTTGTAATAATTTCCATGCTGTAAGTTGTGAATTACAAAAATAACATCCTCATCCGGCAACACTGCCGGAGTTAGCATGCACTGCTAAACCTCTTCAATAACAATATGATCGTTGGTATAAATACAGATATCAGCTGCTATCTTCAAACTCTCATGGACAATATCCTTCGCCGAAAGAGCAGAATGTTTCATGAGCGAGCGAGCTGCCGCAAGAGCATACATACTGCCACTTCCTATGGCGACAATACCATCCTCCGGCTCGATCACATCACCGGTTCCTGAAATAATAAGAGCCTTATCCTTGCTGACAATAGCGAGCATTGCCTCAAGCCGTCTGAGATACTTGTCAGTCCGCCAGTCCCGCGCAAGTTCAACAGCAGCTCGATCAAGCTTTCCGTTAAACGCCTCAAGTTTCTCTTCAAAGCGGTCGAGAAGGGTCACCGCATCAGCCGTTGCGCCCGCAAACCCGGCAACAAGACGCCCCTGATACAATCTTCTTATTTTACGGGTCGATTGCTTGAGAATAGTATTGCCAAGGGTCATCTGCCCATCACTTCCAAGCGCTGCCTTACCATCCCTTATAACACCGATCACCGTGGTGGAACGGATCAGTGGCTTCTGGTTATTCTTCATCAATTAAAATATTTTTTTTCTTAATCTTGCAACTGGAATTTGCATTTGTTCACGGTATTTTGCAACCGTTCTTCGAGCAATATGCACTCCCCTTTCTATCAACATCTCAGTCATACGGTCATCACTCAGCGGATGAGCTGAATCTTCGGCTTTAACCATCTCAGTAATATACTGGCGGATAATCTTGCTCGACAAATCGTCCCCCTCCTCTGTCGCCAGGCCACCGCTGAAAAAATACTTTAATTCAAAAACACCGAAACGGGTCTGAACATATTTACCATTAACAGCCCTGCTGATCGTCGATATATCAAGATCGGTTTCAGCTGCTATAGTTTTCATACCAAGAGGTACCAGTCGCTCAGGCCCATAGACAAAAAATTCATACTGCATCTTCATCAGGGCTTCAATTACCTTTATAAGGGTCTGGCGCCGTGTTTCAATTGCGCTGGCAAACTCTTTGGCGCGCTGAAGGTTCTTGCGGATAAACTGCTTTTCGTCTTTTGGCCCTTTCCTGTTTTTCAGTCGATCCAGATAAGCATCACTGACCTTTACAGAAAGAGCGCTTCTGTCATTCAGGACTGCTGTAAGCTCACCGTTTTCATAGCTCACTACAAAATCGGGGCTGATATAATGCCCGCCTTCATCTTGAAAAATTCCAGGATGGGGATCAAGAGCTGTAATAATGGAAATAGCCGATTCTACCCTGTCATTGGGCTCCAGCAGCCTTTTAAGCAGCAGCTCATATCGTCTGTGCAGAAAATCATCAAAATGATCGCGAAGAATCCTGCTTGCAACCTCATAGGTTGCCGGGTCGTAACGGCCCGCAGAAAACTCAAGCTGTACAAGAAGCCGTTCACGCAACCCTTTTACAGCAACGCCTGGTGGATCCAGAAACCAGATTTTACGTAAAACACTCTCAAGCTCTTTTTTTGAGACATCAAGACCTTCCAACCGAAGATCATCAAAAACAACGCTGTACTCTTCGGTAAAATAACCATCCCCATCAAGGTTGCCGAGAACCTCAATGGCTATCATCACCTCACGTCGACCAACCCCCTCATGCAAGGCAAGCTGTTTAAGCAGTATTTCATGAAAACTGTCATACTGAACCGCCTGAAAGAAGCGCTCCTTTGAGCCGCTTTCAGTTGTAAAGCTCAGCCGCCCCTCAGAAGCATTTCCGGAAGAGGGTGAATCGTAGCGCTCCTTCAGAGAACTTTTACTGAAGCGCTCAACCGAATCATACATATCGTCACTCTCTTCCCTGTCACCATCATCAGCAATATCGCCAGCGGTGTCTTTGCGCTCTTCAATAACTTCCAGGAGGGGATTTTCCTGTAACTCTTCATAAATCCGCTGTTCCAGATTTAACATTGGAAGTTGAAGGAGCTGACTGCTTAAAATCTGTTGAGTAGAAAGAAGCAGCTTTTGTTTTTGTTGAAGCCTGATATCGGACATTACTTCATAGAAGAGGAATGAGTAAATGCTTTCAAACTCTTCATCCAGTCAGGGCCATACAATTGACTGAGAGCTTTTTGAACATAATCAATAAGTTTTATCTGTCGGTCCACTCCCGCTTTCCGGGCAGAGCGACACATAGAGTGTTGTTCATACACAAGATAATCCAAACCAAACTTTTTTCTTACTCTTATCGGAAACAATTGGCACGATAATGGCTTATCAAAATTCAAAAGGCCATCTTGAAAGGCAATTTCAATGGCACAAACGGTTATCCCGTCGCGAACACAGGTAAAAACACACTCCCTGTTATCAATTGTTCGGGTATACTGCCGTCCCTGATAGACCTCAACACTGCCGTGTCGGTGAAGATATTTAACACTCTTTTCCGGAATCATCCTCAAAAGCTCAACCGGCAGATGCCGAAGCCGGGCGGCTTCACTATCCGACAACGGAGCACCAAGCTCACCCTCAACACAGCATGTCCCTTTGCACTCATGAAGATCGCACGAAAAACAAGCTTGAAAAACATCCTTCTCAACAAGAACATCACCTATAGAAACCATTGACATAAAGGACCATCTTTGTTTGAATAAAAGCGCCATGAAATTTTTTCATAAGCTATGGCATTTGAAAGAACGTATTTTTTTCAGATTTACTGCTTCAATAAATTTTTCATAGCTATGTGCTCCTTATATTGAACCAGCAAAAAAACAATTGATAAACCCAGGGAACATCTTCATGCTCATTATCGACGGGAAAAAGGTCTCTCTGGACCTTAAAAACGAACTGAAAGCAAGCGTTGAAAGCTGCAAAGCCATCACCGGCAAAGTTCCGGGACTGACAATCATCATTGTCGGTCAGGATCCAGCTTCGCAGGCCTATGTACGCAATAAAGCTAAAACATGCAAAGAGATCGGGATGATTTCCACCTTGATTGAAATGCCTGCCGAAACGACCCAGGAACTTCTGCTTCAAACCATTCACGAGCTGAACAATGACCCCGCCGTTCACGGCATCTTGGTGCAGCAGCCCCTTCCAGAGCACATTGATGAATTTACCGTCACTCTCGCCATCAATCCATCCAAAGATGTTGACGGACTTCATCCTGAAAACCTCGGGCGCCTTGTCATGGGAGATCTCGACAAATGTTTCATAAGCTGCACGCCTTATGGCATCATGGAATTGTTGCAACGCTATACTATTGAAACCAAAGGCAAACACTGTGTTATCGTTGGCCGGAGCAATATTGTAGGCAAACCAATGGCAAACCTGATGCTTCAGAAACTTGGCAGTGCAAACTGCACGGTCACCATCTGCCATTCTGCCACCAATAATCTTCCATTCCATACCAGACAGGCCGATATTCTCATTGTAGCTGTCGGCAAGGCTCAATTGATAACCGCCGATATGGTCAAACCTGGTGCCGTAGTGATTGATGTCGGCAACAACCGCATTGAGGATCCGGCAGCAAAAAGCGGCTACCGTATGGTCGGCGATGTTGATTTCGATGCTGTTTCTTCCGTGGCGTCCGCCATGACCCCCGTGCCCGGTGGAGTCGGACCGATGACCATTGCCATGCTTCTGAAAAACACGCTGCTCTCCTTCCAGCGATTTAACGGTCTGTAATCCATAATGGCAAAAACAACGACCAGGTATATCTGTTCAAACTGCGGTGCTGTTTCCCTGAAATATCAGGGGAAATGTTTTGAGTGCCAGAGTTGGGGAACACTGCAGGAAACCCGTATTGAACCCGAACAGAAAAACCGCCAGAAGGGTGCTCCCGAAGGAGCTGCCATTATTCAGAACCTGCATGACTGTGTTCCTTCAGAGTTCCAGCGCATCATGACAGGCATCGGTGAGCTCGACCGGGTGCTTGGAGGGGGCCTTATGCAGGCCTCAGCAGTGCTGGTTGGCGGAGAGCCCGGCATCGGCAAGTCAACCCTTATGCTGCAGCTTGCTCCTCGCCTTGCTCCCGCAAAAGTGCTTTATATTTCCGGTGAAGAGTCGCCCAATCAGATCCGCGAGCGGGCACGCAGGCTCTCCATAAAGGCCGACAACCTCTGGCTGATCCCTGAAGTCAACCTTGAACGTATTCTTGCCGTCATTGAACGTGAAAAGCCTGCTCTCGTTATTATCGACTCCATTCAAACCATCCATTCAGACGAATACCAGAGTTCCGCAGGCACCATTACCCAGATCAGGGAGTGTGCCGCCACCTTGATCCGTGCAGCCAAGCAGCAGAACGTCATCCTGATGATTATCGGCCATATCACCAAAGAGGGCGCTCTGGCCGGACCAAAAGCACTTGAACACATGGTTGATACCGTCCTGCAGTTCGAAGGTGAGGGTTACCAGCGCTACCGTATAGTCCGGTCGGTTAAAAACCGCTTCGGCTCCACCAATGAAATCGGCGTCTTCCGCATGGACGAAACCGGCCTTGAAGAGGTCAGCAACCCTTCGGAATTTTTCATTTCCGGTCGCCGGACTGATGTCCCCGGCAACTCCATACTCGCGGCTATTGAAGGCACCAGGGCTCTTTTGGTGGAAGTTCAGGCGCTTGTATCGAAAACCAACTACTCAATGCCGCAACGCATCAGCACAGGTTTTGACTTGAAACGCATGTCGATTATCCTCGCCGTGCTTGAAAATCGGCTTAAGATCGAAACCTGGGGACAGGATGTATTTGTAAAAATAGCAGGAGGCCTGAAACTTGCTGAACCTGCTGCCGACCTTGCCATTGCAGCCGCAATTGCCTCTGGACTCATGAACCGGCCCGTTGACCCTGGCACAGTCTGCTGCGGTGAAATCGGTCTTGCCGGCGAACTCAGAGCCATCAGCGACAGCGAACGGCGCATCAGGGAAGCTGCCCATCTCGGCTTCAAACGAATTGTCCTCCCCGAAGCCAACACCCGCGAACTGAAACCGGCACTCCTCAAGCTCCCGATAACCATCGCAGGATGCAAAACCCTGCAGGAGGCTCTTGAAGAGTTGAATATCTGACAACTATTCGACGTTCTTTAGTCTGGCGGACTATTCCATTTATTTTTTGATCGCAATTTCACCATATTTTTCACCCATCAAAATATGGGTATACCCACCATTGCTCTCTTTAGGAGCCGTTAATCTAAAACCAACCTTGCGCTGAAAGAGCATTACGAAATCTGAACCTCCAAACAGGAAATACCCAAGCATATCTCCCTTCTTGACCTCAGCACCCACCTTGACCGTTTGTTCAAAATTGACCGAGCAGATCTGCGACATCCCGATTGGCAACAGTGCTACCAAACCATACTTTTTGGTATCGATAATGACGCAACCGCGTGTCTCAATATTCTGCCAGCCCGGATTGTTTGAGTCAAGAAGATATTTTTTGGTCTTAGCGTCCCATGATATAACTCCGCCAACCGCATCATCGCTCTCAATAATGCGAACCTCTTTTATTGTCCCGCCAATCGGAAAATGATACCGGTGGTAATCGTTTACATCGAGAAAGGCATGCGTCAATGTCCCACTGGCAAATGAATCTCTGTATGCGCTACCTTCGCCAATGAGCACCGGTATCGACTTAAACACATTGGATTTTATTGCAACCCCTTCCTTATGCTGAATATTGGATTTCCTGTCTATTTTCCATATGCCCTGAGGCTTTGAGTCAGCAGGAGAGGTTATGATTGAAGGGTCATCTGGAGACGCAATCGGCCGTTGGTCGGGTGACTTCAGATACCTGGCAAAAAAGTCATTGAATGTTTTCCATCGTTGTGGATCTTCATACCAACCTTTATCCAGTCCGAAACTTTTATCCTCCAAAGCTTTTTTGTAATACTCATCCTTCCACGACCCCTCTTTGCTTAAATAGATACCCCAATCTTTTGTAAAATTAATTAACCACGTACGATACGGCTCGTGATATTGCAACGAATTATTGTAATACCCTTTCCCTTTTAATTCTTGAAGCGGTTGATCATTAACGAAGTAGAAGTAATCGAGACTCTGATCAATTTTGTCGTACAGCGTTGAAGACGCGGGATTGGGTAAAATTGACCAGGGCATTGCTTTTGCAGCCCAGTCCACAAAAGAATAATACTCTTCTAAGGTCTTCGCTGGATTGGTGACTCTATCCGGATTGATCTTATTTGCTTTTTCAATTGAATGAATAAGCATGCTCTTTATTTCCGCATTATGCTCAACCATAGTAACCAATTGCTGCGTAATCGGCTCATGCTTTGGCTCTGCTGAAGGGTTGTTCTCTGCAACAGCGCTCAAGCTCAAAAAAGAACATAATATGACAACTGACCATATCCGGAGCGACGCTTTAATCTTTTTCATAATCATATCTCCTTCTATAAAAAAAGTGTCTTTCTCTGACTGAATTGTTCCTGAAAGTTACATTCAATCTCCTGGCCCTGCTTGAAGATCTTGCATTCATAGCACGCGACCCCGTAGCTCTGCTGCGGAATAGTTTATCCCCTGTCGTGCAGCATTCGTTGATCGACATAAGAGCGCAATACAGCGTTGATTTTGGTCTGATAGCCCTTCCCCTGATTGCGGAAAAATTCCATAACATCATAATCAACGCGCATGTTGAGGACCGCTTTGGGCTGCGGCAATTCAATAGAGGCTTTCGACCAATCAACAACCATGCCAGCTTCATCGGGATCGGAAGCAATAGCCGCTTCAATTTCCGCATCCGTCATAGCGGCAGCTTGCGCCCAGTTGCTTTTGCTCTCGCCGCGCTCCTGCATTGCGCGTAATTCCTTATCTGTGTAGTTGACGATATGCTGCTTCCTCGCCATGTCGTGCTCTCCTGAATGATATTATTCTTCGAGTCTCTTCTCGCCATGTCCAGACGACGGTATGAAACTTCCCGTCGAAAATGGCTATCGTGAAAAATCGCGCTTCAACGGGGTAATCCGATTGAGCGGTGATGGTCTTCCGTCCATCAAAAATCAGCTGTGCATCTATAAAATCCAGCCCATGCTTTTCAAGGTTCAGCAACCGCTTCTCTTCATCCCATTCAAACATCTTTATAATCTACACAATTTGTATATACATCACAAGGAGAAACAATTGATAAGCAGCGTTTTGTAAATAGGTGAAATTTAACATATGGTGGTTTGGAATGCTTCGCATGCAAGCAAGTTACGGAATCATCCGATGTATAATGACTGGAATTGCTTTCAAAGTGGCTGAAAGTGGTCATTGCAATACCTCCCAATGACCACCTTTAGTTGGCCCAACATATCGCAGGCGGCCCTCTTTCACTAATTTGGCGCTCGCTCGTGCCACTGCGCTCAACGATTTATCGATTACTTTAGCGATTTCTACCAGTGTCAGATCGGGGTTTGCTGCAAGCACTTCAAGAATTTGCTCCGGCGTTTTCAATGGCGTTTTTGGGGTAGCTTCAAAAAGGAAATATACGATTACAAATAAAGCACGCCAAAAACAATACCAGCTTGTTGTGAAGGAGTTATATGACCTATAGTACCCATAAGACTTATATCAGGATACTTTCTTACATTACAAGTGAAAAAGATGCTTGAACATAATCTTGGAGACGACGACGATGCACATTCTGATCCAATGGTTGGTTAATGCGCTCGCAGTCTATGCTACCGCGCATATACTGAGTGGCATTCATATCAAAAGTTTTGGTGCTGCCGTGCTTGTTGCGCTGGTTCTCGGGCTCATTAACGCTATTGTACGGCCGGTTCTGGTCTTTTTATCCATACCTTTTATCATTGTAACCCTTGGGCTTTTCCTGCTGGTTATCAACGCTCTTCTGCTGCAGTTCTCCGCTTCGATTGTCGGAGGGTTTACCATCGACAGTTTCTGGTGGGCAATAGCAGGATCTCTGGTTATCAGTTTGATATCCTGGGTTCTGGGCTCTCTGTTCAATCTGTGAAATAAGCTTTAGCAAAATATTCAACAAGTCAGGAATCCAGAAAGGAGACAAACTCATGGCTGCTAATGAAGGAAAAAGCCAAAGTGATTTTGCTGGTGTCGTGAAGTGGATAGTTTTGGGGGTAATTACCATCACAGTCCTCTTCTTGTTTAAAGGAGAAATTAGTCGCTTCCTGAACAAGGCTGAAACTGTCAAGATAGGCGCATTGGAAATAAAGACTGCGCAAACTGTTTTGGGCACGGTTTCGGTTTCCAATGAGACTGTTAATTCAAGCAAGGTCATTGGAGAAGGAATTCAAGGCAACACCTACGTAAATCGCAACTCTAAGTTTCAGATTACCTGGCCGGAAGGCAATGGCTGGAATGCCAGCGAGACAATAGGAAAAACTCTGTTGCAGCAATTTGGATCTCCTTCCACTGTGGATGTGCCATTGGTCGTCATGAAAAGTGAGATGGCCGGTAATTTCCGCCCGAATATCAATGTGGTTGTTGAAACCATAGGCAGCATGTCCGCCAGCGACTACATCAATAGAACCGCTCAGACTCTTCAGCAACTGGGTTGGCAAGTAGTTACAAAGGATATCGATGAGGCGACACAGGGTGGTTTTGTCTCTTTTTACTCTACTACTTCAACCTTCAAGGTGTATCAATTTCAGCGAATAGTGGTTGCAAACGGAAAGGGATATGTCATAACCGCCAGCCAGTTACCACCGGAAGATTCCCTCTCCCAGCAGTTAAAAGCGGAACTGTTGAGCATCCTCAACTCCTTCAGGATTATTGTATAAACAGAAAAGAATTTACGTGCATTACCAATACGGTTATGTCCTCCCTTTCATTATCTTTTTCGGGGAACCAGTATATCTAAACCGGGTTATAGTTGCATTGAAAAAAACACCTTACCTATGACCATGCGAGGGGAAGCTCAGGCAATTGTTTTGCAGAAAGCCAACAAACTCAAGCTGCAGAATGCCACATACCATGCCGGCAACCCCGGTGATGTTCTGGTAAAAACCATTGCAAGCACCATAACGCCTGGATTTGACCGCCTTCTTCTGACCAACAAGCCGGTATCAAACCGGGTCTTCCACTACCCTATCATGCCTGGAAGCGAGTCGATCGGTCAGGTGATGGCTACAGGCTCCGGAGTTGATGACCTCCTTCCCGGTGATTTTGTGTATGTCTTCAAGGCCGACCGGTGGAGCGGCGTTGAGCCCTATTTCGGCTGCCATGCGGAAATCATCCCTACATCGCGCCACAATCTTTTCCCGCTCTGCCGCCCCCCTATCCACCGCGACCTCCTTACAGGCCTTCTTGCCTATGTCATCAGTGCGGTTGAAAAGGTTCCCCTGCACGCTGCATCTCGTATTCTTATCCTCGGCCTTGGTTCTGTCGGACTTATGGTTTCGGAGTTTCTCTACACCCTTGGCTTCAAGAATGTTGATGCGGTTGAAACCTTCAGTATCCGGGGGCAACTCTCCCACGCTGAGCATATTGCCATCGACATCAACGATTTCACTGCTGATTTCAACGACAGTTATGATCTGATTTTTGAAACAACCGGAAGAATTCTGCTTATCGAAAAGGCTGTGCGCCTGATGAAAGAGCAGGCAAAAATAGTGCTGATGGGCAATTATGAAATCATGGCCTATGATTACCGTCTGATACAGCATAAGGAACCCGCAATCATCTCATCCGGACAGACCAATCTCTGCCATATTCAGCAAGCATACTCAGTGCTTAATGATGATATGCTCGACAGCGAAAAGTTTTTTACCAATGTATTCCCGGTCTCCCAGTTTGAACTTGCCTACCGCATGGCTCTTGACAGCAAGGAGTCCATAAAAACAGTCCTGAGCTGGGTATAAACTATTAGAATATCTACAAACAATGGGTGTTGCTGTCCGTTTGAGCAGTATATCGAAAAGGTTCGGAACCTTCGCAGCCAACACCAATATCTCCCTTTCAATCGAGGAGGGCTCCATTCATGCGCTCGTCGGTGAAAACGGCGCAGGCAAAAGCACCCTGACCAAAATCATATACGGCATGTTGCAACCCTCCGAAGGAGAGGTTTGCATAGAGGGAAAACCAGTCAAATTCACCTCCCCCCGCGAAGCTATCAATGCAGGTATCGGGATGGTTCATCAGCATTTCATGCTTATACCGACCCTGTCGGTAGCTGAAAATATCATGCTCGGCAACGAACACGCAAGCCTGTTTCAGCGCCTTCCCCTGAAAGAAATTAAAGCCCTTATACACCGCCATGCCCTCGAATTCGGGCTCGCCGTAGATCCGGAGGCTATGGTGGAAAGTCTCAGTGTCGGAGAACAGCAACGGGTTGAAATCCTCAAACTGCTCTTCCGTAATGCATCCATCATGATTTTTGACGAGCCGACGGCAGTGCTTACTCCATCGGAAATAGAGCATCTCTTTGCAACGCTCCGGACGCTTCGCGATACCGGCAAAACTATTATTCTCATCACGCACAAACTTGATGAGGTGCTTGCTGTGGCCGACACGATAAGCGTCATGCGCAAAGGTGAAATTGCGGGCACCATGCCGGCTAATTCAATCACAAAGCCGGAGCTTGCGCAGATGATGGTTGGACGCAGCGTGCTCTTAAGGGTAACCAATCCACCGCCAAACCCCGGCAACACTGTTCTCGACATTAAGAGTCTCGATTTTTGCACTCCACAGGGCGAAAGAAAACTTCATAATCTCACGTTCAAGGTCAAAGCCGGCGAAATCTACGGCATCGCAGGTGTCGAAGGCAACGGACAGAGTGAGCTCCTTCAGGCTCTCTATGGCCTCGCTCCTGCGGGAACATCCCTGACAGGTGAAGCCACGCTCAAGGGAGAAACACTTATCGGGAAAAAGCCTGCCGAAATCACTCTCATGGGAGTGTCGCTTACTCCTGAAAACCGACTTCGGCATGCCGTTATTCTGGACTATTCTGTATCAGGCAACATAATGTTCGGACGGCACCGCGAGCAATCGTTTCACCGTGGCATAGGTTTCGACAATGATGTGCTGAACCGCTATACCCGGCAGATGATCGCTGACTATGACATCAAATGCGGCTCACCCGAAAGCCAGCCGCTCAGCTCCCTCTCAGGAGGCAACCAGCAGAAAATCGTTCTTGCCCGGGAGCTCAGCCGGCCCGACATATCTCTTTTGATCCTTGCCCAGCCGACCCGGGGGGTAGATATCGGGGCAATCGAAACGATCCATAACAAAATTATAGAAGCACGGGACAAGGGGATAGCAATACTGCTCATCTCTTCGGAGCTTGAAGAAATCATTGCACTATCAACCCGTATCGGCTCCATCTACAAAGGTGCGATTGTCCGCGAATTCACCGATAAAGAAGTTGCTATCAAAAAAAATTCGGAATATGAGTTCAAAAAAGAGATCGGCCTTCATATCACCTGAACAACCCCGATGATGCATCGTAAAACCGCTCAATTTCTCATACCAGTTCTCTCTATACTCTCGGCATTGTTAGTCAGTACAGTGATCATTATCATTGCAGGCAGGGATCCGGTCATGATTTTCCAGAAAATGTTACAGGCCACTCTCGGCTCCCGGTATGGAACCGGTCAGGTTTTATTCAGAATGACAACCCTGATTCTTGTTGGACTTGCCGTCGCTCTTCCCTTTCAGGTCAGACTGTTCAATATCGGTGCCGAAGGGCAGCTTCAGATGGGAGCCTTTGCCGCGGCCATGACAGGCTCCATGCTGCCGGCTTCACTCCCCTCTCTTTCCGCCATCTCCCTTTGTGTGGTTGCCGCTATGGGAGCCGGAGCATGCTGGGCGATGCTTGCCGGAGTGCTTAAGGTGCGTTTCGGGGTCAATGAGGTTATTTCCACCATCATGCTCAATTTCATTGCACAGGGCATTACAGGCTACCTGCTGACCTATCATTTTGCACTGCCGTCAACCGTGCATACATCCCCGGTCATTGACGCAGCAATCATTCCTTCGTTCAGCTCTTTGACCGGGCTTTTTGCAAAATCTCCGGCAAATTTCAGCACACTTCTTTCACCTTGCGTTGCACTTCTCTTCTGGGTTATTCTTTTTAAATCAAGGTTCGGCTTTGAAATGCGAGCGACCGGCCTGCAGCCGGAAGCTGCAAGGTATGGCGGAATCAACGCTGGAATGCATACCCTAACCGCCATGGGCATCGGCGGAGCTGCTGCAGGCCTTGGAGCAGCAAATATTCTGCTTGGCTACAAGCACTACTATGAAGCGGGTATGACTGGAGGAATAGGTTTTACAGGCATTGCGGTGGCACTTCTTGCCGGCGCTCACCCTTTATGGATTATGCTTTCAGCTCTTTTTTTCGCTCTCCTCGAATATGGCGGACTGACTGTCAATGCCTACATACCAAAAGACATTTTCATGATGATTGAAGCCATAACCATCCTTCTCGTCATCTCCTTTTCTGCTGTAGGAAAGCGGTTGCAGCAATAAGTTTTTTCTTTGAAAGGCTTCCAGCTACAGTGATTATTTTTTTTCCTCATAAGAATTATATAATATTGAAGAAGGTGGTCGTATAACAAAAACACTAATAAAAATGGCTAAAAAAAAGGAACTGGGTGAAGAAGAGCTGGCTCCAAAAAAAAGGAAAAAAGCCGAGCCAAAATGGACTCAGGAAGAGCGTAAAGAAAAAATAAGACTCGCAGCATACTTTCGCTGGGAAGAGAAGGGAAAACAAGAGGCATCGCATACTGACGACTGGCAAGAAGCTGAAGACAGTCTTACCGACTGAAAAGGGGTATTGCATTTGTAATTCAAAAGGCCATTCTTATGGGAGTGGCCTTTTTTATAGCTTCCAATTCTGTTTATGACAAAAAAAAGTATCTCGAATAGCTGGGAATCAATTGTAATTTTCTTTGCCGGCCTCTGGCTGGTTATTCGTATCGTTCTGGAATATTTCGGGTTTATCAGTGACGGCAACGACAGGACTACAGGCATCAAAGACCTTCGAGAGGAGTATAAAAAAGCCAACTACAAGTAACCCTCTGTAAGAAAAAGTACTACTCGGAGGTTACAACAGTAAGCTCTACCAGTTGATCCGGCGACACATAAGAATTAACCGCAGGTTTCTGGCTGATAACCGTATTGGGAACAAGAGAGGCTGAATACTCTGTAGTGACCTTTCCCAGTTTAAGTCCTGCATCAGCAACCGCCTGTTTTGCCTGGTCCAGCGACATACCCAGAACATCCGGCACCGTCAGCTTTTTCATCCCTTCAGCCGAGACCTCGAGCCGCCCGACAATCATTGATACAGCACTGCCCGCTTTCACCATTGTCTGAGCTGGAATTGACTGGCTCAGTACCCTTCCATTCTCTTCAGAATTAGTAACCGAGCTGATCTGAACATTCTGGAGCTTCAGGTCCATACGGGCAACAGTCTCCCTGGCATCCAATTCCGGTCTGCCTAAAAGATCCGGCATTGGAAAACTCGGCTTTTCAAGTTTGTTGACCACCAAATAGACATTTCTGCCAGGCTTTACCTCAACACCGGCTTCAGGCATCTGCGAGAGCACAATATTGGAATCGACGCCACTGAGATATTTGACATGATAACTTTTAATCGCCGTCAACCCGGCATGGCTCAATTTGCTGGATGCATCCTCATACTTCAGGTTAAGCACATCAGGCACAACCTTCACTGTTCCATGTGAAATATATAAGGGCATAACCATCTTGTCGACTATCACCATAAGCCCGATAAAGATAAGAACAATTACAGCTGCCTTTTTTTTCATCTCACTGTTAACGGTTATTTCTGTTCAATAAACACAACTGAATGTAATAATCAGGGAGGATTCTAATACTGCCTGTTCATCACAAAATCAACAAGCTGCAGCAACGAAGTTTTAGCTGCGCAATCAGGGAACGGCTGGATAGATGCAACGGCTTTTTCAGCAAAACCCTCTGCAACTTGAGTTGCATATTCGATGCCCCCCTTGCTGGTAACAAAGGCTATAACCTCACTGGTTTTCACGGCCCGTTTACGCGAACTTTTCAAAATAGAGCGGATAGCTTTCTGTTCAGAACTTGAAGCTCGTGAGAGAGCATAAATGAGAGGAAGAGTAATTTTCTTATCCTTAATATCAATCCCCATCTGCTTGCCGGTTTTTTTGGAATCTCCGGTATAATCAAGCGTATCGTCGCGGATCTGGAAGGCAAGACCCAGATACTCTCCATAACGTTTCATGGAGGCAATATCACCCTCATCAGTTGTCGCGCTCATCGCTCCCATTGCACAAGCCGATGAAATCAGTGAAGCCGTCTTGTCCGAAATGACACTCAAATAATCCTCTTCTGAAATATCAAGGCTTCTGGTTTTCTGGATCTGAAGAATTTCTCCCTCGCTCATCCTTCGTACAGCCTCCGAAACCATATGTAAAAAACCGTAATCCTTGTATTCAAGCGAATACAACAGCCCCTTGGAGAGCAGATAATCACCGATAAGTACCGATATCTTGTTTTTCCACAGGGCATTAATCGAAGCAATACCCCGCCTCATCTCGGCGCTGTCCACAACATCATCATGAATCAGGGTCGCTGAATGCAATAGCTCAACCATGATCGCCGCCCGATAACTGGACTCCGTAACTCCGCCACAAATTTTTGCAGAAAGCATGACCAGTACCGGACGTATCTGTTTTCCCTGCTGCCGTAATACGTAACGGGTAACCTTGTCAACCAGAGTATTCTGAGCATGAAGCACCTCTTTGTACTTCTGCTTAAAAACCTCCACTTCATCGGCTACCGCTAAAGTAACATCCTTAATATTCACCAATTTCCCGGACTTTATCGTGATAAGCTCCCATTGCTAACGAGAATCTTGAAAATTATACTGATAGTTCACCCTGAGTTGAAAAAAGTGAGGACAGGAAACTGCAGAGATAACAACCCAATAGATACTATCCAGAAAGCAAGATACGTAACGAAGGGGTAACCTTGAAATTCTATCTCAGGGAAGCTGTTATGCAAACTTCCTCTAAACCCTTGTAAGGGAATTTCGGAATATCGATATTGCGGGACAGCTACATACTGTAGAACAAACTGGTAACGCCGATCTCAGAAACCCGAAAAGCATGATCACATCCATGAAAACGCTCCTTACACTTCTCCTGACACTATTTCTGGCTGCTACAGCCCCGCTTCTTGCTGAAAACACCACTCCGGCGCCCGTCGACCCCGTCCAGACAGGCAACATCATTGTTCACATAACAGGACTGAGAAACCTTGACGGCATGCTCGGTGCGTCACTCTACTCATCAAAAAAAGGATTCCCGGACACCCCGGAAATTTCTTTGTCTACGCTCATTAAAAAAGTAACCGCCACTGAGGATACTTTTGTCTTCGAAAACGTTCCCTTCGGCACCTACGCCCTAGCTACCCTGCACGATGAAAACGGTAACGGCAAAATGGATAAAACTTTTTTCGGATTGCCTAGGGAGGGATGCGGCATATCAACCAATCCGAAAATCGGAATGGGTGGCCCGAAATTCGACAATTCAGTCTTTACGCTAAACTCCAAAGAGCTTGAACTGACCATCAACACAAGATATTTGTTCAAGAGCAAATGATCCTTATCTCCAAACGAACAAACAACGAAAAAATCCGGTTGTTATTGTCTCTCTCTTTGTGGTCAATAACATTTAACATCGCTGCATATGAATGGGCATGAACTATTACAACAGCAAATCAATGAAACCTTTACCGTCTCAGAACGCCTTATAAAGCTTCTGGACGAAAAAGATCTTTCATGGAAGCCATCGGAAACCAATAACTGGATGACAACAGGTCAGCTGCTCTTCCATCTCAGCCAGTCTTGCGGAATCCCGATAAGAGGGTTTATTACCGGTCAGTGGGCAATGCCTGCTCACAGTGATATGAATGACAAAAAAACTGAACATAAACTTCCTCCGGCCGAAAAGCTGCAAACTGTCACAACTGTTGCCGAGGCACTCAGCATGCTCGTTGCCGACCGAAATGTTGCCCTTGAAGCGCTTAACCTCTGCAGCGAGGAAGATCTTTCCTCCAAAAAGGTTTCTGCGCCCTGGGATCCGACGCCGGTCAACCTTGGAAAACGCCTGCTCGGCATGATTGACCATTTTAATCAGCACAAGGCACAGCTCTTCTATTATCTGAAACTGCAGGGAAAGCCAGTCAATACCATGCACCTCTACGGAAAATAAGAGACAAGGGTTTCAGCCACAGATGTCATGAAAGACTCTGTGGCTTTTTCCTACCATAATGTAGGTCACAACGCGATTCCCACCAATTTGTCCCTTTTCTTCCCCTAAGCCATCTCGACCGGTAACACCACAAGATATAATAATATAATAACTTAAAATCGGATTAATTTTATCGGCACGATTATTGCAGAGATATATGTGAAAAGGCATGTACCACACATAATTAAATGCAATAACAATGACTACAGTCAGCACAATATACGGCGACCTTTCAGGAGTGGAAGTCCGCAGCCTCTTTTCGAACGGAAAGACGGATGGCTGTCTTGTCACTGAACCAAACTGCCTCAAAACCCCTTACGGCACTCTGGTCCCTCAATACGAGGCCGAAGATATGGGAAGACGCGCAGTCAAGCCGCTCTATTTCTACAAGGATGGCTCGTTGAAATCCATCGCACTGCAGTCGCAAACCATGCTTGAAACACCGGTTGGCAACATTCCTGCAGAACTGGTTACCTTCCATAAAAATGGCAGCATCAAAAGAATATTTTCGCTCGACGGCAAATTAAGCGGCTTCTGGTCGTGGAAAAACGAGTTCGCCCTTGCCGACGACATCACCTTCACGTCACCGTTAGGAACACTGACAGCCAAGCTGATCGGCCTTCAGTTCTACGAAAGCGGTGCCCTTAAAAGTATAACCCTCTGGCCGGGGCAGACCCTTACGGTCACAACACCCATGGGAGAGATCATTGTGCGCAAAGGTCTTGCATTCTATGAATCAGGTGCAATCCGCTCGTTTGAGCCTCAGAAAAAAATAGAAATTTCCACGCCGATAGGCGTCATAACCTCCTGGGATAACGAGCCGAACGGCATACACGGCGACATCAACTCCGTCCAGCTCTCTGAAGACGGTTCTATTGAAGCCCTCAGCACCGTCGACCATGCAGTGCACGTAACCGTCATGGAACAGGATGCCGAACTCTTTCATCCCGGTGTCAAAAACAACGTCTGTGGTGATGAGCGCAAGGTGAGCATCCCCATGAAAGTTCGATTCGACAAGAAAAGGGTAATGTTTCACGACAACCCCCAATTCACCTTCGACCTCGAACACACCAGGTTCGAACTGAGAAAAATGGATCTCGCCACGAAAGAGCCCGCGTATTCATGCTCTTGAAAGAAAGTGCTGAGTGCTGAGTGCCGAGGAGCGAGTTGGCAGTTGGCAGTTGGCAGTTGGCAGGAAAGATGACCCCTCCCTTGTCATACCGGCCAAAGGGAAGGGTCTATCTTATTTTTTCTTTACTCACGTCTCAGAACTCAGCACTCAGCACTGTCTTCCATACCTCTTGACTGCCCACTGCCCACTGCCCACTGCCAACTGCCAACTATCTTCCTTCAGCTCTTCCACTGCCTACTTTTTTTTCGTAGCGTTTACGCCCGCCATCCACCCTGTCGAAAATGCGGCCTGAAGGTTATAGCCGCCAATTTCACCGGCATAGTCGAGCACTTCTCCGCATAAAAAAAAGCCGGGAACAATCCTTGACTCCATTGTTTTCGGATTGACCTCCGAAAGGTTAACACCACCGGCAGAGACTTCACCCTGATCAAGCGGTACAGCTCGAACAATTCCAAGCGGAAACCTTTTAAGCACGGCAAGCAGCGACTTCCGAAGCTCTTTGTGCAGACCGCTCCATGTTATGTCGATCTCAAGGAGAGAGTGGCGGATAATATACGGAACAAGAGCTGTGGGTATTGTTCCATGAGGAGCCTCGCCGAGTCCTTTCTTGAAAGGAGCTATCGGGCATATCTGCAGGAACTTCCGAACCATCTGCGCACCATGCTTGCGTGCATGCAAAAGAAACAAATGATCAAGTTCAGCCGGAGTCTGCTCAGGAAAAAGATCAGCAAATAGAGAGGCACTGCCAAACTCACGGCACAGCTCTGCTATATCGCGCGAAAGCGACAAGGCGGCAGGGCCACTGAAACCGCGATGAGTAAAAAGAAGATCCCCGCGCCGCTCAATACTCTTGCCGCCAGCTGAAACAACCAGACCAGCCGAACGCAGCGATACTCCTGAAAGAGAGGCCGGAGGTGCCTTGAGAGTTAAAAGCGGTGCCAGCGCAGCCGAAGGCTCTTTAACTGAATGTCCAAGCTTTCGGGCAATCACAAGGCCGTCACCCATGGTGCCTGTTTGTGAGTATGATACCCCACCTGTAGCCAGAATAACTGCATCCGCACGCAAGGGTTCAGTTGTCGTCGTAATCAAAAAGGATTCATCCTTTCGCTCAACACTCCTGACCCTGCATGAAGAGATCAGCTGAACCGACAGCTCCTTAAGCAGCTCCTCAAAAGCCATGGCAACGGAAGCAGCATCTCCGCTCATAGGAAAAACCTTCCCGTCCGGTCGAACCTCAGTTACAACTCCACGGGAATGCAGAAGTTCAAGAAGATCGCTGTTTGAAAACCCGTAAAGAGCGTTCCGCAGAAAACGCCGTTCATTGATGCGAAGAAACCCCGCTTCAAGAAGTTCAGCAGGACTCCCCTGATGGGTCACATTACACTTCCCTCCCCCTGACATCCTCATTTTAGTACCCGTCCGGGCATTACGCTCCAAAATGGTTATGGAACACTCAATACCCGCACCCTCAGCACTCCGTCGAACCCCTATAGCCGCCGACATCCCTGCTGCCCCTCCGCCAATAATAACCACAGACAGGGGGCGTTGTTGAATAACGATAGTAACTCCAATTCAGTTAGTGAAAATGTTCATGCCATCATCTCTGTTCTTTAACATAAGGCAATATTTGGCTCGATAAAACAACTCATATCCATCATTGTGCTTTATCACACTCAAGCCTTAATCTCTAACAGCTAAAATCACAGAAATTGTTACATTTTCCTGTCGCAACCCTGAGAGCATCTGACAAAAAAACAGTTATGGAAACTCACCTTCTTCTCATCATTTCTCTCAGCCTCATCTCAGGCCTGGCAGCTGGTATTGCCATCGGCATCTTTTTCAAAGGAAAGCGTCCTGCCGTCCGAAGAGGAGCAATCGCAATCAGCGCCTCAACAGTGAGCGGAAGGGGTGCCTTTGCAGCGGAAAACATCAAAGCGGAAGCTGTTATCGAGCGATGTCCTGCAATTGAGGTCACTGATCGAGATATAGGCGGTGAGCTGGTCAACTACGTATTCTACGGCAACGTTGAAACCGACCGGCTTGTGGTTATGGGCTACGGCATGCTCTTCAACCACTCATCAACCCCCAATGTCGCATACTATCGCGAAGAGAGCTCCCTTGGGCCAGAAATGATCCTCTATGCCCTGCGCAATATCCGCAAGGGTGAAGAGCTTTTCTACAATTACGGGGATGACTGGTGGAAAACCCGCCAATAAAACGAGCAAGGGAAGTAAATACAGTTAGCCATAAGCCTCCCCCTGGATTTCCCTTTTGCCCACTGCCAACTGCCTACTATTTTCTTCCTTCACTCATCACACAGCACTTTCTTTCCTAAGCCCTCCTTACCCGCAATGCCGTTTAAAGAACCATTGTTTTTGGATTTATTATTTGCTATATACAGATGGTATATCCAATTCTTGAAAATCAATCTCTATGGCTATCAGCACCGTCTTTACCAATAACCGTTCTCAAGCTGTCAGGTTGCCGGCTGAACTGCGTTTGCCTGAAAACGTTAAAAAAGTAAATGTTCGAGCTAAAGGCAATGAGAGAATAATTTCTCCAGCCGGGCAGACCTGGGATAGTTTTTTTCTTGGAGAGCTGACGGTTACTGATGATTTCATGGCAGAACGTGATACACAGGAACAGGAAGAGCGCGAGGCATTATAATGCTGCGATACCTCCTTGACACCAACATCGTTATTTATACGATAAAGCATCGCCCAAGAGAGGTGCTGGAAGTGTTTAATAGCAATGCAGATCGTATGGCTATTTCAGCTATTACGTTATCAGAATTAATGTATGGCGCTGAGAAGAGTAGTAATGTCAGCAGAAACCTTGCTGCCATAGATGATTTTTGCTGCAGATTAGAGGTGTTGCCTTATGGGATGAAAGCATCTCAGCATTACGGGGCTATTCGTGCGGTTCTTGCAAAAGCAGGAAACCAGATTGGCGTAAACGAAGTTCATATTGCGGCTCATGCCCGCAGTGAAGGGTTGATTCTTGTTACAAACAATGTTAAAGAGTTTGTCGGGGTACCTGCCTTACAGATTGAAAATTGGGTAACTCTATAAAACCCCTTTCCCGTAGAGTTCATCACCTATCCTGACGGCAGCAAGTCCCTCACAAACGTCTGAGGCTTCCCGAAAGGGATACCTATTACTATAAGGTTGCTATAGGTTAGAATAAGTGCTACCTTTTACAAAAAGGAGATTTGGTCATGTCACAGACAAAAGGCGTCAAATTAGACGACACAACACAGCAACGACTTGCCGCTTTGGCTCGCATTCGCGACAGGTCACCGCACTGGCTCATGTGCAAGGCAATCGAAACATTCCTGGATCGAGAAGAAAATTACGAGCGGGAAAAACGCGAGGATATGGACCGTTGGGAACATTATCAATTAACCGGCGAGGCTATACCCCATGAAAAAGCTTCTGTATGGCTTGAAAATCTGTCAAAGGGAAAGGTGACCTCTTGTCCCAAATAAAATGGCTGCCAGAGGCATTAGCCGATGTCGAGAGGCTTTATACGTTCTTGTACGAAAAAAGCCCCGCTGCGGCAGCAAGAGCAGCAAAGGCAATTCTGGACGGAGCGGGTTTTCTAAAATCAATACCAGACATTGGACGCCCAATGGACGATGACACTGGAAGAAGAGAATGGGCTGTATCTTTTGGGGCCGGGGCTTTTGTTCTCCGCTATATGCGCGACGAAAACGATACGGTTGTTATTATTCGTGTCTGGCACAGCAAAGAAAATAGAACGTAGAGCCAGTTAACAGTCGGCAAGCTCATCCCTTACAAGAAAAGCCCATGAAATACTTGTTTTCACCAAATACGTTGAGCGAATCCAGCGAGGGTTACGCGCTCAAAATCATACTCGACACCGAAGAGATTGCCTGCTCTATCCGAAACGAATATCTCTCAATTGCTTTGGGTGAGCTTTCGCCTTAGGATTGCATCCCGGCACTTTGGGTTATGAATGATGCGGACTATCCAAGAGCCTGCGAGGTGATGGAGGCGTGGCGACGTTCGCCGGTATTCTTTAAAGTCGTCTGCTCATAAATATTTTTGAATAATGTAATTTATTTTCGATTTTAGTAATAATCAGAGCAAAGGGTGCATTGATGGTTATCATTAAAAAATCAGCCTTAAACAGTTTCGGAGCAAAACACCCTGACGCAATACCCGCACTCAATGAATGGTATGCCAAGGTAAAATCGGCAGACTGGAGAAACCATGCCGAGTTAAAAACGACATTTCTGACTGCTGACTACATTGCTAACGAACGCTATGTATTCAATATAAAGGGGAATCATTACCGGATTGTTGCCAGAATTCGTTTCTCTTCAAGAACTGTATTCATCAAGTTTATCGGCACCAATAACGCCTATGATAAAATCGATCCTGGAACCATTCAACAAGAGTAAACGAAAAGAGGTGACAATGAAAATCAGAACTGTTGCTCAATATGAAAAAGCGCTCTTAACGATTGAATCCTTAATGAACGCATTCCCTGACGGAGAAAATGCAGCTAACGACAGCAAGATCGCTGAACTGGCAAAAGCGATTGAAGAGTACGAAGATCGTCATGCTGCCATGCCGATGTCATTAGTGATCAAAAATCCGGAAACCCTGCCTGACGTGATTGAACTCAAAATGTTTGAGAAGCAAATGAAACGCAAGGATATGGCAAAACTGCTGGGGATTACCGATACGCGCCTTTCGGAGGTTATGCATGGCAAACGTAAGGTCAATATGGAACTGGCTAAACGACTTTATAATACACTGGGCGTTGACCCCAGGTTTATCCTTGAAAAATCATAAGGATATATTCAACCAGATAGTTTTCCTATACATTTCCCCATTGTCATCCCGAAACGCACTGAGGGATCCATTTCCTTTTTCGTCTTTTATAAGTCCCCTGAGTCACATTACTCCTATTCTTTTCAAACAATAAAAGACTTTTAAATGCCGGGTAATTGGATGGCTGATTCGGGCTTCGGGGTTGATCAGGGATAGTCAGTGCCAGTAGCCGACGGCGATGATTGCCTGAAGATTATAGTGTTCCACTTCACGACGAACTTCCCGACTGCCCTCGGATTGAACTATTAAGTATTGCTTAACAGTTGCCCCTGGTTCCAGCTCATTATCGGCAAAAATGTTCGGCGGCAGTTATTCAAAAATTTCGAATAACTGTATCCGCTTCCAACTCACTGTCGTCAAACACCTTTTTCAGGTGGTAGTTGACGGTAAGTGTTTCCACCACATCACAGAGCAACCCAATCATTTTCTGAGTAAACACAATATTTTCTTCCGCTATAGTTGAGAACGGAACAGGGCCTAAAGAATCCAATACAATTCAGCTCTAACACCGACTTTGAAGTGAACTATCCGACACACTTCGAGCTGCCGTGGCAAGCAGGCTGACCTGAATTTCATTAAAGCGGCTCGTGAAGCGGCGGCTCTTGTCAATTCAGCGACGCTGCAGACAGAGCTGAACCGGGCAGCTGGCAAGGATTGCTTTGCCGAATGATGATTTGATAGAGAAGATAGATAAGGAGCTGGGGAGGGCGAAGACGGGGGGAGCGCGATAAACCAGATACTATTTGTTTTTATGAAAAAAAAAAAGTAAAATTAGAGCGTATAAAGAGTTTTGTTCTTTTTTTTGACTTTCTATATACCTCAATAGAGAGACTTTCCATCGATACAGGATAGAGCGTGCTTCGCCAGAAGCATAGGGGTAATTATCTTAGTGCCGGGTTGTTTTGTAATTTTGCGTTGTAACAAGAATACGCCCCCATGGCAAAAAAACAGCAGATCAGTCAGCCATCTGACTACTTGATCAGGACGTATAACGACCCTACCCCGGAGGAGTTGCTCCGGATAATCCAGGAACGTTCGCTTCACCAGACAGACCTTGAACAAAAGCAGTAGGAGCTTGAGGAGAGTCTCTCCCGGTATGCGGAGCTTTACGATTCAGCTCCTGTCGGATACACCACCCTTGGTAGAGACGGCAAGATTCTGAAGGCGAATCTGACTGCCAGGTTTTTCTTTCTGATATTACTGAATGCAAGCAGAATCAGACGACCCTCATGAAAAACAGTCGCGGGTTCCTGAAATTATTTCAGGAGCATATCTACATCATGCTGCTCATCGACCCGGATAGCGGCAACATCATGGATGCCAACATGGCGGCAGCTGCCTTCTATGGCCGCTCTATTGAGGAGCTTAAGCTGATGAGTATACGTGATATCAACGATAGCCCGCCTGAAATTGTTATCCGTGATCTGGTAAAATACAGGGTTGAGAAGCAAAGCAGATTCTTGAGAAAGCACCGGAAGGCTGATGGCTCCATCCGGGATATGGATGTGGCAAGCAACATCATTGAGATACAGGGCAAGGAACTCTTCTTTGCCATCATCAATGACATCACTGAACGAATAGAGGCTGAGACGTTACTGAATGGCAGCGAAGAGCGATTCAGAACAATGTTTGAAAAGCATTCTGCCATCATGATGCTTATCGACTCCGATACTGGCATGATAATAGATGCCAACATGGCGGCAGCTGCATTTTACGGCTGGTCGATTGAGGAACTCAAGGCAATGCGGATTCAGCAGATCAATACCCTCCCGTCTGAAGAGGTAGAGGCGGCAATGGAAAAGAGCCGAAAGGGAGAACAAAATTTCTTTTTATTTCGCCACCGCAGAAAAGATGGCTCCATCCGTGATATTGAGGTGCATAGCTCAACATTTACGATAAAAGGCAAAGATCTGCTCTATTCGATCATTAATGACATCACCGAAAGAAAACAGGCTGCTGAGGAGGGCGAGCGAATAAAGTCGGCTTTCCTCAGTAATGTCAGCCATGAATTACGATCTCCGATACATGGCATTATTGGTTTGGCAGATCTCATGAAAGAGCCTGATATCACAAAAGAAGAGCAGTTCAAATATAGCGGACTTATACACCATGCCGGTGAGATACTTCTGCATCTCGTCAATGATCTCCTTGATATTTCGCGTGTTGAGGCCGGGGAGATAAAACTGCAGATCACTCACACCATGGTCAACCAGATAATGCGTGATCTTCATGCTTTTTTTGAGGTTCAAACCCGAAAAAAAGGTTTGTATTTTCACTACTCAACCGGACTTGATGACGCTGAGAGCATTATTGAGACCGATCTTTTTCGAGTGCGTCAGATATTGACAAACCTCATCCATAATGCGCTGAAGTTCACCAGTCAGGGAAGCATTCATTTTGGGTACGAAAGAAAGAATGGAAGCCTCGAGTTTTATTGTATTGATTCAGGATGCGGGATTCCACCGTTTATGAAAGAGAAGATTTTTGATCGCTTCCAGCGGGTTGATAACCCCACAATCCAGAATAGCGAGGGGGTTGGACTTGGATTGAACATATCAAAATCACTGATCTCATTGCTGGGCGGCACTATCGGTGTTGAATCGGAAGAGGGCAAGGGAAGCAGGTTCTTTTTCACGCTGCCCTATAATCCTCCACGCCATGACAATACCCCCATAATACAAGAGCCGGCAAACTCATTAGCAGGGATAACTATTCTCCTGGCTGAAGATAACAAGGTGAACGCCATCCTGATGCAGGAGATTCTGAAAATTGAAAACATAACCATCCTCTCTGCCGAGAATGGAGAGGCTGCCCTGCAGCTTGCAGCAAATCACCCGGAAATCTCTCTTGTGCTCATGAACATGAAAATGCCCGTCATGAACGGTTTTGAGGCAACAAGAGAGATCAAGAAAATTCGACCAGAGCTGCCAATAATCGTGCAAACGGCATATACATCAAAGGAAGATCAGGAAAAAGCAAAACAGGCTGGATGTGATGGCTTTATAGCAAAGCCAATCAAAACGAGTGAACTTCTGGGACTGATAAAAAATTGCTTAGCCAGTAAGTAAATACACTTAGTCACGAGCGTTACTTAAATTTAACGAGTTTAAAGCGGTTGTGGAGGATGCGCTTGAAAGCAACATTGTAAATCAGCAATACAGAGAGTAAACCGCACCGGCAATCCAGACAAAAACCTCTGTCAGCTCACTGCCTGCCCCGAGCACATCACCGGTAACCCCTCCGATTTTCCGGTAACTCAGCATTCCGATACTCAATCCGGCGCATAGTGCTGCCGACACCGCAGCAGCGGCAGCAAGGGGTTCAAAATGAAAAAGCGCACCAAGAAATATGAGCGTCACGACAGTGGTAACAAGAGTATGCCGCCATCCCGCTCCATTCACAAAGGAGTGAGCTGTTCCCCCCTCGCTTCGGGCATAGGGCAGCGATGAAGCAAGAAGAACC
>Ga0118677_10001883_pt1 | contig 43437 bp, 30 predicted proteins | sample AliMusrvi5mmetaG_FD_86154 | JGI IMG/M metagenome (GOLD analysis project Ga0118677, IMG submission 86154)
GCCGGGGGAGCATGGCAACGGTCATACCGCCACTGCAGCGCCGGCTCACGGCAGCGGCCCTTGTGCTCTATCTCATCTTTACCCTGGTTGTTTCCTGGCCGGTGATATTCTCTTCCTTCAGGCTTGTCTAATCAGCCGCCCCTTGTATCGGGCACTTTTTGTGGCGGTTGGGGATTGGAGATACATTAAGCACCGCACCTTGGGTGCAAGCAGCTGAGTCAGTGGGCCATGCCGTCAGGACTTATAAAGTGGAAATAGGCAACCATGGAGAGATAGATATATGATTCAAGCTCATGCTTAATCTGCTCGTTCATGGCAGCGCATATTTTCTGGCCGATCATGCTGCCGCCTTCCGATAAAGAGAGAGATTGCGTACGCTGTTTTTGCAGAGACATTTCAGCGGGCGCATTCGAACGCAGCACTGTGATCATTGAATATCTGCATGACTACCCTGCCGATAAGCTTTTTTTCACCCGGCCCTATAACGTCTGAAACTGCTTCAACCAACTCATATAAATTCGTTAGGGATTTTTCGCCGAAGGATGATGGTGCATACGCAGTAGAATGGTTTTGTTTTAGCGCATGGAGCTTTATTCTGTAGCCGTTTGCACAGGGGAGTTTTTGGTTCATTCGACCGTGCTATATTCTCGCAAGATACGCCAATGGTGGAAATACGCCAATGGCTCGAACCGCACGGGCGGCTTCACCAAAAACTCCCCGGTGAACGCATGGCTACAGCATTTTGTTAAATGCCCTAGTATGCTATTACCCATCCAAACCGGGCTTTTCGCGCTCCGCAAACCAGTCGCCGGGGCTTTCGAAATAGTGCAGCGTTTCTTTTAGCGACAAAAGATGCTCCCATTCCATAGAGGCAAGCAGGTGAAAGAATTCTTTTTCCGATGCGGCTTCAGCAGTAGTGCTGAGTTTGGTGTAAAAATTGTATCCCTTTGTTTCAAAATCTATGGCGATTTTTAGCGCCTCAATGTCATCACGGCTTGCAGCGGGGGTCGCACCTGCAGCACCGGCTATCCGCACTAGCGCTTTCATGAGGTCGGTTTTTTTGATGACAGCGGGAACCGTTTCCGGCCATGTCCCTTGTGCGGAAAGCTCTTTGTGGATCTTCTGTAGCCGCCTGTAATGCTCGTCTTCGTCCTCGGCAATTCTGATAAACATGGTCCTGCCGACAGGATTATCCGTTTTTCTGCTCTGGCGCAGGTAAAACTCGCGCTCCTGCAATTCATTTTGAATAGCTAGTGCGATTGATTTGATTTTTTGTTCCATGGCTGCACCATTACAATCCCAATTTAAACGCTATAAGCTGCGGCGGAGATCCCTGGCCGACCGGTAAGATAATCATGTTGCCCACAACCGCCGGCCAGGCATTAATCGGTCCGGTTGCCGTATATGTCCACAGTGCATCTCCGGTATTTCTGTCCAAAGCGAAAATCGTGCCGTCGAACGTGGCGGTAAAGACAAGATCATTGACCACAGTTGCACCGCCGAAATTCGGATGATCGAACTTTCTGTCCCAGATAATCGCGCCGGTATTTACATCAATGGCGGCAAGGCCCCCGGTGCCGCCCGCAATATCCAGCGTCGTTTGATCAATGCTTGACGGCGTAAAATCCGTGAACACGTTCAGATACGGAACAAACAGGCTGTTGCCGGCCAGCGCCATGGGCGTTTCGATGCCCCCGAAAATGCCGGGAAATACACGTGTGGTCCCGGCAGGCAGCTCCGTGAGATCATCATTATGGTGATCTCCGACCGCCGTCTGCCAGAGAATATCGCCATTGGCCCGGTCAAAGGCATACACCGTGCCGCCCTTTCCCCCGCCGATAGCGATGTGCTTTTTCGTTCCGTTGATGGTCGCCAGGGTAAGTATGGGCGAGAGCTGAAAATCATGGTCAAAAAGATCATGCTGCGTTACCTGCGTAGACCACTGCAGAGCGCCGGTCCCGGCATCAAGGGCCACTATGCTGTCGGTATACAGATTGGGCCCAGGCCTGCTTGTGCCGTTTGGATATACGTCCGTGCCGGGGAAAGGCCCCGGATTGCCGATACCCCAGTACATGGTGCCCGTCATCATGTCAATTGCCGGAGGATACCATGCACCGCCGCCGCTGTTGACGGTGGCATTGCCCCAGACATCCGCCGTGTCGACCGTATCAAACTGCCATACGATGGCCCCTGTCTGCTGATCCAGGGCAAAGATTCTCCCGACAGCGCCGCCGTTATAAAAATTTGTGACCGACGCGCCGGGAACTGTTGAAGCGTAGACCAGCCCGCCATAGGCGCAGAGCTGTATATCTGTGCCCTCTGTGGGCATCGTGGTCAATGTTGTCGTCCAGAGCTCAGCGCCTTTCCTGTCAAGGGCCACGACATCGGAGCCTTTTGTAGCAAAAACCCTGCCCCTGGCGACTGCAACGCCGTTCGGGCCGATATTGTCGGCATTATAGTCCTTTTCCCATAATAATTTTCCCGAGATAAGATTCAGCGCGTAGACATTGCTTTTGAGGTCCTGAAAATAAATAACATTGCGCATGATGATCGGGTTGGTGGCTGCCGCGCCGAAGGTGGAAACACCCGGTATGTCCCAGGCCCAGGCCTTCTTGAGCCGCGTAACATTCTTCGAGTTGATTCTGGAATTGAATACGGCGCGCGTATTGCAGTAATCATTATTGGCCTGTGGCCATTCATGGAAAAACAAAGCCAGATCGGACGGCAAAGAGAGCAGGCTGCCGATAATAGTTGGCGGCGCAGTCGTAGTAGTTGTTGTGCTGCCCGGGGCAGAGGTAGTTGTCGTCACCCCGCTGCTGCTCACCGTTACCATGCCGGTCATCCCTAAAAGGCAGTGCGGTATGCAGAAATACGGGTATTGTCCGGCAGTGGTAAAAACAAACGAGAATGTGTCGTTTTTAAACAGTAAGCCGGAATCCCATACCCCATCGCCCGTGCACCCTGTGCCGCTGGTTGTCGTATGCTCGATGCTGGCCGTGTTGGTCCACCGCACGGTATCACCCACATTAATGACTGCTTCCCTGGGCTCGAAGGCAAACCCCACCATTTTTACATCGACAACAGCAGCCTGGACAGCCCCCGCGCATAAAAAAAACAGCGCAGCAGCCATGAGATGCACTATGACCTTTTCCTTTTTCATGGGAACACCCTCCTTGAAATACATTATTGTGTTCTTGCGCTACTGCATTTCCTGCAGCGCCGCATGGGCTGAAAGCCCGGCCTCGCAGGCCGGTATGGCGCTACAGCAGTATTTGCAGTTGTCCTGCCACAGTGAAAAATGCGATTCGTTCAGCTTCGAAGCGCACCGACAGCCGGAAAAGCCGTGCGGCAGCGCGCTCATCTCAATAAATTCCGCCCCAGAGCATAGAGCCACTGTGCCATTTTCAGGACATACCGGCCGAAGCGCGAGAAAAAATAGACGTTTATGAAAAAAGTCGGTTCAGACATCGTCATTAATTGTGTATTAATGAAATAATAAAGTTCAGGCTGGTAAAAGTAAATACCAGGTTTTAATTTTTTGTAAGATCGCATGCCCTGGGAGGCTTTGAACATTCTTTATGGTAGTAACTCATGCAGCCCCATTGCCGCTATAGCACCATCGGTTATTTTGTCAATACCTCATATGGCAGGCTCCCATTTTGTTTATGATTCTACAAAACCAAACTGGATGGCGAACTATTATTTTTAGCAAGCCGATAATAAAAAATTGCTGGGAAAAAAGAGTCTGCTATCTATCCCTAACTGGTTTGTTTTTTTAATACCTCTCTCCCTTGACTCTGTATTGGCATATTCCGTGTAATTAGAACAAGAAGCTGTCAGCAATAAAACCGGCCCCAGCAGTCCGGCAGCTATGTGTAAAGTGTCACCAGGTAACACATCTGTCAATTGTCAGCAGTGTAAACTAGTGCGCTGCCGGGCATGTTTCTGCTGTCAAGGCTCGGCCAGGTGCGAATACAACTATATAAGAAGACTTATAAAAAAAAACCAATTGTGCTTGCCTCGCCCTATGGCACGTAATGTGTAATGGTATTAGTAAAGAAATTCAACCTATTTCTGAAACGATACAAGCAATGGATAAAGAAACCGGCAAATCACTGGTTCTTGTTGTTGATGATGAAAAAAGCATACGGGTCACCCTGAAGGAGTTTCTGGAGGATGAGGGTTTTGTGGTTACAACTGCAGATTGTTTTGCCCGGGCAATGGAGATTCTGAATGTAAGCGACTTTGACGTTGCCGTTATCGATAGAATTTTGTCAAACGGCCATAGCGGTATTGAAATCATAGAACATATCAGCACGGCACAACCCTTGTGCCAGACAATACTTATAACAGCATATCCCACGTTTGAATCAGCCAAGCTTTCCCTGCGGGGCGGCTCGTGTGAGTATTTGGTAAAACCTGTTGCGCGGGATGATATATGCCGTGCAGTGAAGGTGGCTGCACAAACAAGCCTGAAAAAAAGAAATGAACAATCAGCTTGCGGGTTATCGCAAAATTAGAAAAATATTTGATGGTATTTTAGGATTTTTTTTAAAACACTTATTTGAAGGAGGATTACCGTGGAATGGTTTAAATTTAAGCGATATTGTGTGCTTTTTTTACTGTTGACGGCAGCTGCGCTTTACTGGGGGATTGACCAGTGCCGGGCGCAATCAACTGACAGCTCTCCCTCAAGCCGCCTGGATGCGTATCTCAACAAATACAGGATAACGCAGGCGGAACGGGAGGCAGCGGCAGAGCGCGCAGCTGCTTTACGAAAGCAGGCGCAGGCAGCACCTGCGCTGGACTCTAGCGGAATCACTCTGGCAAACCCGCAGGCCGTTCCCGCCTTTCCGCCGGTGCCCGGTGGCGTGCCGGACTATTTCGGCATGTACCCCAACTGGGCCTACAGCCCGACTACGATCCGCAAATTCGTCAATACCCTGCCGGGGCTCGGATCTGCAAATCAAAACGAAATCGGCCAGTACATTCCCATTGCTACGGCGGACACGACAACCTATTCGGGTTCGGATTATTACACCATTGGCCTTACCGATTATATCGAGCAGTTGCACAGCGACCTGCCGGCCACAAAGCTGCGGGGCTACCAGGATCTTACCCCTGTCCCCGGCGCCGATCACACGCCGCAGTATCTCGGGCCGCTCATCATAGCAACAAAAGACCGGCCGGTGCGCATTCTGTTCAAGAACAATCTCGGCCACGTCCCGGACGGAAATCTGTTTCTGCCGGTTGACACAACCATGATGGGCGCGGGCACGGGGCCTTTGTCACCTACTGAGCTCTATACGCAAAACCGCGCCGTGCTGCATCTGCACGGCGGCGCAACGCCCTGGATCAGCGACGGCACCCCGCATCAGTGGATCACCCCTGCGGGAGAGACGACATCGTATGTCCAGGGTGCGAGCCAGCAGAATGTTCCTGATATGACACCCATTCCCAGTCCGGGCGATGGAACGGCCACCTATTATTATACCAATCAGCAGGGCGGCAGGCTCATGTTTTATCATGATCATAGCCTGGGTATGACGCGGCTGAATGTGTATGCCGGCGAGGCAGCCGGCTATCTGCTGAAAGACCCTGTTGAAGACGGTTTGATCGACACGGGGAAAATCCCCGGCCTGGGCGCCGGCGTGTACCGCTACGGCATTCCGCTCATTATTCAAGACAAAACATTTGTCGATGCTACAACTATACTACAAACAGACCCGACCTGGAACTGGGGAACGGGCACGCCAGTCGGCGGTATTCGTCCGCCGGTCACCGGAGATCTGTGGTTCCCGCATGTGTACATGACCAATCAGAACCCCGCTGATGTAAGCGGTGCAAACGCCATGGGCCGCTGGGATTACGGCCCCTGGTTCTGGCCGCCGGTAACAACGCTTGCCCATATGCCCATACCCAACCCCTATGCAAGCCTGCTGGGCGAGCCCCCGGAAATTCCGGCAATTCCCAATCCGTCGCTGGTTCCGGAAGCATTCATGGATACGCCTCTGGTGAACGGCACACCGTATCCGAAGCTGACGGTAGATCGCAAGGCCTACCGGTTCAGAATACTTAATGCCTGCAATGACAGAATGCTGAACCTGCAGCTGTATTACGTGGATCCGGCCCATCCCACGGAAGTGAAAATGGTGCCCGCGGCGTCGGGCGCGGGCCTGCCGGATACATGGCCCACGGACGGCCGCGACGGCGGCGCGCCCGACCCGGCGACCGACGGGCCGGCCATGATACAGATCGGCACCGAGGGCGGCTTTCTGCCTGCGCCGGTGGTGCTTCCCAACACGCCGATCGGCTATAATTACAACCGGCGCGACATTGTTGTTCTGAATGTTTCAACCCACACGCTTTTGCTGGGCCCGGCAGAGCGGGGCGATGTCATCATAGACTTCTCACAGGTGCCGGCCGGTTCTAAAATAATTCTCTACAACGATGCTCCTGCCCCGGTTCCGGCATTTGATTCGCGCCTTGATTACTATACGGGCGATCCTGACCAGACCTCAACCGGCGGCGCTGCGACCACGCTGGAAGGCTACGGGCCCAATACCCGCACGATCATGCGCTTTGAGGTTTCGGGCGGCAACGCAGGGTCGGCCTTTGATCTTGCGGGGCTGAAGACGGCCTGGCCCGCGGCGTACACGGCAGCGCAGCTCGAGCCCATTGTGCCGCAGACTGCGTATCCCTCCTCTTATGCCGGCACAACGGACACGTATTCAAGAATTCAGAGCACCTCGCTTACCTTTACCCAGCTGGGAGCGCTGGCGCCGGTAACGCAGCCCCTGGAGCCCAAGGCCATTCAGGAGCTCTTCGAGCTCAATTACGGCCGCATGAACGCAACGCTGGGCGTTGAGCTGCCCTTCACCAATTTTAACACCCAGACCACGCTGCCGTTTGGCTACATCGATCCGCCCACGGAAATACTGCATGACGGCGAGGTGCAGATCTGGAAGATAACCCATAACGGCGTTGACACGCATCCCGTGCACTTCCACCTGGTCAATGTGCAGGTGATAAACCGGGTCGGCTGGGACGGCGCCATACGGCCCCCCGATCCCAATGAACTGGGGTGGAAGGAAACCGTGCGCATGAACCCGCTGGAAGATTGTATCGTGGCAATGAAGCCTGTTGCGCCGACCGTGCCTTTCAGCGTTCCCGACAGCGTGCGGCCTTATAACGTGACGGCGCCCATAGGTGACACATCGGGCTTTGCCAACCTTGATCCGGCGACCGGCAACCCTATAACCGTTACCAACCAGCTGTTTAATTTCGGCTGGGAATATGTGTGGCACTGCCACATACTGGGCCATGAGGAAAACGATTTCATGCGGCCCGTGGTGTTCCTGGTGCCCACAACGGCGCCCGATGCGCCGACGACCCTTACCGCCACCCCGGCAATCGATGCCATCACCAACGTGGTGAGGGTTGACCTTGCCTGGTCTGACCTGTCAAACAACGAAGCAGGCTTCCGTATCGAGCGGTCCCCCGCAGGGGCCGGCACATTCCAGCTGCTGGCAAATGCTCCGGCAAACAGCACCAGCTTTACCGATACAATGGTTGAGCCGCAGACCGCGTATGATTACCATGTGCGGGCTTATAACAGCAAGGGCCCTTCGGCATGGTCAAATATTGCATCGGCCACAACGGCTGACGGCGCGCCTCTCGCAGCATCGAGTCTGACGGCAACCGCGATCAGCTCGACACGGATCGATCTAGCCTGGACCAATCACGCAACCAATGCTACGGGTATCAGGATCGAGCGTGCCCTGGGCCAGGGACCGTTCAGCCAGCTGATGACGGTTACCCCGGGCACCGCTGCCTACAGCGACACAGCGGTAGCGCCGGAAACAACCTATCGCTACCGCATCATCGCGTATAAAAGCGCCTTCGATGCGCAGCCGTCAAATATTGCGACGGCCACCACGCTGCCCAACCCGCCCACGGCGCCGACGGGCCTTACCGCCACGGCGATCAATGCCAGCCGGGTGGACCTTGTCTGGACCAATACCGCAACAAATGCAACGGGCATTATCATCGAGCGGGCCGTGGGTGCGGGCGCGTTCAGCCAGCTCGCGACCGTCACCGCCACTACCACGGCATACAGCGACACCACGACGGTAGCATTGACAACCTATTACTACCGCGTTATTGCCACCAATGCGGGCGGCAATTCCGCGCCGTCCAATCCGGCTACGGCGACTACGCCGCCCTATCCGCCTTCAGCTCCGGCAAGCCTTACCGCAACGGCAATCAACTCCAGCCGCGTGGATCTTGGCTGGGTCGATACGTCGAACAATGAAACGGGCTTTATCATCGAGCGGGCCGTGGGCGCGGGCGCATTCAGCACGCTCACGACGGTTGCCGCGAATACCGTCACCTACAGCGACACTACGGTTGTAGAGGTCACGACGTATACCTATCGCGTTACCGCCACCAATGCGGGCGGCAATTCGGCGCCCTCTAATACAGCTCAGGCGACAACGCCCGCTTTTGTCAGCCCGCCATCGGCGCCGACGGGCCTGACCGCCATGGCAAGCAGCACCGGTCAGGTGGATCTTGCCTGGACTGATACGTCGGCCAATGAAACGGGCTTTATCATCGAGCGGGCCGTGGGTGGGGGGGCGTTCAGCCAGCTGACGACCGTTGGCGTGAACACTGTGACCTACAGCGACACTAAGGTTGCAGCGGCCACGACGTATACCTACCGGGTTACCGCCACAAATACAGGCGGCAACTCGGCTCCCTCAAATACGGCAACCGCAACCACGCCCGCAAGTATCACCGCGCCCTCTGCGCCGACGGGCCTTACCGCCACGGCAAGCAGCACCGGTCAGGTGGATCTTGCCTGGACCGATACGTCGAACAATGAAACTTACTTTATCATCGAGCGCGCTACGGGTGCGGGCGCATTCAGCCAGCTGGCGACCGTTGGCGCTAACACCGTCTCCTACAGCGACACAACGGTTGCAGCGGCCACGACGTATTCCTATCGCGTTACCGCCACCAATACGGGTGGAAACTCGGCTCCCTCAAATACGGCAACCGCAACCACGTCCGGTATCGGGCCCGCGGCCCCTGCGAGCCTGACGGTTTCCGTGGGCGGGCAGACCGAGCTTGATCTCAGCTGGGCCGACCAGTCGAATAATGAGGATGGATTCAGAATCGAGCGTTCCGACGGCGGTGCATTTGCTGCTATCGGCACTGTTGCGGCGAATACAACGGTCTACAGCGATACAACGCTTGGGCCGGCAACCACCTATACCTACCGGGTGATCGCCTTCAATGCCATCGGTGATTCGGCTCCATCAAACACCGCAAGCGGCACGACCCTTGATGCTACTGCAGCTCCTGCAGGGCCCACGGGCCTGACCGCATCGGTATCCGTTGCAAGCTCTCTTCAGGTTACCCTGAATTGGCTGGATAATTCGGATAACGAAGGCGGCTTTACCATACAGCGATCGACCAATGTGTTTTTTCTCGGAGCGCTGGCAACCTATTCGGTCGGGCCCAATGTAACAACGTATACCGATACGGCGGTGGCGATCAAGACCACCTATTTTTATCGGGTGCGGGCAACCAACAATATCGGAAACTCGGCGTTTTCCAATACGGCAAATGTACGGACACCCCGCAACGTGCTGCCCGCTGCACCGACCAATCTGCAGGTAACCGGCGCGGTACGGTCTTTCCTTACCCTTTCCTGGATCGATAATGCAGCAAACGAGCAGGGCTTTTATATCGAGCGGAGCACGGCAGGCGCCGACGGCCCCTGGACCCGCCTTGCAGCGCTGCGGGCGAAGCTGGCCGCGGCTCCCTCATCGGTTACGTACATGAACTTCTTCCTGGCCCGGGGCACAACCTACTGGTACCGCGTGCAGGCACACAATTCGGCAGGAGGCTCGGCCTACAGCAATGTAGTCTCCGGTACGACATTGCCATAGTTATCAGGGGCGGGGAGGGCCACCACTCCCTCCCTGCCCCTGATAACTTCAATAAAGAGTTTAGCCCACGGGAGGGAAATGATGAAAAGGCGCAACACGGATGTTTTATGAAAAAGAAGACAAGATCTCGCTCTTGAGACTCTGTCGAAATAGCGGACCATGCAGGGAATGCGCCATGGCGCATTCCCTGCATGGTCATCAAATTACAGTATTTTTAATAAGAAATTGTTTCGTTGCTACCAAGCCAGTAATAAGTGTGAGAGAGTTTTCCTCTTAAAAGGACCGTGGTGCGTTATAGTTAAATGCATCCGAAAAATTTTTTTTAGTAGCGTTTTCTTTTATTAATTAGTTTCATCCCGAAAAATGAACGCCCAGCCACCAGTTTTTAGAAAAAAAATACCCCAACCATGCACACTCCCAAAATACATGTTATATACGTACTATGTGAGTCTATTAATTGTGTAGATATATTTAGGGCGCGAACATATTGCTGAAAAGATCAGGTGAAAAAATTTGCCTTGGGGCATTGAACAGAACACTACTGCATTATTTTGCTATAATTCCTGCTGTATTGATTTTTATTTTTTCTTCTACGGGCTGTAAGTGGTTCGCCAAATGCAGAAAAGCAACTACTCCGGCTGATCATGTTATTTGTGAAAATAACACGCCGCATAAATCCGGTTTAGCATACCCCTATATCAATTGCTCGGCATGCCATGGTGTGCACCTAGAAGGAACGGAGAGTGCGCCCTCCTGTTTTTTCTGTCATGAAAAGCTCTGGACGGAAACTGATCCATCAGAGGGTTCAAGCGTCCCTGCAGACCATACAATTAATAAAAACGGTTTTATGCATAAAGATGGCCTGGCGACCCCGATGGCAAATTGCATAACCTGTCACGGCAGCGATTTGAAGGGGGCAGGCACTGCGCCATCCTGTTTTTCCTGTCATGGTGAAATCTGGAGCGCAGTGATTCCGGGAGACCATACGATAAGTAAAAACGGAAAAATGCATAAGGATGGCTTTGCCGCGCCGCTGACTAATTGCATTGCTTGTCACGGCAGTGATTTGCTGGGGGCAGGCACAGCGCCGTCCTGCTATCAGTGTCATGCAGATATATGGAATGGCGGTGCTGGGTTGCCTGCCGATCACACGATAAGCAAAGACGGCTATTTGCATAAATCCGGTTATAAAAAACCGCTCACCAACTGCGCTATTTGCCATGGCGCTGATTTGAAAGGGACGGCCTTTGCCCCCTCATGTTATACATGCCACGGTGCAAAATGGCTTTAATGATTATGGCGAGGAAAATATAGTTACATTTCTGAAAATTTCAGAAAATGAGTTGCCAACAGGCTTTTTTTAGAGTATTTTATTAAAGTAAAATACGACAGGGTCGGCAAAGATGGGGTTCGTTCTCGCCACATAAATAAATTTTTATGCAAATTTTAAAAAAAGCCTTATTTATGTGCGGATAAGTTGGTTGACCATCAGGGGGATCCCCATAGCCGTTTCCCAATTCAAAATTTCTGTTACCTGTCCTGAAAACTCTTTTGTTCTTGTGTGCGCCCGTGGCGTAAGTTGAGCGGCTCCTTTTGCGTCAAGGTACATCTGTGAGGCTTGTAAGTGGCTATTTTTATTTATTTTTTTAAGTGCAAGTATCGGCTGCAGACAAGGTAAATAATTCACAAGGTAGCATAATTGCGTGAGTCGTTAATATATGTAATATATAAATATGCTTATGCGGGATCAGAAAAGGCCGGGGTCTTCACTGCATGCATAGTCACACGGCAACAGCAGCAGTGTAGCAGCAGCGACCCATGGGCCGATCACTGAGTGCGTAAGTTGCTGCGGCTGTCCGATCGCCTGAGGGGCGGCGTTTTCGAAAGGAAGGAAGGTTATGCTTAATCAATTTAAAAACCGAAACTTTTATATAATGCTCTGCGCGGATATGACGCTGTTTTGCATGGCGCTGCTTCTTTCCTATGCTCTCCGGTTTACTTTTGAAATTCCATCTGGTGAGTTGGATGGGATGCTCAGCATATTGCCGATGGTGCTGAGCATAAAATTGCTGGTATTTTCTTTTTTGGGGGTCTATCGGGGCATGTGGCGCTATACCAGCATTGGTGATGCCGCCCGTCTGGCCAAGGCTTCGGTGTTCGCGTCGGTGCTGATTATATCTATACTCGCAATCATTAGCCGGTTTGAGGGCTATCCGCGAGCAGTGCTTTTGGCCGACTGCATTTTTACCATTTTTTTATGCGGGGGGTTCCGCATCGGCATCAGGTTGCTGTGCATGCGGCATATGCAGCTATTGTTGTTTATGAGCGGCAGGGCATTTCCCGCGGACTATGGTCTCGTCAGTGAGGATGAGCGCGCGATCCGGCTGCTGATCGTCGGAGCGGGCTCAGCGGCGGATATGCTAATACGTGAAATTCAGGCCAAATTCCGTTCGCCCTACAAGATTGTCTGCTGCGTTGATGATGCCATCAGCAAACGGGGTTGCACCCTGCACGGCATACCCGTATGGGGCCCCATTGCCAGTCTGCCCCAACTGGCCAAACGCTGTAATGCCATGGAGATTATCATTGCCATGCCGTCGGCCATGGGCAATGACATGCGCAGGGTGGTTGAAGCCTGCGAAAAAACGGGGCTCAGTTTTAAGACGCTGCCGTCGCTCAGCTCGCTTATCGACGGCCGCGTCACGGTCAATGACCTGCGCGAGGTTAATTACGAGGATTTGCTTGGCCGGCCGCCGGTTCGCCTTGAACTGAAGGATATCGGCAAGTACCTTACCGGCAAGACCGTGGCGGTGACCGGTGCTGGGGGGTCGATCGGCTCGGAGCTCTGCCGTCAGATCGTGCGGTTTCATCCCGCTGCGCTCATCCTGATTGATTCCAGCGAGTTCAATCTCTACCAGATCGAAAAGAACCTGCGTATTGAATGCAAATACAATGCCTTGTATCCGGCCCTGGGGCATGTGCAGCACCGCCAGCTGATGCTTCATGTTTTCGAAAAATACCGGCCCCAGGTGGTTTTTCATGCCGCGGCCTGCAAGCATGTGCCCATGGTCGAAATGAACCCCTGGGAGGCAGTCTATAACAATGTGGTGGGCGGCCAGGTGATCATGGATGTGGCCGAGGAGTGCGGCGCGGAGCGCTGCGTGCTCATCTCTACAGACAAAGCCGTGCGCCCGACGAGCGTTATGGGCGCAAGCAAGCGCATCGTTGAGCTGCTTATGCAGTCCCGCGCTCAGGGGGAAACCCTCTTCATGGCGGTCAGGTTCGGCAATGTGGTGGGGTCTTCAGGCTCCGCAGTGCCCCTGTTTCAGAGCCAGATCAAGGCTGGCGGGCCGGTGACGGTCACCGATCCGGAAATGACCCGCTATTTCATGACCATACCGGAAGCCTCGCAGCTGGTGCTGCAGGCCGGAGCCATGGGGCAGGGCGGTGAAATTTTCATTCTTAAAATGGGGACGCCCGTCAAAATTGCCGACATGGCCCGGGACTTGATCCGGCTGTCCGGCAAGGAGCCGGACCTCGATATCAAGGTCGTTTATACCGGCCTGCGGCCCGGCGAGAAGCTCTACGAGGAGCTGATAACCCAGGGCGAGGGCATTGTGTCCACCAGTCATGAGAAAATCATGGTGCTCATGCGCAACGATGTACTTGACGGCAAGCAAGACCACGCCCGCATTCAGGCGCTCGTGAATGAGCTTGTGCAGGTTGCAGACTGCTTTGACGGGCAGCGCATTCAGAAAGTTCTGAAGCTGCTGGTGCCGGAGTATACCCCTTCAGGCTTTACCGGCTTTTTTAGCGGAGCCGAGCAGCCGCCCCGCCTGAAAATCGTCCGGTCCGCCTCCGACATACGCATGCCGGCATAATGGATTTTTGAATACGGATTTTGGATTTCGGATTTTACTGAGCACATGCTTATGCAATCCAAAATCCCCTATAGCCCGGTTTTGATCATAGAAGGCAGAATACCAAACGGCGGATATGCTTTGCATATTTCCGCCGTTTGGTATTTTAGAGCATGTAACTTTATTCTGTAGCCGTTTACGCCGGGGAGTTTTTGGTTCATTCGCCCGTGCTATGTTCTCGCAAGATAGGCCAAGAGGGGAAATACGCTAGAGCATGTAACTTTATTCTGTAGCCGTTTGCACGGAGGATTTTTTGGTTCATTCGCCCGTGCTATATTCTCGCAAGACACGCCGCCAGGGAAAATACGCCCGTGGCTCGAACCGCACGGGCTGCTTCGCCAAAAACTCCCCGATGAACATATGGCTACAGCATTTTGTTAAATGCTCTAAGATCGTCAATCTGCAATCGGAGCCTTAAAAATCCCAGTTTTTTTCCTGATTGAGGACTTTGATCGCGCAGAATTCGCCGCACATGGTGCACACATCGCTGTCGGTTGGTTTGCGGCTGTCCCGCATGGCGCGGGCACGCTCGGGATCAAGCGAAGTTTTAATTTGGCCTTCCCAGTCAAGCGCCTTGCGGTATTTTGCCATGGTGATGTCGCGCTCAAGCGCGCGCTTATTGCCCTTTGCAATGTCTGCTGCATGGGCCGCGATTTTCGAGGCGATGACGCCTTCGCGCACATCTTCAATCGTCGGCAGGCGCAGGTGCTCGGCCGGCGTGACATAGCAAAGATAGTCGGCCCCGTGCATGGCGGCAATGGCGCCGCCGATGGCGGACGTGATATGGTCATAGCCGGGAGCGGAATCGGTCACCAGTGGGCCCAGAACATAAAAAGGCGCACCGTTGCAGAGCCGCTTCTGAAGCTGCATGTTGGTGATAATCTGGTCGATGGGCACATGGCCGGGCCCTTCAATCATGACCTGCACGCCGCGGTCCATGGCCCGCTGGGCAAGCTCGCCAAGGGTGATGAGCTCCTGTATCTGGCACCGGTCGGTGGCATCGGCTATGCAGCCGGGCCGCATCCCGTCCCCCAGGGAGAGCGTCATGTCATAGGCCTCTGCAATATCAAGGAGCCGGTCATACTGCTCATAGAGCGGGTTTTCCTTTTTGTTGTGGATCATCCAGGCCACGGTAAACGATCCGCCACGGCTCACGACACTCATAATTCTGCCCTGGTTTTTGAGCCGCAGGGCCGCCTCGCGCGTCAGGCCGCAGTGCACGGTTACGAAGTCAACGCCGTCTTCGGCCTGCTGCTCAATGACGCGGAACATGTCATCGGCCGACATATCAACGATTTTTTTATTGTTCTTGGTGGCTTCGATGGCTGCCTGATAAAGCGGCACGGTCCCAACCGGTACGGTAGAGCGCTTGAGCACTTCACGGCGGATGGCATTGATGTCGCCGCCGGTCGAGAGGTCCATGACGGTGTGGGCGCCTGCTGCGATGGCAACATCGAGCTTTTTGAGCTCATCATCAAGGTTTGAGCAATCCTTGGAGGTGCCGATATTTGCGTTTATTTTTGTGGAAAGGCCTTTGCCTATGCCCATGGGCGTGACGCTGCGGTGGTTTTTGTTGACCGGAATGATGATATGCCCGAGTGCTATTTCTTCAAGCAGGTACTGCGTGGTCACACCTTCCGCAGCCGCCACTTTCTCCATTTCCGGCGATATGATGCCCTGTCGGGCCTGTTGAATAAGCATTATCCTGTATACTCCTGTGCTATTTTAATAATCTTGGCGGCCACGTCCGCAGGGCTTGTGCCCAGCACGCGCGTGACCGGTTCTTTGCCTACATCGCCGCAGTCGAAAATAATATCAGGCACCGCGCCACCGGCTTTTTCAATGGCGCGCCGGGTGCCCCATTCAAGAGAGGAGCCCTCGATTTCTTTTACATTGGCCGGCTCATCGCGCCGGTTAAACTCCCCGACTGAAAAGCCCAGCGATTTAATGCAGTCGATAAGCGCGGGCTCATAGCACAGGGCCATGGCCGAACGGTACTGCGGGTTGAAGCGCATGGCGGTAAGAATTATTTTGGCGATATGGCGTGAGCCGCCGGGCCGAGGTGCAGACACTGTCATGATGCTGTCCTCAAGGCGTATGATGCGGCCCGGGTATGCCATGACATCCTCGGGCGTGGCCGCCGCCACAAGGCCGTAGCCGAGGTTTGACTGAATTTCCGGCATGAGCCTGCCGATGCGCGCCTTTTTAAGCGCTGCAACCGCTGCCTCAAGCTCAAGGCCGCAGGTGTAGAACTGTGCATTGCGGTCCAGCCAGGCAAGGTGGTTTGTGGGACCATGGCCGCTGCCGAAGGGCAGGGCAAACCGGATGGCTGTCGCGACATAGTCTTTTGCGCGGCCGATGGCATCGGCCAGAGTAAGCTGCTGGCCAAGCCCGGTCGCAATCGCCGCGGACAGGGTGCAGCCCGTGCCATGAGTGTTTTTTGTATCAAAGCGGGGACCGGCAAAGGTCGTGTATTCTTGACCGTCAAACAGCAGGTCAATGCAGTCGCCCGCAAGGTGCCCGCCTTTAATAAGCACGTTTTTTGGCCCCAGGAGATGAATTGTTTTGGCAGCCTTTTTCATGTCTTCAAGGCTGGCGACCGGAAAGCCGCACAGAATTTCAGCTTCGTCAAGATTCGGGGTCACCAGCACGGCCCGGGGCAGCAGCTCGCGCTTGAGCGCTTCGACTGCCGCATCCTCCAGCAGGCAACTGCCTCCTTTGGAGCGCATGACCGGATCCACCACAAGATTGGGGATTTTGTACTTCCCCGCGGCACGGGCCACAACGGCTATGGTTTCTGCGTTGTGCAGCATGCCGGTTTTTGCCGCATCCGTCCCGATATCGGTGAGAACGGCGTCAAGCTGGGCCTGCAAAAACTGCGGTGGCACGGGATGAATTGCCGAGACGCTCACGGTGTTTTGCGCGGTCAGGGCGGTCAGTGCGCTCAGGGCATAACCTCCAAGCACGGTAATGGTTTTAATGTCAGCCTGAATGCCGGCGCCGCCGCCGCTGTCGGAGGCTGCTATGGTGAGAATGCGTTTCATTTTTTTTCCAAAAAGAATACGCGCCCGATACCAGGCGCGCTTTATAGAAAGGTAGCAGAAATCAGCTAAGTGCGCAATATGTTTGTTCTTTATAAACTCGTGGCTGCTTAATTTTGTTGAAAAAAATCATTTGATGAACAATGATAGAAGGTTGATGATCTGAAAAATTTTATCTTAATGGAGGATATATGCGAAGCGATAAAATGAAAAAGGGCCTTGAGAAAGCGCCGCACCGCTCCCTGTTCAAGGCGATGGGCTATACCGATGAAGAGATACGCCGGCCCCTCATCGGCGTGGTGAATTCAAAAAATGAGATCATCCCCGGCCATATTCATCTTGATATAATAGCAGCTGCGGTCAAGGCAGGCATCCGCATGGCCGGCGGCACGCCGGTTGAATTTTCCACCATCGGCGTCTGCGACGGTATTGCCATGAACCATGAGGGCATGAAGTACTCCCTTGCCAGCCGGGAGCTTATCGCCGACTCTGTCGAGGTTATGGCTACGGCCCATCCGTTTGACGGCCTGGTGCTCATCCCCAACTGCGACAAGATTATTCCCGGCATGCTCATGGCGGCGCTGCGGCTTAATATCCCGGCGATCGCGGTGAGCGGCGGGCCCATGCTTGCGGGCCGCCTGGGAAGCCGGGAGATTGACCTCGTCAATATGTTTGAAGGCGTTGGCGCGGTGCGGGCCGGAAAAATGACCGAAGAAGAGTTGAAGGAGCTTGAAGACAATGCCTGCCCGGGCTGCGGCTCCTGCGCGGGCATGTTTACGGCAAATTCCATGAACTGCCTGACCGAGGCCCTGGGCCTGGGGCTTCCGGGCAATGGCACTATCCCTGCGGTCAATGCCGCCCGCGTGCGCCTGGCGAAACAAGCGGGCATGAAAATTATGGAGCTGGTTGAAAAAGACATAAAGCCCCGCGATATTGCAACGCCAGCGGCTTTCCGCAATGCCATGGCCGTTGACATGGCCCTGGGGTGCTCGACCAATACGGTGCTGCATGTTCCCGCTCTTGCCCATGAAGCGGGCGTTGCGCTTGATCTTGACACCTTTAATGAGGTGAGCGCCAAAGCGCCGCATCTGTGTTCGCTCTCCCCCGCGGGGCCGGTGCATATTCAGGACCTTGATCTGGCCGGCGGCATCATGGCCGTGATGAAGGAACTTGCAAAGATCGGGCTTATCGATGAAAGCGTCATGACGGCAACGGGCGCTCCGCTGGCTGAGAGCCTGAAGCGGGCAACGGTTAAGAATTACAGCGTCATCATGCCCATTGACAAGCCGCATCATACGCAGGGCGGCATTGCCATCCTGCGGGGCAATCTCGCGCCCGACGGCGCCGTGGTGAAGCAGTCCGCGGTTGCCGATGAAATGCTGAACAGCAGCTGTGTGGCGCGGGTTTTTAATTCGGAAGAAGAGGCAGTGGCGGCAATTCTTGACGGACAGATCAATGCGGGAAATGTTATTGTCATTCGCTATGAAGGGCCCAAGGGCGGACCGGGCATGCGCGAAATGCTTACCCCTACCTCGGCCATTGCCGGCATGGGTCTTGACAAGGCCGTGGCGCTCATTACCGATGGCCGCTTCAGCGGCGCCACGCGGGGAGCCGCCATCGGCCATGTTTCGCCCGAGGCTGCCGAAGGCGGCATGATCGGCCTGGTGGAAGACGGCGACGTGATAGAGATCGACATTCCCGCTCGCAGCATCAATTTGAAAGTCGATGAGAAAGTGCTGGCCGACCGCCGCGCGAAATGGACCGCTCCCAAGCCGAAAATTACAACCGGCTATGCCTACCGCTACTCGCTGCAGGTGACCTCGGCCAGCACCGGCGCGGTGTTTAAGGATTGACATTCAAACGGGCGTGCCAGCTTCAAAAAAAAGTAAAGTGGGGGTGTATGACAGCAGACAGGGTGAATCCAGGGCCTTCGGTTTTCAGCGCTTTTTTTAAAGCATCCTTGACGGAAAAAATATGCCTTGTCGCTGGCCTTGTTTTTATCGTGCTGTATGGCTGGCTCGAAGACGACGCCTATATTTATTTTCGCTACGTCGATAACCTGATTATTCATAACATCGGTCTGGTTTTTAACCCGGGTGAATATGTCGAGGGATTCAGCAGCCCGGCATGGCTGGCGGTTTTAGCAGCGCTGCGCTTTTTTCACATGAATTACTGGCTTGCGGTTCGCCTGATGGGCATGGCGGTTTTTATCGCCTTCTGGTATCTTGCCGTGGCAATCAATAGGAAATTTTCCCGTCCGCAGGAAGATGGCCTAGTGCTGAATATTCCCCTCATATTTCTGACCTGCACGTACGGCGTCATCTGCTATTTTACCTCAGGCCTTGAATCGCCGCTGGTGCTGCTCGAAGCCGCCGCCTATGCCGCCATTTTTCTGTTCCCTGCCAGCGTGTGGCTGCAATTCATCATCGGCCTTTCGCCTTTGGTGCGGCATGAGCTGGTGCTGCCGCTTGTCATGGTGTTTTTATGTGTATGGAAAAAAAAGCAGGCATTCCCTGTTTTTCTTTTCTGCACGGCTTTTCTGGGCAATGTTTCCTATGCGCTGTTCAGGATCTGGTACTATGCCGATTTTTTTCCCAACACGTTTTATCTTAAAGATACGGTCTGGGTCGATCAGGGCCTGGCCTATCTTTATGATACCGCTATAGCCTATGACGTGCTGCCGCTGCTTGGCCTGGCGCTTGTCGCATACTTTTGGCTCCGCAGGCGCTATGGCAGGGATTTTCTGCAGGAGGACGACAGGGTTTTAATGATCATAACCGCCCTGCCGGTGCTGGCCTATGTTGTCAAGATAGGTGGCTCATATCAGCATTTTCGGTACCTCTCTTTTCCGTTTTGTCTAGGGGTGTTTGCCTCTGCAGGGCTGGCTGAAATGCTGTTTCGCCATGTTGGCAGGCGGCACCGCGCAATGATCCTGTCTGCTACAGCCTGCATGGCGCTGCTGTTTTTTTCGCATTACCCACGGCAGTTGCAGCAGCATCCCGCTTTCAGATCGGGCTTCGGGTACGCCTTTAAATATTTTCTGAAGATCAGCGAAGCAGCCAACAGCCGGTTCGACGGCACCCATATTACCCCTGATCTTTTTTCAGTGCTGCCCGTAGACCTGTCCTTCGACAGGGCGGCTAGCGCCTTTGCAGAAGCAAAGCCCGAATTGTTTTCGCACTATTGGTGTCAGGCCGCATTTCTGAATCCCCGGGCCCTCGTGATACATTCGCTGGGGCTGACCGAGCCTTTTCTTGCGCGCACGGTCATGCAGCCATCATCGCCCGGCCATTATTGGGGGCTTGAAGAAATGGCCAAATCAATCATGGATCTGCGGCACCGCTACGGTTTTAGGCCGGGGGTTTTTGCCTTTGCCCTGCGTCAGGGCAGCGCGCCTTCCTGGGTGGAAAATAACCTTCAGTCGATAAGCCAAATTGAACAAAAAATATACAACCGTCATAACTTTTCTGAAAATTTAAATTTGGCGCTCACCCCGGTTGTCAAGATACTTCCATCGCCTAAAGACAAATAAAATGCAGCAGGCATCGGACGTCAGAAGCTCGGGCATTTTTTAAATACTATAGCCATGTGGATCAAGGCGAGCTTTTGTGAATGAGGCCTGCGCTGTTCGAGTCATTCGCGTTTCCACCAGCTCGGGCTTTTTTTGCGAGCAACTGCCCCCCCCCTGCGTTGCGCCTCGGGGTTGGTCATGAAAAGAACTGACAGTTCGCAAGGGTGGGCTATGCCCACCAATTTTTTTAGTAGTAGGTAGGCTTGAGGAACAAAAGCCGGCAAGAAGATAAAATTTACCCCGCTCTCGATGATGTCAGCACCGCTAGCAAGATCCGGATTCTGACAGGCTAGGCCGGCCTAGCAGTACTGATTTGCCGCGTTGCAGACTTTGCGCAGCCTTTCCATTTCGTCCACCACTCCGATCACGATGAGCACCGTGCCGGGCTCAAGGATATAGTCCGGCCGGGGATTATGCGTGTAGGCGGTCTGAGCGCTTTTTGCCGCAACCACCAGAACATCGGCGCGGCCGCGGATATCGGCCTTCTTGAGCGTAAGCCCGGCAAGCTGCGATCCGGCATATACGGTAACTTCCTCGACGCGAAGCGTGCGGTCCTTGTCGCGCAGCATGACATCAAGAAATTCAACGACCCGGGGCCGGATCATTTCCGAGGCCATGCGCATGCCGCCGATGTTGTTGGGGGATACGACGGAATCGGCGCCGGCGCGCACGAGCTTTTCCGCGATATTGGGCTCGATGCCCCGGGAAACAATGCGCAGCTTCGGGTTGAGCTGGCGCGCGGAAATGATAAGGAACAGATTTTCCTTGTCTTCGGGCAGCGCCGCTATAAGGCCGCGTGCATGCCGTATACCCGCCTCGATCAGGATATGGTCCGCCGCGACATCGCCGATAACATAGAGAAACGGGCCGTTTTCATCAGCCATGATTTTCTTTACCCGTTCTTCATTTTCATCGATGACGACAAAGGGCGTGCGGGTCGCCAGCATTTCCTGTATCACGGAAGCGCCGGTGCTGCCTGCCCCGCACACAATAATATGGTTTTTAAGTTTTTCGATTTCCTTGTCCATTTTTCTTCTCCCGAAATACTGCTTGAGCTCTCCTTCGACAATGAAGGCCACCACCGTTGAAGCAAAATAGACGATGACGCCCATGCCCAGAAGGATCAGAACAATGGTGTAAATTCTGGCGCCGGGCACGTTCCCGACGTCGATAATTTCGCCGTAGCCGACCGTGGTAAGGGATATGGCGGTCATGTACAGGCAGTCTTCAAATGCCCAGCGGCCGTGCCCGAGCAGATAATAGCCGAACGAGCCGCCGAACAGGGTGGCCATAACACCCAGAAAGCCTGCGAGTAACTGCCGCCGCAAGCCGATAGAATCATTGAAGTGTATTTTTTTTCTTGAGCTGGAAAGCATGTTCTATTCATACCTCAAAGCGTCTATCGGATTCAAGAGAGAAGCCTTGTAGGCCGGATAAAATCCGAAGAAGACGCCCACGGCCGCTGAAAATCCGAACGCCACGGCAATGGAAAGGGGCGAGATGATGACCGGCAGGCCGGCCAGTTTCGCCACGGTTATGGAGCCGGCCTGGCCGAAGATGATGCCGATGCCGCCGCCAATCAGCGAGAGCGTGACAGCCTCGATGATGAACTGCAGCCGTATGTCCCAGGTTTTTGCGCCCACGGCGATGCGGATGCCGATTTCGCGCGTTCGCTCGGTCACCGACACGAGCATGATGTTCATGATGCCGATGCCCCCGACCAGCAGCGATATGGAGGCGATGGCCCCGAGCAGCAGCGTCATGATGCGGGCGATGTTAGCCGCGGTCTGCATCATCTGGGTGAGGTTTTTGACCGTAAAATCATTCTCCTGGTGGGGCCCGATGCGGTGGCGCTGATGCAGAAGATCGTTGATCTGCTCTTCGGCGCTGTCAAGCTCTTCAGAGCCGCGGGCTTTGATCATCATGAACTGGATCATGCCGGGGAAGGACGGGCGGAACAGTTTTTTCTGCGCCGTCGAAATGGGAACGTAAATGATATCGTCCTGGTCCTGGCCCATCATGGTCTGGCCCTTGCTCCCGAGCACGCCGATAACGGTGAACGGCACCCTTTTGATGCGCACGACTTTGCCTATGGGATCAATGGCGCCGAACAGGTTGTCGACCACGGTTTTGCCGAGCACGCAGACCTTTGCAATGCTGCGGTCATCCTGATCGGTCAGGGGCCTGCCGTCCGCGATTTGCCATTCCCGGATCTCAAGCAGGCTTACGGTGGTGCCGATCACCACGGTGGACCAGTTCTGGTTGCCGAACACCACCTGCGCCGTGCCGCTGTGCGAGGGCCCCACGTCCTGCACGGCAGGGCATTCCCGCTTGATGGCCTCGGCGTCCTGCAGCGTGATGGTTGGCTCGGAACCTGCGCCCATGCGCGCGCCGCCCGAGGAGGTCGAGCCTGAAAAGACAATAAGCAGGTTACTGCCCATGCTGTCGATTTCAGCCGATACCCGCTCGCGGGCGCCGGCGCCGATGGCAAGCATGGCGATGACGGCCCCCACGCCGATGACGATGCCGAGCATGGTCAGGGCCGAACGCATCTTATTGGCCTTGAGCGCCCGCAGCGATATTCTGATGGTAACGGGTATGTTGATCATAGTAAAAGTTTATTTGGGTATTGAGGGATTCAGGAATTCAGGCATTAAAAAAATAATTCCTCAATTCCTTAATTTTGAATTTTTTCATCACTGATGATTCGACCGTCGAGAAAACGAATCAATCGCTTGCCATAGGCTGCTATATCGTGCTCATGAGTCACCAGGATCACGGTGATGCCCGACCCGCTGTTGAGGCGCACGAACAGGCCCATGATTTCGGCGCTTGTTTTAGTGTCGAGATTTCCCGTTGGCTCATCGGCAAGTATGATGGGCGCCTTATTGACAATTGCCCGTGCTATGGTCACGCGCTGCTGCTGCCCGCCCGAGAGCTGGTTTGGCTGGTGGTCAATGCGGTCTTCAAGTCCCACGATTTTCAATGCCTCAAGGGCCTGCTCGCGCCGTTGCCGCGCGGGCGCGCCGCTGTACAGCAGGGGCAGCTCCACGTTTTCAAGGGCCGTGGTGCGCGCCAGCAGGTTGAAGCCCTGGAAAACAAAGCCGATGGTTGTATTGCGAATTGTGGAAAGCTCGTCACGCGACAGGCAGCCTACATCGGCGCCCTGCAGCAGGTAGGCGCCGCTCGTCGGCGTGTCGAGGCAGCCGATGACGTTCATGAATGTCGACTTGCCCGAGCCCGACGGGCCCATGATGGAGACGAACTCGCCCTTCCCGATGCTGAGATTCACGCTGTTGAGCGCGGCAATATCGCTGTCGCCGACATGATAGAGGCGGGAGAGATTGCTGACTTCAATTAGGGTTTTATTCATGCCATGCTTGTAAATGATATGTTCCGGAGTAAGATTAAATCCGAAATCCGCATTCCGAAATTAATAAAATCAGCCCCTACTTCTTTTCTTTTTCCGCATACCCCGCAATGACTTCCTGGCCTTCGGCAAGGTCACCTTCAATGAGCTCGGAATATGAGCCGTCGGTGATGCCGATTTTGACTTTTACGGGCGTGGCCTCAGCGCCCTGGGGGAGCCATACCTGCTGGCCCCGCTCCGCCGTGATCCCCGGGGGCGTTTTTTTCGGCTTGAAGCGCAGCGCCGCATTGGGCAGGCGCGGCACGCCGTTTTTAATGCCCGTAATGATCGACACATTGGCGGTCATGCCGGGCTTCAACTTGAGATCGGGGTTTGCAACCGTGATGACCACATCATAGGTGACCACGTTTTGCACCACCACGGGGGCGTTGCGAACCTGCGTAACCGTGCCGTTAAAAACCGTTTCCGGGTAGGCGTCGACCACGAATTCGGCATCCTGGCCGGACTGGATGCGGCCGATATCGGATTCATCCACATTGGTGTTGATCTGCATCTTGCCCAGGTCCTGGGCTATGGAGAAGAGTGTCGGGCTCTGGAACATGGCTGCCATGGTCTGGCCGATGTCGACATTGCGGGAGATGACGATGCCGTCCACGGGCGAGATGATTTTTGTATACTGAAGATTTGTTTCCGCAAGCTTGTGCGAAGCCTCAGCCTGCACGACTTGGGCCTCTGCCAGGCCCACCTGCGCTTTTGCCACTGCGAAGTTGGTCTCCTCGGCGTCAATTTCGCTCGTGCCGATGACCTTGCTTTTAAAAAGCTGCTGTTTGCGCCCCAGATTCTTTTCGGATTCTTTGAGGGTTGCCTGCGCCTTTGCAAGGCCGGCTTGAGCGGACAATAGATTTGCCCGGGCCTGCTCAAGCTGCGACTCAAACGGGGATGGATCGATGAGGGCGATGAGCTGTCCTTTTTTCACCGGTGAGTTGAAATCGGCGTACAGCTCCTTTACGCGGCCGGAAACCTGCGTGCCCACAAGCACGGTGGTGATCGGGTTTACCGTGCCGGTGGCGATACAGGCCGAACGGATATCGCCCCGTGAAATTTTTTCGGTTTTAAATACCGATGCGCCACTGTTCCGGAATATAAAGAAAAACAGAACAGCCAAACCTGCCACCACTGCACTACTGACGTATAATAGTTTTTTCATTAGCCCATATCCGAAAAATCTCATTTCAACAGCACACGCAAAACCAGATATAATTGCACGGTACACCGTAACTCAAACAATCATTCTATTAACATATTATCTTTGGATAATGAAACTTTAAAGGTTATTTCTGAAAACGGCGTTCCCGCGGGAGCAAACGTTCATGAGTCACAAAAAATATCTCCCGGTCCCGGGTGGCCGTCGAAGTATTTTGATGAATAATTCTGGTCAGATGATGCGTATCGTCCATCAGTTTTTCGTGGATCATCCAATCTTCTTAGTCTGTGCTGTGTTAGTGTGGTTGAAATAATAGCATATTTTAGCATTATTTAGTTAAATTTTTAAAAAAAAGCAGTTATTTGGTCCGTGTTTGTTCGTAAAAACTCCCTCCAGTAAAATGGCCAAAAAGAAGTCGGTTTTCATGCCGCTGATGGCCGTAATAAAATAATTTACCTTAGTTCTTTTCTTGGTTGACTCCGCAAAGTTTATAGGCTATTGTCCGCAAAAATTACTGCTACTTATATGGGGATGGATGCTGGAAGATTATTCACAGGGGCGATTGTTCACAAAAAATTAATTTTTAAAATTTAAAAGGGAGGATAAGAATGAAAAGTTTTAAATCAGCTTCCGTTGTGCTCAGTCTTTTATGGGTTGTGGTTCTTGCAGGTTATGCGCAGGCTGCCAACCCCATGGTGAACCTAAAACCGGGAGATTCTCAGGAACGCGATTTCATTCTTTATAGTAAAATAGATTTTCTCAAGCTTGGCCCCGCTCAAGTGTTTCTGGTCATTGGCGTTGGCGACAATGCCTCCAAGCTTGGCGACTTAAGCATAGCAATTAAGACATCTGTTGCATCATCGGAGTTCGCAACACAGATAGACTATACCCTGACAGGTGTTGCCCTTCCCCTGAGCGCGACGCCCGCGCCCATTTCAATCAGCCAGGTATCCACCGTGCCGAATGCGTTGACCAAAGTCGTTTCGTTTAATGCTACTTATGGATTTGCCCTTGTGGCTGTTTATATAAGTACTTTTGATGGTGATACCTATGGTCAACCGGTAAAGTTTTCGGTAATCTTCACTATGGCTAAACAAAAATAAATTAGCGAACATACTTTTCGCGAGAAAAGGTATGCGAGGTCGAAGCCTGGCGAAACACGGTAGTAAGAACAATAATTTAGGCGGCCGTAAATCCTCGGCTTGAAACTTTGTTTTTTAAATTAAAAATATATGATAAGGGGGTACAATGACGCATGCAGTAAAACTCATTGCAGTGCTGTTTGTCCTGAGTTTGGTGAGTTCTGCGGCAGCATTTGCCGCTGATCCCGGTATAGAGCAGCAGATTCTGCTCATGAAAAAGCAGATGGAGCAGATGCAGAAGAAGATGCAGGATCTGCAATCCCAGCTCGATACGGCCCAGCAGGATGCGACCAGCGCACAGAAGCAGGCTCAGAAGGCCTCAGAGCAGGTAGACCAGAAAGTGGCGGAAGTTTCCAGCAAGTTCAAGGTTCTGGATGATTTGTCGAAGAAATTCAGCAATCTCCATATTAACGGCTATGTGCGCTCCCGCTGGTGGGAGGGCAATCATGAGCAGAATACATTTGACGTAACGGAAATCGCTTTCAACCTGCGCTATGATGTGAGCGAGAATATTTCCGGCCAGTTCAATATCTGGTGGCACCCGAGTGGCAATATGAGCGGCCGCACTGAATATTCCAATTACACCAACTGGGCCGGTGATACGACCTTTATTGAATCAGCGTTTGCCGAGTTCCGCAATCTCAATATCGGCCCGGTTCAAGGCAAACTCATCGTCGGCAAGACGAGAAACCAGGCCCTGGGCATCACCCCCGCGGGCAACGACGACGGCCGCGTTACCAGCGATTACAGCCTTTTTTCTGAAAGCATCAACCAGTCGCGCATCACCGGCCTGCAGTATCTGACCAAGTGGAAGAACTGGAAATGGAATTTTGCCGTGTTTAATGGCTACTCCATTGCGGGAGACACCGGCCGTTTCGGCTCACGGGCCGCCGGCATACGTGAACTCAGAATCGGGCAGATGGACCTTGATGACGCTCACAACAAGGCCTACAGTTCGCGACTAGCCTATGCCTTCTCCAAGCAGGCTTTCATCGATAAGCTTGAAATCGGCACAAGCTATTACCAGCAGAAGGTCAGCAAAAACGATCTTGTAAATTTCAATTCCATCATGGGCCGCAATGCCGGCATGCAGGGCAATTTCTGGGGCAATCCGACAAATGCCAAAAGCGACTGGAAAACCGGGTTTGATCTTGCCTATGATTACGGCCGTTACGCATTCAAGGCTGAATCTCTTTGGGGTTCGGTCTGCGACGTTGATGGAAACTGGTGGTATGCCATGGCAGGATACAAGGTTCCGGAGTTCAAGATGGAATTCTGGCTGCGCTACTCACAGGCCAACTACGACCAGCACAGAATTCGCGATATCAAGGCCAGCGGCGCATGGGACAAAGACCAGTGGACACCGCTTATCGTCTACCACCTGCATCCCATGGCCGACCTCTTCTTTGAATACTATTACAACGGCGTTGATGAGCCCACTGGCGCCCATAAACTCAGCAATAACTACGGTTTTGTGGAGTTGATCGTCAAATACTAGGCAACTTTTTTTATTAATAGTATTACCGTAAGGGGTGTCGCTTAGAGCACCCCTTTTTTTCTATTAGAAAGCGATAGAAATGAAAGTTTTGCTGTCAGGCAATGAGGCAATAGCCCGCGGCGCCTATGAAGCGGGCGTGAAGGTGGCCGCAGCGTATCCGGGCACCCCCAGCACGGAAATTCTTGAAAATATCGTGCAGTACAAGGAAATATATGCCGAATGGTCGCCCAATGAAAAGGTGGCACTGGAAGTGGCCCTGGGCGCGGCCATAGCGGGCAGCCGGGCCCTTGCCTGCATGAAGCATGTTGGGGTTAATGTTGCGGCTGACCCCCTGTTTACCGCGTCCTATACGGGTGTACGCGGCGGGCTGGTGGTTATCACGGCCGATGACCCTGAGATGCACAGTTCGCAAAATGAGCAGGATAACCGCAATTACGCCAAATTTTCAAAAATACCGATGCTCGAGCCTGCAGACAGCCAGGAGGCCAAGGATTTTATAAAACTGGCTTTTGAACTCAGCGAGCGGTTTGACACCCCGGTTTTTATCCGCTCCACCACGCGCATTTCACATGCCAAGTCCATTGTGGAGCTTGCAGAGCCCGAACAGCGCGAAGCGCCCACAGAGCTTCAGCACAAGTTTGAAAAGTTTGTCATGCTGCCGCGCAATGCCCGCATGCGCCATCCCCTGGTTGAGCAGCGCACCAAAGATCTTGCCGCATTTGCCGAAACATTCGATCGCAATGAAATGATCCTTCAGGAGACCGATATCGGCATAATCGCAAGCGGTACCGCCTATCAGTATGCCCGGGAAAGCTATCCCGCAAAGTCGTTCTTGAAACTTGCCATGGCTTGGCCGCTGCCCGAGAAAAAAATCAGAGAGTTTGCGGCAAAAGTGAAAAAGCTCTATGTCTTTGAGGAACTTGACCCCTTTTATGAAGAGCAGATCAAGGCCATGGGCATCGCCGTTACCGGTAAAGCGGTCTTCCCGATCTGCGGGGAATTCAATCCGGCAACAGCCGCTTCAGGCATCAGCGGCGGCACGGCTAAAAACGAGACGCCCCTGCTTGAGTATATACCGCCGCGGCCGCCCAATATGTGTCCGGGCTGTCCGCATCGCGGCATTGTCCACACCCTTAAAACAATGAAGCTTTTCGTGTCCGGGGATATCGGCTGTTATACGCTGGGCGCGCTGCCGCCGATCAGCGCCATGGATACCTGCATCTGCATGGGAGCAAGCGTCAGCGGCGCCATGGGCGTTGACAAGGCTCTCGGAGAAAACAATCTCGGCAAAGCCGTTGCCGTGATCGGCGATTCAACCTTTCTTCATTCCGGCATTACCGGGCTTCTTGATATAGCGTACAATCAGGGCGCCTGCACCGTTATTATCCTTGATAACCGCATTACCGCCATGACCGGCAGGCAGGAGCACCCGGGAACGGGTTTTACCCTTATGGGCAAGCCTGCCAAACAGGTCAACTATGAGCACCTGTGCCGTGCGCTCGGCATAGAGCATATCAGAAAAGTAAACCCCTATGATCTTGCTCAGGTAAAAAGTGTTATTCAGGAAGAGATAAACCGGCCCGAAGCCTCGGTTATTTTATCCGAGGCGCCCTGCGTACTGCATCGCCGCGAGTTTAAGGCAAGCGGCAAAGCCTATACTGTTGATGAGGCGGCCTGCATCGGCTGCAGGGCCTGTCTGCAAATCGGCTGTCCGGCCCTTGAATGGCACAATGACGGCGATAAGGGCAAGGCGTATATCAATCAGGGGCTCTGTACGGGCTGTACGGTTTGCGCCCAGATTTGCAAAAAAACGGCAATCGGGGAAGGAAAGTGAGGAGCGCAAACAATGGATAAAGTAACCAATATACTAATGGCAGGCGTGGGCGGGCAGGGGGTGATTCTTGCCAGCGAAATCGTTTCCGAAGCAATGATGAAGGCCGGCTACGATGTGAAAAAAAGCGAAGTGCATGGCATGGCGCAGCGCGGCGGCTCGGTCACCACGCATGTCCGCTTCGGCAAAAAAGTGTACTCGCCACTCATCAAGGACGGCGAGGTGGACATTCTTTTTTCCTTTGAGCTTCTGGAGACCATGCGCTATCTTGACACCTTAAGCGATAATCCCGTGGTGCTGGTCAACTATCAAAAAATTTTGCCGCCGTCGGTTACGCTGGGAAAAGATGCGTATCCGGGCAATATTCCGAATTTGCTGGCGGCAAAATATCCGCGCTTTGAGCTTGTGGATGCAGTGGGGATTGCGAAGCAGGCCGGCAATTCCAAGGCAGTGAATGTTGCCTTTGTGGGTTCGCTGTCGCGGTTTTTTGACGTGCCGGAACTCGTGTGGCATGAGGCTATTACCGCCATGCTGCCGCCGAAACTTGTTGAGGTTAATCTAAAAGCGTTTGCGCTTGGGAGAGAACAAAAATATTAGAGGAGGTTTGCCCTATGATATGGAATGAAGAATTTGAGACCCTGCCGCGGGAGGCTCTGGAGAGCCTGCAGCTGAAGCGGCTTAAGGCAACGGTGGATCGCGTATACGCTACCGTGCCGTTTTACAAGAAAAAATTTGATGAAACCGGGCTCAAGCCGTCGCACATCAAGACGCTCAAGGATTTGCGGCTGCTGCCTTTTACCGTCAAGACCGACCTGCGCGACAACTATCCCTTCGGCCTGTTCAGCGTGCCCATGGAAAGCGTCGTGCGCGTGCATGCGTCATCCGGCACCACCGGCAAGCCCATTGTTGTAGGCTATACCCGGCGCGATATTGACACCTGGGCCGAGCTCATGGCCCGCACTTTGACTGCAGCGGGAATTCACAAGGGCGACATAGTCCACAATTCCTACGGCTACGGCCTTTTTACCGGCGGCCTCGGGGCGCATTACGGCGCAGAGCGCATCGGCGCCTCGGTCATTCCTATTTCCGGCGGCAACACTAAGCGCCAGATCATGATCATGAAGGATTTCGGCCCTACGGCCATTACCTGCACGCCCTCCTATGCGCTGCACCTTGCCGATGTGGCCCGGGACATGGGCATTGATCCGGCAAAAGATTTTAAAATTAGAGTCGGCTGCTTCGGCGCCGAGCCGTGGTCGGAAAAAATGCGGGAGCAGATTGAGAAAATATTCAATATCGATGCCGTGGATATTTTCGGGCTGACCGAGGTTATCGGCCCCGGCGTGTCAAGCGAATGCATCGAGGCTAAAAAAGGCCTGCATATTTTTGAAGACCACTTTATCCCCGAAATAATTGATCCCACAACGGGCGAACCGCTGCCCTACGGCGAAAAAGGCGAGCTGGTTTTTACCTCGATTACCAAGGAAGCCTTCCCGGTTATCCGGTATCGAACGCGCGACCTGTCATGCCTGAACCCCGAGCTGTGCGTGTGCGGTCGCACCTTTGTGCGCATGGAGCGCATTACCGGCAGAACCGACGACATGCTCATTATCCGGGGCGTGAATGTTTTTCCGTCGCAGATCGAAAGCGCGCTCATGCAGATCGACGGCCTTGAGCCGCACTATCAGCTTATCGTCGACCGCAAAAACAATCTGGACACCATCGAGGTGCAGGTTGAGGTCAACGAGAAGATATTCTCGGACGAGGTGAAGCGCCTTGAGGAGATCGAAAAGCGCGTCGTGCATGACATAAAGGAAATGTTCGGCGTCTCCTGCAAGTGCACGCTTGTCGAGCCCAAGACCATACAGCGCAGTGAGGGCAAGGCGAAGCGCGTAATTGATAAACGGGAATTATAAAATGGAAATTTGGGATTCCGCAAGACATGATGTTCATCCGTGAATTCAATAAGCCCTTAATCCCTTATTTTTAAGGAGGCATTATGAAGGTAGAACAAATATCGGTGTTTCTGGAGAATAAATCGGGCCGGCTGGCCGAGGTCATGCGGGTGCTTGGCGGCGCAGGCATTAATATCCGGGCGCTTTCCATTGCCGATACATCGGATTTCGGCATCCTGCGAATTATCGTCAATGACAAGGACAAGGCGCTTGCCGTTTTGAAGGACAAGGACTTCACCGTCAGCAAGACCGAAGTGGTTGCTGTCGAGGTGGCTGATACGCCCGGCGGGCTTTCAAAAATACTTGATCTGCTGGACCGGCAAGGCGTTAATGTGGAATATATGTATGCATTTATCGAGCGCAGCTCGGATAATGCGGTGATTATTTTTCGTTTCGACGAAAATGATAAAGCCATTAAGGTTCTGCTGGGAGCCGGAATCACTATTCTTGATGGTTCAAAAGTGTATAATATATAATTTGTAAAAAGTTCCGGAAGCAGCGTTCTTGGTGCTACTCCCGGGATTGCTTTCACCTGCCGGTCGCGCTAAGGGTTAACAAAAATTATTAAAGGGGTGTTCCATGAAAAAGCTAATTTTTTCAGCAATGGTGAGTCTTGCCTGCGTTTCAAGCGCCTGGTCAGCCGAGACCTATAAAGTGGGCGCCGTACTGGCAGTCAGCGGCCCTGCCGCGCTTCTGGGCGAACCCGAGCGCAATACGGTCAAGATGCTTGAAGAGCAGATCAATGCCGCCGGCGGCATCAACGGACACCGGCTGGAGGTTATCATCGAGGACAACGAAGGCGATGAGGCCAAGGCCGTTATGAAGGTCAAGAAACTGATCAATGACAAGGTTGTAGCCATCATAGGGCCCACGCGCAGCGGCGACACCATGGCGGTCATCCCCATCATTGAAAAAGCCCAGATTCCCCTGGTTTCCTGCGCAGCCGCTGCAGACATTGTGAAGCCTGTCAAGAAATGGGTGTTCAAGAGCCCGCAGAGCGATGCCGATGCCGTCCGCCGTATTTATGAAAAGATGAAAGCCCTGGGGCTTTCCAAGGCTGCAATTATGTCGGGAACCACGGGCTTCGGCACGGCAGGCCGCGAGCAGCTTAAAAAATTCGCCGCTGAGTACGGCATAACCATCGTCGCCGATGAAACCTATGTGCCCAAGGATACCGACATGACGGCCCAGCTGACAAAAATAAAGGGCACGGATGCCCAGGCCATCATCAACTGGGAAATCGTGCCTGCCCAGACTACGGTCATGAAAAATAAAAAGCAGCTGGGCATGACCATGCCGCTGTTTCAGAGCCACGGCTTCGGCAATATCAAATATGCCCAGGACGCCGGCGATGCCGCGGAGGGCGTGCTGTTTCCCTGCGGCCGCCTGCTGGCGGTTTCCAGCCTGCCGGATACAAATCCGCAAAAGGCGCTGCTTGCCAAGTATAAAAAAGATTATGAGGAAAAGTTCAAGGCCGATGTGAGCACCTTCGGCGGCCATGGGTATGATGCCTTTATGCTTGTGGTGGAAGCGCTCAAGGCCGTTGGCCCCGACAGTTCTAAAATCCGCGACTATATGGAAAACAAAAAGGGGTTTGTGGGCACTGCAGGCATTTTCAACTATTCAGCCGAGGACCACTGCGGACTTGACAAAAATTCCTTTGAAATGCTGACTGTCAAGAGCGGCAAAATCGTTGTGGCCCAATAACAAAGGTCACTATCCGTCATGATGAGGCTAAACCATGGTTCCTGCCTGCCTGCGGTTTAGCCTCTTTTTTTATCCGGCGCCATGTCAGATTTAAGCCAAATAGTGCAGTTTTTTTTTACCGGCATAACCATCGGCAGCATCTATGCCATGGTCGGGCTGGGGTTCAATATTATTTATAATGCCACCGGCATTATAAATTTCGCGCAGGGCGAATTCGTGATGCTCGGCGGCATGGTCATGGTCTGGCTTACTGCGTCATGCAATCTTCCGCTGCCCCTGGGTTTCATGCTCGCGGTGCTCATCGTGACCATCACCGGAGCTGCGTTCGAGCGCTTCGCCATTTACCCTCTTAAAAAGCCGCCGGCGCTCATTTTGATCATCATCACCCTTGCCGGCTCCATCATATTTAAAGGCGCCGCCATGCTTGTCTGGGGCAAGCAGACCTACAGCCTGCCCCATTTTTCGGGCGAAGAGCCCCTGCACCTGCTTGGCGCGACCATTTTGCCGCAGGCCCTCTGGGTGATCGGCATCCTCATGGCAGTCGTTGGGCTGCTGGCGTTTTTTTTCAACTTTACCATGCTCGGCAAGGCAATGCGGGCCTGCTCGGTCAATCCGGTTGCCGCAAGCCTTGTCGGCATTAATGTCAAGCGGATCGTGCTGCTGTCGTTTGCCATGAGCGCCGGCATAGGCGCCGCCGCAGGCATAGCCTTCACGCCCATCGTGCTCATGGAGTTCGACCGCGGCGCCTTGCTGGGTCTCAAGGGCTTCTGCGCAGCGGTGCTCGGCGGCCTCGGTAACGGCACAGGCGCCGTCATCGCGGGACTTCTTATCGGCGTCCTTGAATCGTTTGGAACCGGCTATATTTCATCGGAATACAAGGACGCCATTGCCCTCGGGGTGCTTCTGGCCGTGCTGCTGGTGCGCCCGAGCGGCCTCATGGGCAGCCGCGAAGCGGCTAGTCTCAAGGAGTTTTAGTATGATGGTCAAGCGCTACCTGCCTATTGTAGCCTTTGGTTGCGCCGCAGCCCTGCTTCCCCTTGTCTGCAAAGATCCCTATTATCTGGGCATCCTGGTGTTTATCGGCATCTATAGCATCGCCACCATGGGCCTGAATCTGCTCATGGGCTATGCCGGGCAGATATCTCTGGGGCATGCCGCCTTCTATGCCCTGGGCGCCTACACAACGGGACTTTTGACGGCAAAATACCGTGTGCCCTTTCTGCCCGCGCTGGTCGCGGCAGTCATCATAACAGCAGCCATCGCCTATCTGATCGGCATGGCCTGCCTGCGCCTCAGGGGCCATTATCTTGCCGTTGCAACACTGGCGGTGGGCGAAATTATTTTTATCTGCCTCAACGCCGCCGTCGGTTTTACCGGCGGACCGTCAGGGCTTGCGGGCATTCCCTCCATTGAGGTCGGCGGCTTCAGCTTTGATTCGGATTTTAAAATGTATTATCTTGTCTGGTCGCTGTTTATCCTCCTGTTTCTCATGACGGGCAATATCATTAATTCCCGCTCAGGCCGCGCGCTGCGGAGCCTCCACAGCAGCCAGACAGCCGCTGCGGCAATGGGCGTTAATGTCATCAGCCTGAAGGTGCAGGTTTTTGTGTTGAGCGCAGTCTATGCTGCTCTTGCAGGAGTTCTCTACGGCCACAGCGTTACCTTTATCAGTCCGCAGGTAAGCGATCTCATGTTTTCGGTGAGACTGCTCACTATGATAGTGGTGGGCGGGATGGGGCACTTGTGGGGCGGCGTCATAGGCGCTGCGCTTTTGACCCTCCTGCCTGAAGCGCTCAGCGCATTTCAGGATTATGAGATGGTCATTTACGGCTCCATACTGCTTGCGATGGTCATGTTTCTGCCAGATGGCCTTATGGGCGCTTTTGAGAATTTGTATAAAAAGATGGTGAAAGTCGTGAGGGCTCGCGGCAATGGCTGAAACTATTCTACAGGCACGGGGCATCAGAAAAGAATTCGGCGGCATTGTGGCCCTCAATAATGTGGATTTTGAAGTCCGGCGCGGCTCCATTACCGCAATTATCGGGCCCAACGGCGCGGGCAAATCAACGCTTATAAATGTGATGACCGGCGTGACAACGCCGACCGCAGGCTCCATCTCACTCAGCGGCACAACGATTTCCGGCCTGCAAAGCCATGAGATCGCCCATCTGGGAATAGCCCGCACGTTTCAGACCGCGCAGATTTTCGGCAATATGACCGTGCTTGAAAATGTCATGCTCGGGCGGCACACGAAAACAGGCTGCGGCATGCTGGCATCGGCTCTGCTGCTCGGGCGCATGCGGCGGGAAGAAAAGGCGATTCGCGAAACAAGCCTGTTGTACTTGGACATGGTGGGCCTCTCCGACATGGCGCAGCAGTCTGCCGCCTCCATTCCTATCGGCAGGCAGCGGCTGCTTGAAATCGGCAGGGCGATTGCCGCCGAGCCAACGGTATTGCTGCTTGACGAGCCTGCCGCCGGGCTTAATACTCAAGAGACACGGGCCTTAGGCGAGCTTATCAGGAAAATTCGCGACACCGGCATAACGGTCATTATTGTCGAGCATGATATGGAGCTTGTCATGGATATCGCCGATGAGATACTGGTGCTCAATTTCGGCTTGCGGCTTGCCTGGGGAACCCCCGAAGAGATACAGGCAAACCCCGAAGTCATCGAGGTGTACCTCGGGAAAGAAGATTAAGGAATTGAGGAATTGAGGGGCTGTTTTAAATTTGGTTTTTAATGCCAAAATTCCTCAATACCGAAATACCTAAATTTGTATTTAAAATTATGCTGACACTGAAAAATATAAATACCTTTTACGGCGAGCTGCATGTGCTCAAGAACATCTCCCTGCATGTTGCCGAAGGGGAGATTGTGGCGCTCATCGGCGCAAACGGCGCGGGTAAAACGACATTGCTCAATACCATTTCCGGTATTGTCGCCGCGGAGACGGGGCACATAGTCTGGGACGGCAGTGATATTGTGCGCCTTTCGGCGGATGCTATTGTTCGGCTGGGCATTTCTCAGGTGCCCGAGGGCCGGCAGATTTTCGGCCCCCTGAGCGTTCTGGATAATTTGAAGCTTGGCGCATACTGCCGTTTTCGCTCGGCGGGAAAACAGCAGATAGAGGCTGATATCAACAGGATGTACGGGCTGTTTCCCCGGTTGCACGAGCGCCGCGAGCAGCTCGCGGGCACGCTCAGCGGCGGCGAGCAGCAGATGGTGGCAATTGCCCGGTCGCTGATGTGCAGCCCGCGGCTGCTTTTGCTTGATGAGCCCTCAATGGGGCTTGCGCCGCTGGTGGTGAGCGAGATATTTAAAACCATTGCCCGGCTGCGGGACGAGCACCGGACCACGGTGTTTCTGGTCGAGCAAAATGCAAAAATGGCCCTGAAATATGCCGACCGGGGCTATGTGATCGAAACGGGAAAGATCATGTTCGAAGGCTCGGCGCAGTATCTTATGGAAAATCCGGAAGTGCAGCGGGCCTATCTGGGCAAGCAGAAAAAACCCATTTGGGAATAGCCGGCTCGGATTAGCTGTTGAGCTTGCCGCCATAATGCGTTAAATTAGCCCAAAGCCGGACACAAACCTGACGGTATGTGGCAAGTGCAGGCCGGACAAAGCGAAGCGTGTCCGGTACTGGCGCAAGCATGTAATGAAGAAATCAGGTTCTTGGTCCGGCCTACGATTCATTTTTTGTACCCTTTTCAATGAGAATCCGTACGTAGAAAGGGAAGGGCGTGTATGGCTATCTGGGAAAGAAATTTTGAATGCTGCCACCGTGACGAGCTTGAGCAATTGCAGCTTGAGCGGCTGCAGTCGAGCTTGAACCGGGCATATAAAAACGTCTCGTTTTACCGGCACAGCTTTGACCGGAAAAAAATTGTTCCCGAAGACATCCGCAACTACAGCGATTTCAAGCAGCTGCCATTCACGACCCGCCAGGATTTGCAGAGCAATTACCCCTACGGCATGTTCGCCGTGCCGCTTCGGGAGGTGGTGCGCATTCATACCACGGCTGAAACCGCGGACACGCCGACCGTCATCGGGTATACCCGCAATGACCTCAAAAACTGGGCAGGCCTCATCGCCCGTTTTTTAACTGCTGCGGGCGTTACCGATGATGATGTCATTCAAGTGTCGTTTCATTACGGCCTTTTTACCGGCGCGTTCGGGCTGCATCACGGCGCCGAGCGGATCGGCGCATCGGTAATTCCCGCCTCAAGCGAGCAGACCGAAAAACAAATTAGAATTATGCAGGACTACCGTACGACGGTGCTTGCCACGACACCCTCCTATGCACTCATCCTGGCCGAGCAGATCGAAAAAATGCAGATCGACCCCAAGACACTGATGCTCAGGAAGGGCCTGCTGGGGGCGGAGCAGTGGAGCGAGCAGATCCGGCGGGAGATCGAGCAGCGCCTGTTTATTGAAACATTTGATAATTACGGCGTAAGCGAACTCATGGGGCCCGGCATAGCCGGAGAATGTACCGCGCATGCGGGGCTGCATATTTTTGAAGACCATTTTCTGCCGGAAATTATCGATCCGACGACCTGTGAAGTCCTGCCGCCGGGCTCGACCGGCGAGCTTGTCTTGACAACGCTTACTCGAGAAGCCTTTCCTCTTATCCGGTATCGCACGGGTGATGTCACCAGCCTTGATTTCAGCCCCTGCGCCTGCGGCAGAACACTCGCCCGCATGCGGCGCATACAGGGCCGCACGGATGACAGGCTGACGGTTAAGGGCATCAATGTCCTGCCGCAGTATATTGAAAAGATTCTCATGGATATAGAGGGCTGCGAGCCGCGCTATCAGGTGGTTGCCAAACGCGAGCATAACCGGGACAGCCTTGAAGTGCATGTTGAGGTGTCGGAAAATATTTTTTTCGACGAGATCAAATATCAGGAGCTGTTTCGTGAGCGCGTCCGCTCAACGCTTGCGCACCGCCTTGGTTTGAGGGTTGAGGTAAAGCTTCTGGAGCGGAAAACACTTGAAGATGAGCTGAAGAGATCCGGCAAGGTGGTTGACCTGCGCCTGCTGTAGCGTTTTTGCACTGCTGAGGCAGCTCGAAAGTCGCAAGCATACTTATGATGTTATATTCCTCGAAATCCTCCATGATTCGCGGCTCTCTCGCCGTTGTCTGGCTCATCTGCGCCGGCACATGGATATGGATCAGGAAGCTTTGCTCGACAGTTATCCGGCAAACTGTTATATAAATAAAATACCGGGCCCAACGCCTGCGTGCTGATCATCGGAGATGTGCAGCATCTGTATATTAATCGACGACATCGCTATGCGGACCAATCGGCAACCACGCCGTATGAGCCGTTTAAAACATTCAGCGGAAATTATCATGCTGTGAGCGATGCCTTGAAGCAAAACGGGACAACCCATATAGTATATAATCCTGAGGAGTTGAGGAGATTGCAGCGTATGGGCATAGTGGCCTGGAAGCGGGAAGATATACCGCTTATAGAAGGTTTTTTGACAAGCCCGTATGGTCAGGAACTGTATGTGAATAAAGGGCAGGGGATGGATGTAAAGGTGTATAAGCTCATCTAATATGCAGGCAGACAGGAACGTATCATGGAGCAGAGTTCAACACAATTCAATGAGCCGATAACACTTTCGGTGCTTATGCCGGTGTATAATGAACGGTTTCTGATCGCCGAATCAATAAATCGGGTTCTGGCATTCTCTCATCCGCGAGTTAAAAATATTGAGCTCATCATAGTCAATGATAAGTCAACCGACGGCACAACCGATATTCTACGTTCAATCGCCTCGGCTCATCCGCAGATCAGGCTTATCGAACATGCAGTAAATCAGGGCAAGGGAGCTGCAATCCGAACCGCCATTCAGGCGGCAACCGGCGAGCTTTCCGTCATTCAGGATGCCGACCTTGAATATTACCCTGATGATTGGGCGGTTATGCTTCGGCCTTTTTTTGAGTCAAATGCCGACGCGGTTTACGGCTCGCGCCTGCTTTCATCAGAGTATCATCGGGTGCTTTATTTCTGGCACTCCGTGGGCAACTGGCTTCTGACCCTGTTCTCAAACATGATGACTGATTTGAATCTGACCGACATGGAAACCTGTTATAAAATGATACGCACGGAGATGCTGAAATCGATCCCCCTCAGATCAAACGATTTTCGCATGGAGCCGGAAATAACCGCCAAGCTTGCCAAGCGCGGAGCCGTTATATATGAGGCGCCCATACGGTATGCCGGACGGACGTATCAGGAGGGAAAAAAGATCGGTGTTCGCGACGGCATGGTTGCTCTGGGAGCAATCCTGAAATGGAAGGTGATTGATGACATCTACCATGAGGATGAGAACGGGACGACCATTTTAAAAAGCCTGAACAGCGTGCGGAAAATCAATAATTGGATGGCGAAAGTCATCAGCGGAGATGTCGGGTCGAAGGTGCTTGAGATCGGGGCGGGTATGGGCGCCGTCACCAACATTCTTTTGCCGAGGGAAAAGTACTGCGCAACGGACATCAACAAGCACTATCTTGCCTATCTTCGGAATTTGTCCCTGGGCAAGCCGTATCTTGAGGTTAAGCTCCTCGATCTTAGGGATGCTGATGCGTTCCGGGCCCTTGAAAAAGCATTTGACACCGTTATTTGCCTGAATGTTCTGGAACATGTCCAGAATGATCTGCAGGGGCTTAAAAATATTTTCACGGCCCTTGAGCCCGGCGGTAAGGCTGTTGTGCTGGTGCCGCAGGGGCAGCATTTGTACTGCTCGCTTGATAAAGTGCTGGGTCATGTCAAGCGGTACAGCCGCAGGGACATCTCTGGCCTTATGCAGCAGGCTGGTTTTGTCGATATACATATGCGTGATTGTAATAAATCCGGGGTGCCGGGATGGCTGCTCAATGGCCGCCTGTTGAAGCGGGATTACTTTCCCCGGGTGCAACTGAAAATATACAATATGCTGACGCCGCTCATAACGCTTTTTGATCACCTGCTGCCCTGGGGCGGCCTGAGCCTGGTGGTTACCGCCAGAAAGCCGCAGTAGCCCTGAGCAGCAGAATTTATATTGACACTCTCCAAGCCTGCCATTTATACTTTATAAATTTACAGCCTTCATGAAAGCCATCGTCCGGGCCACGGCCTTTGAAAAGGCAGCCTAAGTGCATAGACCGCTTGCATGCCTTTCAGGGCGAAATCACGCACCTGGTATTTCCGGTGTCGATTTGCTTCTTGGCACTCAAAATAATTTTATGAGGATATGACAATGTACTGGAACACGGAAGCTGAAACTCTGAGCAGAAGTTCTCTTGATAAGCAGCAGGTGGAGTTACTGCAAAAAACCATTGGCCGCGCGCAACAGGCGCCCTATTATGCTGAGCTTTTAAAAAAAGAGCATATTACGCCCGACAGCATCACAAGCCTAGATGACCTGCGTCGCATTCCATTTATCACAAAAGACGATTTGCGCGATCAGTACCCGTACGGCTTTCTTGCCGTGTCGCGCGACAGGATCGTTCGCATGCATTCCTCGTCCGGCACGAGCGGACAGCCGACAGTCATTTTCCATACCATGCAGGATATCCGCGAGTGGTCGAACCTCATAGCCCGCTGCATGTACATGACCGGCGTCCGGGAAAGCGATGTGTTCCAGAATATGACCGGCTATGGCCTTTTTACCGGGGGCCTTGGCTTTCATTACGGCGCCGAGCAGCTGGGAGCGATGGTCATTCCCGTCGGCGCGGGCAATACCAAGCGCCAGATCATGCTCATGCGAGAATTCGACACCAGTGTTATTCATATTATTCCCAGCTATGCCCTGCATTTTATAAAGTCGTTGCAGGAGGCGGGAATTGATCCTCGCCGCGAATTCAAGCTGCGCATGGCCTATCTCGGCGCCGAGCCCCATTCCGATGAAACCCGCAAGCGGGTTGAGGCGGCTCTCGGCGTCGAGGCGTTTAATTCCTACGGCCTGTCCGAGATGAATGGCCCCGGCGTGGCCTTTGAATGTACCGAGAAAAACGGCATGCATATCTGGGAGGATAATTTTCTTATCGAACTTATAAATCCGAAAACCCTTGAGCCGGTTAAGGAAGGCGAGGATGGCGAGATCGTTTTTACAACGCTCAAGCGCGAGGGGATGCCGCTGCTGCGCTACCGGTCAAAAGATATTGCTGCGGTTATTACCGAACCCTGCCCCTGCGGCCGCACGCATCGCAGAATCAGCCGTATCAAGGGCCGCACGGACGATATGCTCATCGTCAAGGGCGTCAACATGTATCCCGTGCAGATTGAAAAAACGCTGATGGCAATACCGCAGGTCGGCTCAAATTATCTGATACAGCTTGAGCATAAGGACTTCAACGATCATATGATCGTCAAAGTCGAGGTCAAAGGTGAAATGTTTCATGGTGATTTTAAAGAGCTGCAGGCTTTGCGCAAGACCATTACCGAGAGTCTGCGCTCGGAACTTCTGGTTACCCCTGAGGTCGATCTTGTTGAACCCGGCACACTTCCTCTGAGCGAAGGAAAAGCCGTGCGGGTGATCGACAACAGAAAACAGTGGGGATAAAAATGCGACGCCGTTGTTTCGGTCATTCGGGGTGACAGCGAGACAGTGATGACTGCTCAACAGGCAGGCAAGGGGGAACTTCGGGCTTGCGAGATAGAGTAAAAATTTATTTTGCCATCCTTCTGTGCAGCAGCTGCGCCGCATCCGCCGCGGCGGGAGCAGACCTTGAGCTGTTCAAACTGCCGCTGCATGTCAACGGATTCATGCAGCAGGAAAGCGCCTGGGGCATCGACCCGAAATATTCCGGAAAAAATGTGAGCGACTATTCGACCCTGCAGCTTGAATGGGAGTACCGGCTGAGCGATGCCGTCTCTTTTTACGGCATCAACCGCCTTTTTGGCGATTTTGCCTACAGCATGCATGACGGCGACGGCTGGTTTCACCGCGGGCAGACGACGCCGGCCCAGAAAAGCAGGGCGCGCCGAAATCTGGAATGGGAATGGCGCAGCTATGATCAGGAGCGGGAGATTTTCAGGGAACTGTACTGCGACATCAACACAGGTCCGTTTCAGTTTCGCCTCGGCCGGCAGCAGGTCATCTGGGGCGAAAGCGACGGCCTGCGCCTTATGGACTGCATCAACCCCCAGGATTCGCGCAGGGAGTTCAACCTCAGGGACTCCGATGAAGGCTATGAAAGCACACGGATACCTCTGTGGCTTTTGAAAACAACATACTTTCCAGGCGTGACCCCGTTTGATATACGGGACCTGCAGGCCGAGCTGATCATCAATCCGGGCAGGCCCAGGGCAAACCGTCTTGAAGCCTATCAATCCGAGGGCGGAATATGGGCGGCCGATGAGCCCAACCTGCCGTGGGGGGTGCGCGTGCAGACGCATGACAAGGCCCTGCATACGGCCTTTGAACACGCGGAATGCGCGCTGCGGGTGCTTGGAAACTGGCATGAATGGCTGTTTGCGCTGAACGCTTACTACGGTTTCCAGCAGGATTTTTATCTCCGGCCAAAAGGCGCCGGGCTCGTCTCGCCGGCATGGGACCGGGCGTTTTTGCAGCTTAATTTCGACAAGATATACGACCGCCGCAAGCTCATAGGCTTTACCGTCAACAGGGAGCTTGAAAAAATAAAATTTCAGGGCACAACCGCTCCAGTGCTGCGCGCAGAGGCGCTGTATGAGTTCGACAAGCCCTTTCAGTATGAAGGCGACCATGTGGGTGACATGGCCTGGTCAGGGCTCAATAAAGCCTACCCTGCGTATAAAAAATGCAGTGACCAGGCGCGCACCATGCTCGGGTTTGACTGGCCCATCTACCTGCGGCTTCTGAATAAGCGGGAATCATTTTTTTTCAGCAGCCAGTTTTTTGTTTTTTATATATTCGACAAGGATGGCCAGTACGTGAATGCGCCGTTCTATTTCAAGGATTCCATAAAAAAGGCCATGCTGCCACCGCTGCCCCCCGCCCGCGGCGGCGCTATCGACCCCTGGCGCATTCACCGGACGCAGAAATATTTTACCTTCCTGGTGAACACGTATTACTGCAACAAGCAGATTATCCCCGAGGTTCTGTATCTGTATGATCTTGAAGAGCATGCCCACGGATTAAACCGAACTTCCAAGCCCAAAAATGCAAACCTTTCGATATTGCTTCATAAAATAAAAATAGCGGCGCCGTTACTGGGTACAATTCAGTGTATTGTCACACCAAGCAGGTCAAGCGCACGTTGC
>Ga0118677_10001885_pt1 | contig 43404 bp, 36 predicted proteins | sample AliMusrvi5mmetaG_FD_86154 | JGI IMG/M metagenome (GOLD analysis project Ga0118677, IMG submission 86154)
AAACACATGAGTGGGAGAGATTTGGGTATCCTGGAATCGACAGCTTCCCTAAAATGCCGAGCTGCTGGATGAGACTGCTATGGATTAGGCTGTAAAAAGTTTAAAAACTTGAACATCGAGTTAAAGCATTTTTTAAGGTAAAATGCGAACCGAATGCATTCTGCTACATTATATCGGTCAGCCAACAATGGACTACACTGCTACTTCAAGAACTAAACAAAGCATCATTATTTGATTTGCATCGGATAAGGTCAGCTATTGATATGGAATTATCCAATCAGTAGGTGTACCGCTGACCTATCGCAAAGCTTTTTCCCATTTACTGACCAAGGCTGATGCCATACTGTTACCAAATACATTGGTTGCACTACGCCCCATATCGAGTATTTGATCAATACCTAATAGCAACAATAGCCCTGCTTCTGGAATATTGAACATCGATAACGTGGCAGCAATCACGATTAACGAGGCTCTGGGCACGCCTGCAACGCCTTTGCTGGTAAACAACAACACAAATAACATAATCAGTTGATCAGCAACTGGCATGTCAATACCATAAGCTTGAGCGATAAATAAGACGGCAAAGGTCATATACATCATGCTGCCATCCAGGTTAAATGAATACCCCAAAGGCAAGACCAGCCCGCATACCTTTTCATCACAACCAAAACGCTCAAGTTGCTGTAGTAACTTAGGGTAAGCACTCTCACTGCTGGCAGTTCCAAAAGCCAATAGCATGGGTTCACGGATATAGCCTAGCAAAGATACAATCCTGCGTCCTAAAAATAAAAAACTAACACAACCCAATAACAAACATAATAACAAAAGCCCTAAATAAAACTCCCCAATAAATTTACTGTAGGACAATAAAACACCAATACCCTGCTGCGCAACTACCGAAGCTATCGCTGAAAATACTGCAACAGGTGCATAATGCATCACATAGCTGGTGATTTTCAGCATAATATGCGCCAATGAGTCCAGCAACTTCACTGTAGGCTTAGCTAGTTCACCAGTGGCAGCACAGGCAATACCAAAAAACATGGAAAACACCACAATTTGTAAAATCTCATTGGTCGCCATTGCTTCAGTGATACTTTTTGGAAAAATGTGAGCGACAAAATTGCCTAAAGTGGGCTTAACTTGCGGAAGCCCTGTTTCTGTCCCTATGGCAGGCAAGGCGATGTGTAAAGATCGGCCCGGCTCAAATAGATTCACCAGTAGCAATCCTAATAATAAACTGACCACAGATGCAGAAAAAAACCAGGCAAGCGCTTTTATACCAATACGCCCGACAGTTTGAATATCACCCATCTTAGCCATACCCACCACCAAGGTTGAAAACACTAACGGGGCGATAATCATTTTTATCAGTCTTAAAAAAATATCTGTTAAGACGGAAAAGACTTCAATGATTTGCTTGAATAACGACTGTGTCTGCACCGCATCGGAACTACCCAGTGTTAAATTTAGCAGTTCCCCCACAACGATTCCGACTAGCAGTGCAATAGCAACATAAAGCGTTTGCCGATTGGGTGGTGCAATTTGAGTTTGAGTATGAGCCGCCATAAAAGTATCTCTTTAAAAAATTAATAATTATGCTCGTCTCTAAGCATCAAGATGCTTAGAGTACCTTGTATTCAATAGATTTGGCTACCTCAATTAAGAATGAAATCAATAAATATTAAGATAGCGCATATACGACTTTTTTTATAAATCCCAAATGTCATTCCAAAAATTAATATTGCATCAAATAGTGAGCCAGGATTATATAATACCTCGTTCCCAAAGATAGCTTTGTGACCTGATAAGATATGAAGGGGGTAAATTTCATTACCTTTCCTTAAATTGCTAGTTTGCTTAGTCATCGTTTTTAAGAAGCGCCGAGGCCATTATTTAAAAAACCGATCGCGTTTGCCATAGGGACGGGTTCAATGGCTAGTTCTATCCGGTGAAATGCCGATTTTTCAGGGTGAACGGCGACGATGGCGATTATTAAGTCTGCTAAGATAGGCGCCAATTTACAGCTAAGTGAGATTGGTCATGGATTTTCCTGATATGTCTATTGGCTTGCATTGGTTTTACGTAATCATGCAACTATTACCGCGACTTTTTGTGATCGTAGTGTCGGCTTTTATTGCCATCCGTTTCGAGTGGTTGAGGCAGGCCTTGCGAGGTACAGAATTACAATGGCGGTATCGCATTCCTGCTATTTTGGTGTTTGCATTCTCAGCTATTACAGGCACACACAGTGGTATTCCCATTGACATACATCAAGGCTTTCAGGAAATAGACCTGACCGCAGCGAGACCTGAAAAACTCGGTGCGACAAGAAAAAAGGAATAAATCATGTTGAAAAAAATGCGCGTCATTATCGTCGAAGATCGTGAGCTGGCGAGGGATGAATTAAAACATTTATTATCTCTGCATCCCGATATGGAGGTCGTTGGAGCGTTTGAAGATACCGCGAGTGCCCAGAAGATCATAGAAGCCAAGGCTGAACAGATTGATGGGGTATTTTTGGATATTGATATTCACTCTGAAGGTGAATGCGCTGGCCTGAACCTGGCTTATCGTAAAGATCGTTTATATTTGCCTAAAAAGCCCTGGATAGTCTTTACCACCGGGTTTAAAGAGCATGCGTTAGAAGCCCATTTGGTAGGACCTTACGGGTATTTAGTTAAGCCCTTGGATGATACCAAGCTAACACAAGTCTTAGACAGGATACGCAGAGAGATAACTAAAAACCAACCTCAACTATCGTCCCGAATTGAAATTAAACACAAGTCCGTAAGTCGAGGCGAAACGTTCTGGTGTACCAAGTATATCAATCCAAAAGAGATTTTATATATTCAAAGCAATAACAACGGTAATACGGTTAGAGTCCAACTGATCAATGGTGATGTTCTTGATGGTGTTAATAGGGCGCTAAAAGATTGGCAAGTACCGGGGTTTATGCGAATACATAAAAGTCATCTGGTTAATTTGGAACATGTTAATGGACATAAGCCTGATGCCATTAAGCATGAGTGTCACAATGTCACTTTTCATGGCTCTACAGTTGAATTAGCGATAGGCGGAAATTATCTGGAGGACTTGCGCAAGGCGTTAAATAAAATTGGTTAATATGACACTACGGAAGTAGCATTAACTTTGTTAAAATAACGCCTAACTCTTTGGTTCACCGTCATTTATGAAACAACTTACGAATAGGTTTTGGTATTTACTTTCAGTGTTTGCAGGTATTCTTTTCACCCTCGCCTTCGCGCCTTTTAATTTTTCATACTTAGCGCCATTAGCACTGTGTTTACTGTTTGCCGTCTGGCAAAATACCAGTCCTAATCAGGCTTTGCTCAGAGGTTATTTATTTGGCCTGGGTTCTTTTGGTTTGGGAATCTCTTGGGTCTATATTAGTATTCATGATTTTGGTGGCAGCAGTCCACTGATTGCTGCTTCCCTGACTTTCTTATTTGTCGGTTTCTGGGCTATATTTCCAGCACTAGTCGGTTATCTCTCAGTAAAAATACAGCCGATTAACGGTAGAAACCGTTCATATCTAGCCTTGCCTGTCGTGTGGATGCTGGTTGAATACTTACGGGGAAAACTCGTCCTTAATGGTTTTCCTTGGCTGCAAAGTGCTTATTCTCAATTAGACACGCCCTTGGCTGGTTATATTCCTCTTGTCGGTGGTTACGGTACTGGATTTATAGTCGCCTTAACCGCCTCCGGTCTACTGGCTATTGTGCAAAATCCTCGGTGTAGATACCTATTAATGTTTGCCTTACTAAGCATCTGGGGAGCAGGACGTTATTTACAGTCAATATCATGGACACAGGCCATCGGTGAACCCATCCAAGTCTCCTTACTACAAGGTAATATCACCCAGGATCAAAAATGGCGACCCGAAAACAAGCTTAATACCTTACAGTGGTATCAAGCCATGACCGAGGCACATTGGGATTCAGCTATTATTGTTTGGCCTGAAACGTCCATTCCCGCCTATTTATCAGACGTTAATGACTGGTTTCTACGTCCCTTAAGCCAAGCCGCCGAACAGCATCAGACCAGTATTATCGTCAGCCTACCGATCAACAACACTGAGGCTAATGAAAAATACAATGCGGTTATGAGCTTAGGGAAACAGACCAGCGTCTATAAAAAAACCCATTTACTTCCTTTTGGTGAATACTTACCCTGGCAACCCATCTCGGGTCTGATCTTAAATAATCTAGGCATGCGATTAGGTCTATTTACCGAAGGCAGTCTTGATCAACCACTATTAAAAGCCGCTGGCTATCCTTTTATCACGACGATTTGTTACGAAGATGCCTTTGATGAATTAGCACTTAACCATTTATCCACAGCAGCCTTTCTGATTAATGTCACAAACGATGGTTGGTTTGGTCAATCCATTGAGCCGTACCAACATTTACAAATAGCTAGAATGCGGGCATTAGAAACTGGGCGTTATTTATTAAGGGCTACCAATACCGGGGCCACTGCAATTGTAAATCCAAAAGGCAAGATACTCAATCAAGCCCCTTTATTCGAAGCCACAACACTCACAGATAGAATTACACCTATGCAAGGCTTAACGCCTTATGCCCATTTAGGAGAAAAGCCGGTCTTAATCCTCTTAATGATTTTATTTTTAACACTGTTACTATCTGATAGTCTATTTTCATCTCTTATTAAAAACAAATCTGAAAACTAAAAACTAGAGTCGGTTATTAAATAGAATAAATGTTAGAATATTCGGCTATTTACACTACGAATACCTGCAAATTTATCCATGACGACTACTTTAAAACTTCCCATTGAGTCACTGAAACTGAATGTTGATTTAACAGACATTGACTTCCCGGAAGCTCCCCGCTTGCAAAGCGGAATTTTAGGACAACCCAGAGCACAATCTGCCTTAGAGTTTGGCATTGCCATGCCAAACCCGGGCTACAATATTTTTGTGATGGGAGAGCCTGGTCTAGGTCGTCTTTCCATGATTACTAATCATCTGAATCTATTGGCACACTTGCAACCAGCCCCCGCTTCTTATGCCTATGTCGATAATTTTGAAAACGCCAGAGAACCCGTGGTTATCGAGTTACCTGCTGAATATGGTCAGGTACTCAGTAAAGATATTGAAAAGTTATTAGATAACTTATTAGCTACTTTTCCGGCGGCGTTTGAAAGCCCGACCTATCAACAAAAGAAATCAGCTATCGAACGACAATTTAGTCAGCATTATAACGCTGCGATTGATCTGGTTGATAAAAAAGCTCAAGCCGAGAGCATTGCCTTATTTAGAGAAAGCGAATCCATCACTTTTGCGCCTATCAGAGACAACAAGTCGCTTAATGAAGAACAGTTCACTCAATTGCCGCAAATTGAACGTGAGACTTTTCATGGTCATGTTGAAGCATTAGAAGAATATTTAAGTGATGTGTTATTGGAATTACCTCAATGGCGCCGAACCATGGTCGAAAAAATCAAACAGTTAGACAATGACACCATTAGCTCGGCCATTGATCCTTTGTTCTCTGAGCTGAATGAAAAATATCAAAATATCGATGACGTTATTACCTATTTAGCAGAAGTTAAAAAGAACTTAAGCCTGACCATTTCTGACTATCTAATGCCGGGGCGAACACTCGAACCCCGAGAAACTGTTACAAGACGCCTGGCGCTTAACGAGCTTTACGCGCCTAACATTCTGGTTGATAATAAACTGGAAAACGGAGCGCCAGTTATTTATGAACCCCATCCTATCTACCAAAACCTGTTTGGTCGAATTGAGTATGTCAGTGATCAAGGCGCCTTAGTCACTAATTATCAAAAGATTTGTGCGGGTTCATTACATAGAGCCAATGGTGGCTACTTAATTCTTGATGCTGAAAAATTACTCACCTATCCCTTTGTCTGGGAAGGTCTTAAACGTGCTTTGCAATCCAGCCGTATTGAAATTGAATCACCGTATTCAGAACTAGGTGTCAACACCATTACCTTAAAACCTGAAGTTATTCCGCTCAATGTAAAAGTTATTCTGGTCGGTTCACGGGATATCTATTATCTATTGGAAGAAATGGATAGTGAGTTTAATGAAATGTTCAGAATCCTGGCTGATTTTGATAATTACATTCCACGTACTAATGAGTCGATGCAAGGCTTTGCCATGCTAATGCGGAAACAGGCCGCTGACTCAGGGGCAAAGTCCTTGTCACATGAAGCTATTGAAAGTTTAATTGAGCATAGTTGTCGCCTGGCAGAAAATCAGCATCATTTTTCAGCACACATTAAGGATTCCCTGGATATTATTGCGGAAGCTAATTTGTTTTGTAAGCAAGCGCAGCATCATCAGATTGAGCGATATCATGTTGAACAAGCTTTAGGTGCCAGAGAACACCGTAATGGTCGCTTATCTCAAGCGATTCTTGAAGAAATGCTGGACGGTACTATCCTGATTGATACTCAAGGGGAAGCTATCGGAAAAATCAATGGCTTAACGGTGCTGGAAATTGGTGGCACTAGTTTTGGCGCACCTGCCAGGATTACCACCACGGTCTATCCAGGCTCACGCGGTATTGTGGATATTGAGCGGGAAGCAGAACTAGGCCAAGCAATTCATTCAAAAGGCGTGATGATTTTAACAGGCTATCTGGGACATTCTTATGCGCAACAATTCCCGCTCGCGGTCTCTGCGAGTATTGCCATTGAGCAATCTTATGGTTATATCGACGGTGACAGCGCTTCGCTTGCTGAACTCTGTTGCCTTATTTCGGCCTTAACCCGTACGCCTATCAAACAAGCCTTTGCCGTTACCGGTTCGGTCAATCAATACGGTGAGGTTCAGGCGGTTGGCGGTATTAATGAAAAAATAGAAGGCTATTTTAGACTTTGCCAAGCCAGAGGCTTAGACGGTCAACAGGCCGTTATAATTCCAGCAGCCAATAAGCGCAATTTGATGTTAAAGCAGGAAGTGATCGAGGCGGTTGCTAAGGGCTTGTTTGCTGTCTATGCAGTCGCTAGTGTTAATGAGACGTTGGAGTTGTTGACCGGACAGCTTGCAGGTGAAACCAATGAAGAGGGCAATTACCCAGAAAACAGTATCAACTTTAAAGCCATATCCCGTTTAAAAGAAATTTCTGATATGGCTGTAGATGATGACAAAGAGGCAGAAGGTTAATAGAAACTTAATCGTTAACTTCTGTAATAATGGCTGCAATACCGCGTTGCTTTAATCGGGCACTGATAGCATTAATGCTATCAGTTTTGGCATAGGAACCCATTTTAACCCGATACCAATTTGCTGTGCCGACTTTACCCTTCTCGACTTTGGATACTAATCCCATTGCAGCTAATTTGATTCTTAACTGATCAGCTTCTTTAAAGGTATTAAAGGTACTACCGACCTGTATAATATAATGCGTGGCTTTTGCCTTACCGACTCTTTCTTCTCTTGCCCGGGTTTTAATCTCATACTCAGGAACCACCACTTCTTTTTCAGGGAGTAGAGTGTAAAAATCAAATTGTGGTCCTGTCTTAACTTCTGGCTTGTGCTCTCCTTTAGAGGCATTTGCCTTTTCTAAGCCCGCAGTTTCAGCAAGATGCTTCGCACTATTACTGCGTAAGTATACTAAAAAGACCGCAAACAAAATAATGATTGCAGTAATTAACATCCATTTCCACAAACCAATGCCGGATTTCTGACCAAACTGATCTCGACGTCGCCCCGTTTTTTCATCTAGGTTTCTTGGTTTATAGTCTCTGGACATTACATGGATTCAGGTGTGTTGATATTCAGAAGACCCAGGCCATTTGCCAACACTTGCCTCACCGCACAGATTAAGTTTAATCTGGCATCTCGAATACAAGCATCTTCAACAAGAAACTGATGGGCGTTGTAATAAGTATGGAACTCATGCGATAGTTCGCGTAAATATAAAACCAATTGATGTGGCTCGTATTGTAACGCTGCTTTTTCAAGAACTTCCGGGTAACGCGCTAAAGTGACCAATAAAGTACTTTCATGCTCTTCGGTCAGTTTATTTAGATGTTCCATTCCCTGTTCAACATTTCTTTCCAGGCCTTTCTCGTCTAATTGACGTAATACACTACATACCCGTGCATGCGCGTATTGTACATAAAACACCGGATTTTCATTAGACCTTGATGTCGCTAATTTCAAATCGAAGTCCATGTGCTGTTCTGATCGACGCATCACATAAAAGAAGCGTGCCGCATCTTTGCCCACCTCGTCTCTCAACTGCCGTAAGGTCACAAACTCGCCCGAGCGGGTAGACATTTGCACTCTTTCTTCGCCACGATAAAGCACCGCAAATTGAACCAATAACACGTTCAACTTCGACTCATCAGCTCCCAAGGCCTGAATGGCTGCTCTCACTCTAGGCACATAACCATGATGATCCGCACCCCAGATATCAATAATCTGATCAAAACCCCGATCGAGTTTATTGTTATGATAAGCGATATCCGAAGCAAAGTAAGTATACTGCCCATTCTCTCTTACAACAACCCGATCCTTTTCATCACCTAATTGGCTAGACGCAAACCATATTGCGCCATCTCGCTCATATAAATAATTTCTTTCCCGGAGTCGTTCCAGTGCTTTTTCAACAGAACCATTATCCATTAAATGACGTTCTGAAAACCATTCCTGATATTCAACACCAAACTCTTTTAAATCAGCTTTAATATCATCCAGAATACTGTCTAAGCCAATCTGAAAGAAATCACGATATTGAGTGTTTCCGAGTAATGTTTTGGTGCGTTGAATAAGCGCATCAATATGTAAATCTTTATCACCACCTTGTGGTTCATCAGGGGTTATGTTCTCAAAAACGAGTTCAATGGGTCTGCGATAATCATTATTGGCATTGAGATAAATGTGTCTGGCAATATCACGGACATAGACTCCACGATAGCCATTGCTGGGAAAAACAACGTCTTCACCGCATTCTTCAAGATATCTTAACCAAACGCTGGTTGCCAGGATATCCATCTGGCGTCCAGCATCATTAACATAATATTCTCGATACACATCAAAGCCAACCGCTTGCAGTAAATCAGCAACCGCAGAACCATAAGCAGCCCCTCGACCGTGTCCTACATGCAAAGGCCCAGTAGGGTTAGCGGACACAAACTCGACCTGTACCTTTTTATCGGCACCGACCTTGCTTAAGCCATACTCAAGCCCTTGTGCATGGATTTGACTGACAACTTGGTACTGAGTATTCGGGTTGATAAAGAAGTTAATAAACCCAGGGCCCGCTAGTTCTACTTTTGTCACCGCCTCATGAGCAGGTAATGCGGCGATAATCTTGGTTGCCAACTCGCGTGGGTTTGATCTTGCTGGTTTTGCTAACAACAAAGCCAAATTTGAAGCAAAATCACCATGCGCAGCATCACGAGTGCGATCTATCGTTATCTGTGGAATAATTACTGCATCAAGAACACCTCCTACTTTAAGATTTTCAATGGCTTGCAAAAGGAGTTCTTCTAATTTCTTTTTCATTGCTTCACTGCGTAGTTAAATCGGATAAATATTTGCACATTATCCATTAAAATAAGCGGATTATCCATTCAATCAATATCAATATAAATCGACTGGGTCAACATCTAACGACCAGCGTACTTTTTTTGCCTGCTTAAGCTTAGAAATTTCTATTATTAATTCATCTAGAAAAACATGTAATTCTTGACGCCTCGGGTTTTGAAACAACATTTGATACCGATAAAGACCCGCACGCCGTGCCATAGGGGCAAAGATCGGACCTAATACCTGAGTCTGTCCGGTATTGTGTTTTTCTATTAGCGTACTCAAGGCCTTAAAGAAAAGTTGTGGCATCTTGATGTCTACTGCTTGTACTCTTAACAAGGCCTGATAACTAAAAGGCGGTAAAGCTGCTGCTTTTCTCTCCTGTAAAGCTGATTTAGCAAAACTCCTATAACCTTCCTGTATTAATGTCACCAATAAAGGATGATCCGGTTGTCGGGTTTGCATAATGACTTTTCCTGGCTTCTCTGCTCTGCCCGCACGACCTGACACCTGCACGATCATTTGGGCTAATTTTTCAGCCGCATGAAAATCAATACTAAACAGGCCATTATCGACATCCAAAATAGCGACCAAAGTAACATTGGGAAAATGATGCCCCTTAGCTAACATTTGAGTCCCTAAAATAATATCAACGTGCCCAGCATTAATTTGTTCCAAGTAATTCTCTAAAGAACCTTTGCCTTGCGTAGAATCGCGATCTAAACGCACCGTAACTTTATCTTTAAAGAGTTCTGCAAGCGCTTTTTCCACGCGCTCAGTCCCTAGCCCTAAAGGAATTAATTCACCCGCCTTACACGCAGGACATTGTTTAAGCAAAGCTTGTTCTTGACCGCAATGATGACATTTTAAATGCGCTGCATCGAAATGAATCACCATATTAGCATCACAGCGCTGGCAACGCGCGACCCAACCACAACTATGACAAATTAACGTAGGTGCAAATCCCCGTCGATTTAAAAACAGTAAGACCTGTTCCTGTTTGGCGAGGGTTTTATGTATCTCCGCTATTAATGCTTCGGACAGACCTTCCTGAATTCTCTTATTGCGAATATCCATTAATTGTAAGACAGGCGCAAGCGCAGACCCTGCCCGCTCAGGCAAGTGTAATAATTGATAGCGTTGTTTTTCGACGTTATACAAACTTTCCAAAGATGGGGTGGCAGACCCTAAGACCACGGGGATGAGTAATTGTTTTGCACGGACTATTGCTATATCCCGCGCTGAAAACCGAAAGCCTTCTTGTTGTTTAAAAGAAGTATCATGCTCTTCATCCAAGATGATTAAACCGAGTTTCTTAATCGGCGTAAATAAGGCAGAACGAGTACCTAACATGATTGAGCAAACCCCTTGTTGCATTTGTAACCAGGCAATTTGGCGTTGTTTGTCGGTTAGTTTGGAATGAGACAGAGCAATATTGACGGCAAAGCGTTGCTTGAAACGTTCTTCTAATTGGGGAGTTAAGGTAATTTCTGGGACTAGGATTAAAACCTGTTGACCACGCTCTAACACCGCTTGAATAATCTGTAAGTAAACTTCCGTTTTACCACTGCCGGTAACGCCTTCCAGGAGAAATACACTAAACTGCCCTAGTGTGTTATAAACGCTATCAATCGCTTGTTGTTGTTGCGGATTACAGATTAAAGGCGTGTTGCGAATAATGGCTTTAGGGTTGGAAGGTTTGGTTTCGGTTAATTCGGCTTTGATTAAACCCTTGGTGATTAATTCATTAACAGCGGGGCGCCAGTTATTATTCCAAGCACTGAGGTCGGTGTCTGATAAATAATGTGTGCTACTTTGAAATTTATCGAATACGCTTTGTTGTTTAGGGCTACGCTTTAAGGTGTGGTTGTCGGTGGTTTGTCCTAACTCAGTAAGGGTGTAACGTTTTTCAGATTTAACTGCAAGGGCTTTACCTTGGCGGAGCGCAGTTGGAAAAGCAGCGCTAATCACTTCCCCTAAAGGGTGATGATAATAATGGCTGGCCCATTGTAATAAACGCAGTTCTTTAGCAGAGAGCAAGGATTTATCATCTAAGATGCGCAGTACAGGTTTTAATTTATCGGTACTTAAGTCGCTGTGTGTACTGATTTCAATGAGGAAACCGGTCTTCTTACCTTTCCCAAACGGCACTTCTAAACGCACACCCGGTTTAATCATGTCCAGATTAATACCCTCTGGAGCAAGATAATCAAACAAACGATAAATGGGCACCGGAAGAGCGACTTTAAAAATCAGCGGTTTTACCATATTGATAACCCAATCGCTTCTTGCTCTAACACGTTACCGTAGCGTTGGGATAACTGCCCTAGCTTAGTAACGCCTTCTATCAATAAGTCCAACTGTCTCCCCTAAGTTTTGTGGAAAGCAACAGTGTTTACTTCATTAATCATTATAAGTCTCTGCTCTTAAAGTTAAGATCATAGTGCATTAAATCAATGATAGCCTAATAATTATTTTAGCAGACTAAATTCTCGTTAGAGATAGCTGTCTAAAGCGGCTGAATTAGCACCTATGGATATTTATGCTTTGTAGGGCGGGATTTTATTAAATACATCCCCCTCGGCCCCTCGCTTTGCATGCGTAAAAAGGCATTACACATATGACATAATGCGATAGCACTTTAAACGAATGTGACAAGCCTTCTGAACGAATGCGATAGCACTTTGAAACCGTGTGATAAGACATTCCAGTGGTTGTGTATTCACATTGATACAAAAACAATGCACATTCTAATGAATGTGCATTCACTTTGCATCAAAAAGCATTACACATAATTAAAATGTGGATAGCCTTTCAACCCAATGTGATAGCACAGTTTAAGCAATGTGACTGCGCATTCCGAAGACCTGCGGCTACAAAACTGAATAATCCAGGCAAGATTTAAGCACCTTCCCGTCGCTTCGATGCCAATCGAATTGGTTTATGTAAGAAAACATTTTCACAATTTAGGGTGGTGCCATATTTTCATGAGCGTTACATTAATTGCCATTTAAGTTAGTCGGTGACCCCATGCCGTGAACAAGACTTGATGCGATCATATGACCAATGTCGAAACTATGATGTGAATAATTGATGAACATAAATAACTTCGTTGGTGAAATAACAAAACTTAGAATACCCTAATTTAAGGAATTTTAATTCTCTCCTGTTCCACTTTTTAACCACTTTAACCTCATTTAACCTCATGCCCCTTCCAGCCATAATAGCAAATGTACAAATAGCCGAGAGCCGGTACGAAAAAGGCGTGTTGAATGCCGATGCTGTCTGCAAAAATACCCTGTATCGGAGGCAAGATAGCGCCTCCTACAATGGCTGCGCAAATAATGCCAGAGCCTTGACCGGTATGTCTGCCTAAGTTTTTAACTGCTAAGGAAAATAGGGTAGGGAACATAATAGAGTTAAATAATCCCACGCCAAGAATACTCCATTTAGCTATTTCACCTTCACTAAAAATAGTGACAATGACCAGGCTCATGGCCATGAAGGCATTAAATAATAAGGCTTTGGCTGGATGAATCTTTTGCATAGCTAAGGCACCGATAAAGCGCCCAACCATCGCCCCACCCCAATAAAAAGCTACATAATGTCCAGCGTCCTGTTCTGATAAGTGGGCAATGCTGGGTTCACCTAAAAAGCTGATTAAGAAGCTACCAATCGAGACTTCACTACCCACATAAATAAAAATACCCAAGGCGCCTAAAACCAAATGTGGATAACTCCAGGCACTAACAGTGTCAGCAGTTAAGTCCTCAGTCACCCTGCTATCACTGTCAGCTAAGGGTCTGCTAGCCTGTATTTTAGGGAGTTTAAGCAAGGCGAAAATAACGGCAATACCCAATAAAACCGCAGCCAGTAATAAATAGGGACTTTGCACGGCGACCGCTTGAGCGGCTTGATACGTGGATAAAGCATCTGTATCCAGAGCCTTAATTTCTTCGGCACTCTTAACCGCTGTTGATAAAATAAACAGCGTTCCAAAATAAGGCGCTAAGGTGGTTCCCAGAGAATTAAAAGCCTGGGTCATGGTTAAACGACTAGAGGCTGTTTCTGTAGGGCCTAAAATAGTCACATAAGGATTGGCAGAGACTTGTAATAAAGTGATGCCAGAAGCTAACACGAAAAACGCCGTTAAAAATAAAGGGTAAGACTGTAAGCTGGCGGCTGGATAAAACAACAAACAACCCAGGCTCGCCACCAATAAGCCCACAATAATACCGCCTTTATAATCGATCTTTTCAACTAAATAACCACTGGGCACAGAGACCACAAAGTAGGCGATAAAGAAACAAAATTGCACCAGCATGGCTTGTGCATAACTCAAGGTAAAGACAGCTTTTAAGTGCGGAATTAAAATATCATTTAAGCAGGTGATAAAACCCCACATAAAAAACAACGACGTTAAAATAGTTAACGAGCCGAAGTAAGGGTTTTTATCCGAAGGATTCGTTACGTTAACTGGCTTTGACGTGTTGTTTGTTATATTAACCATGCTAGATGACTCTTAATTCTTAACCGTAAATACGACGGTCTCATTGCCAACCAGCACTTTAAACTCACCTGGCTCAACCATTCGTTTAAGATCAACACCAATGAATGAAAGATCTCGTGGCGTTAAGGTAAAGTTTAATTTTTCTGCTTGACCGGGGTTTAGGTCTACCTTTTTAAAGGCTTTTAATTGCTTGTTAGGTCGAGTCACAGAGGCAGCAACATCATTGATATAAACCAATACAGCCTCTTTACCTTTTAAGTGACCGGTATTTTTAACGGTTACCGATAAATTAATCGATTCATCCATTGTATAAGTGTCTTTTTCTACCGTTAGACCACTGGTTTCAAAGTGACTATAGCTTAAGCCATGACCAAACGGATAGAGAGGTCTATAGGCATTGGGTTCTAGCGCTTCAATCGGCTTATGATCATATAAGACGATATCATTGGTATTTCTTGGATAAGAAATAGGTAGCTTGCCATTTGGATTGTAGTCACCGTATATAATATCCGCAATCGCTTCACCACCTTCCATACCCGGCAAGAAACCTAGAATGACTCCCTTAGCCAGTTCTGCCTGAGCGGTAATAACCCGTGGACGTCCTCCTAAGGTCACTAGAATAACCGGCTTTCCAGTGGCAAGCAGTGCATTCGCCAGATCAAGTTGAGCTTGATCAAGATTTAAGGTGTCAATATTACCAAGAACTTCCGTATACGGTTTTTCACCTAAACATAAGATGATAATATCTTGATTCTTAGCGGACTCAACTGCTTTTTTAATATCTATTTTGTCAGCAAAAGCTGTTCCACCCACATAAGTGATTTTACCTGTAGATTTCTTTTGTAACGCTCTTAAGACCGTTAACTTGTCAGTTGGATATAAACTTTCATCATCACCCTGCCAGGTGAATGTCCATCCACCATTAAGTACACTCAATAAATTAGCCGTTGGCCCCGTGACTAAAATACGGGCGTCTTTCTTGAGTGGCAGAATATTGTGGTCATTTTTAGCCAGAACGATAGATTCTCTCGCTGCCTGTTGATTGATCTCTAGCGTTTCTGGTGTTGCAAAGTTACCTTCAGCAGTTAGGGGTACAGCCTGTTGTTGATCAAATAAGCCTGCTTCAAATTTTACTTTAAGGATTCTGGTGACGGCTTCGTCAATTCGAGCCATAGGCACTTCACCTGATTGTGCCAACTCAAGCAATAACTCATAAAAAGAAAAATCGGAGGGCACCATACTCATATCAACACCCGCCATGACCGCAATTTTAACGGCCTCTTTGGGTGATGCCGCTAATTTATCACGGGTATAAAGGCGCTTAATATCTTCCCAATCAGACACTGTGAAGCCTTTAAAGCCGAGTTCACCCCGTAGAATAGTCGTTAAATAATGATAATTGGCATGACCGGGAATGCCATCTACTTCAGAGGAGTTAATCATGATTGTGGGCGCTCCTGCTTTTATACCGGCTTCAAAGCTGGGGAGAAAATATTCTCGTAGCATTCGCTCACTAATCCAGGCAGGTGTCCGGTCTTTGCCATTAAAGGGATAGCTATACCCCACATAATGCTTCAAACAAGTTAACCCCTTATCAGGTGATGAAAAATCATCGCCTTGATGACCCTTTATATAAGCTGATCCCAATACTGACGCTAAATGCACATCTTCGCCATAAGTTTCCCATAGTCTAGGCCATAAGGGTTGACGACCAATATCCATGACCGGTGAAAAATTCCATTGCAAGCCTGCGACCCTTAATTCTCTGGCAGTAATTTCACCTTCTTTAACGCTTAAGTCCGGGTTAAAGGTCGCTGCCATATTAATGGCTTGGGGAAATAGCGTCGAATTTTGTATATAGGTTGCACCGTGTATGGCATCGATACCATAAATCACCGGTATTTTTAATCTTGACTGTGCAGTGACCGACTTAATGGTCTGCATTATTTTTCGCCAGGTCTGAAGAGTCTGGGCTTTGTTGTTTGGCGTTGAGGGGGTGTTAAGAATCGAACCAACATGATACTTTAATAGTGCCTCCTTTAACTTACCCTGATCAATCAAGTCATCACCCTTGGGTGCCTGAGCACCAAAGACTGAGAAATCAATCTGGGTCATTTGTCCGACTTTTTCTTCTAGCGTCATGGAAGCAAGAAGGTTTTCAACCGACTGCTGTTTACTTTGTTCCTGGTTTCGCACAGAACACCCCGTGATAATAAATGACAGTGTCATTAAAATAATGGACTTTGTAAGTAATTTCATTCCCTATCTATATCTATAACATCTTCTTGAGGATAAAAAATTAGGATTCTATGTTTAAGTGAATCCTGTCGTCAGAGTTCACTAACTCGGTTCAGCTAACAAGTTAATCAAAATCTGTTCATAAATCTGAGTCAGTATTTCAAGATCAGCTATGGCAATATGCTCATTGATTTTATGAATCGTTTCATTTAAGGGGCCTAGCTCAAGCACTTGCGCACCGGTGGGGGCAATGAACCGACCATCTGAAGTACCACCACCTGTATCATCGAGTGTTTCAAAGCCAGTGACAGTTTTAATGGCTGCATGTGTCGCGTCAATTAAAGCCCCTTTTTCAGTTAAAAAGGGATAGCCTGATAATCGCCATTGCAAGTCATAGTTTAAATGGTGTTTATCCAGAATGGCTTGGGTACGCTGTTTAATGGTGTCTTCGTCTAATTCTGTACAAAAACGCAAATTAAACTGTACCTCAGCGGTTCCTGGAATAATATTTTCAGCGCCGGTTCCGGCATTTATATTTGAAACCTGAAGACTGGTCGCTGGAAAAAAGGCATTCCCTTGATCCCAGACTTCCTCAGTTAATTCTTTTAAAGCGGGTGCAAAACGATGAATCGGGTTATCAGCTAGTTCTGGATAAGCGACATGACCCTGGATACCCAGCACGGTTAATTTGGCACACAAAGACCCCCGTCTACCGACTCGAATGACATCGCCCAACTTTTTATCACTGGACGGTTCACCGACGAGGCACCAATCGATTTTTTCTTGACGCTGTTCTAAGACTTCAACCACCTTCACAACACCGTGAGCCGCGATACCTTCTTCATCACTGGTTAATAAAAGCGCAATAGAACCTTGATGATCAGGATGATGAGCAATGAAGCGTTCAACCGCCGTAATAAAGCAGGCAATTCCACCTTTCATATCTGCCGTACCACGGCCATACAGCTTACCATCAAAAATAGTTGGCTCAAAAGGGGGAGACTGCCAGGCGTTTAAAGGCCCAGGAGGAACAACATCGGTATGTCCTAAAAAGGTAAACAGAGGCTTTTGGTTGCCGCGCCTAAGCCAGATATTTTGCGTGTCATTGAAGTTTAGGCGTTCTTCTTTAAAGTTTAAACCTTGTAACCGAGAGGCTAAAAAATCCTGGCAACCCGCATCTTCAGGGGTGACCGATTCGCGTCGGATAAGCTCTTTAAGAAGTTCTAGCGTTTCACTCATAATAATTCAGTCTGGTAAGTGTCGGCTTTAAAGCCAACCAATAGCTTGAGGCCGGTATCTAAAATAGGTCGTTTAATGAGTGTTGGCGTTGCTAACATTAACGCAAGTGCTTTTTCTTTATTTAAATCACTTTGTTGCTCAATACTCAGTTGTCGCCAACTGGTACTGGATTTGTTAAGTAACACAGTCCAATCTAAACGCAAAGCGAAGTCATTAAGCTGTTGAAGCGTTAGCCCATCAATTCGAAAATCATGGAATTGATAAGCTAAGCCATTTTGATCAAGCCACTGCCGTGCTTTCTTTACCGTATCACAGGTCTTTATTCCGTACAGTGTATACATGTTTCTTTTTATAACTGACTATTTAATAACTCATCAATGCTGGGTAATTCCCTATCAGTTTTACAACGACTTTTATAGACATCAACAAACTCCATAAATGCTTGCTCAAGATCAGCCAGTATTTCTTCTTCGTTCTCACGCTCATCATCTGAAACGTCATCAGATTCCAAATATTCACGCTGTAATTCAACTTCGCTGTTAAGTGCCAAGGTGGCATAAATGACTGCATTATTTGATATTTTATCGCTCATGGTTGTCCTTCTATTGTAGGGTTAAGGAAGTTTAAAATCGATAATCAGTAAGCAATCAGCATTGTTACGGATTAACGGGCGTTATTCAATAGGTTTTCTAAAATGCAGTGTTAAACCTTGTAAAAAGTTTCTAATGATTTGATCACCACAAGCTCTATAATTTTTATGTCCTTTTTGTCTAAAGAAAGCACTTAACTCTGGTTTCGATATTTTAAAGTCTGCCAACTGTAAGGCATTGAGCATATCTTCTTCCTTAAAGTTTAAAGCGATTCTTAACTTCTTGAGGATACTATTATTATTCAATGCTAATTCCGGTTTTTTGGTTTGACCGGGTTTATCTTCCAAGGGGCCTCTTCTATAAGTAATCAAGCCTTTTAAGAACGCATCCATTGTGTCATTATCCAGTTCAACAAAACCATCCTGGTTATCTTTTTTTAGTCGATTGAGTAAATCCTCTCGACTAATAACGACATTGCCCAGTGAAAATATTTGAATCATGATTGGATCACTTAAACCCAATGCGTAACGCACCCGACGTAATACCTCGTTGTTAATCATTATTTTTCCGTAATATGAGTATCGCGTGGGAGTTGTAATTATTCAGTCCCCCGCTTTGAAAAAGAGGGGTTAGGGGATATTTTATTATATAAATCTCCCTTCCCCCCTCTGATTAATCTCTTAATAATTCATTAATACCTGTTTTACTACGGGTTCTTTCGTCAACCTGTTTGATAATAACAGCACAATATAAGCTGTAACTACCATCGGCTGAAGGTAAGTTGCCGGATACCACAACAGAACCGGCTGGAATCCGTCCATAAGTAACTTCACCGGTCATGCGGTTAAAGATTTTTGTGCTTTGACCGATATAAACGCCCATTGAAATCACGCAGCCATCTTCGACAATAACACCTTCAACAATTTCTGAGCGTGCGCCAATAAAACAGTTGTCACCGATAATAGTGGGACCTGCTTGTAAAGGTTCTAAGACTCCTCCAATCCCTACACCACCGGACAAATGCACATTTTTACCGATTTGCGCACAAGAACCTACGGTAACCCAAGTATCGACCATGGTACCGCTATCCACATAAGCACCTATATTAACGTAGGACGGCATCAAGATTGCGCCCGGAGCAATATAAGAGCCATGACGCGCCACCGCATTAGGTACTACCCGTACACCTGCTTTGGCGAAGTCTTCTTCAGTATAAGTTGAATATTTACATTCAACTTTATCGTAATAACGGGTATTGCCACCATCCATTAACCGGTTTTCGTTAATTCTAAACGACAATAAGACTGCTTTTTTAAGCCATTGATGCGTTACCCAGTCACCATCAATTTTTTCTGCGACTCTGAGTGTTCCATTATCCAGTAAGCTAAGCGTTTCGGTTACGGCTTGACGAATTTCAGTTGAAACATTGACCGGGGTAATTTCGCTACGTTGTTCAAACGCATTTTCTATAATAGTTTTCGTGTTGTTCATTGTGACATCTATAAAGTTTTAAGAAAGTGTTTAATGCTATGGGCTGCTATTATGCAGTCATTCAGTGGTGCAACTAAGGCAATTCTAACATGATTGAGGCCTGGGTTTAGACCTGCAAATTCACGTGATAGATAACTACCCGGTAATACGGTAATATTTTCTTGTGCAAATAGTTGTTGAGCAAACTCAGTATCTGCAATCGGTGTTTTGAACCACACATAAAAACCAGCCGGTGGCCTTTCAATAACACATACATCAGCAAGAATCTCTATAAAAGCCGTAAACTTCTCACGGTATAAACGCCGGTTATCGATGACATGCTGTTCATCTTGCCACGCTTTAATACTGGCTTGTTGTGTGGGTAAGGGCATGGCGCACCCCTGATAAGTGCGATATTGGAAGTATTGACCTAAAATATCCGCATCACCCGCCACAAAGCCAGACCTTAAGCCGGGTGCATTAGAACGTTTAGATAAACTATGAAAGACAACACAGCGTTTAAAAGACGTATTCCCCAGGGCATAGGCACTTTCCAATAAACCAGCGGGTGGATTATTTTCGTCATCATAAAGCTCGCTATAACACTCATCAGAGGCAATCATGAAGTCGTACTTTTCTGCTAAACACAATAATTTTTGATGATCTGCTGTCGACATGACAGCACCACTGGGGTTCCCGGGTGAACAAATGTAAATTAACTGACAACGCTGCCATATTTCTTCAGGGACGGTATCAAAATTAGGTAAATAATGATTGGCTTCTACGGTATTTAAAAAATAAGTCTCTGCACCTGCTAATAAAGCCGCACCTTCATATATTTGATAAAAGGGATTTGGCATGATCACAACAGGGTTTGTTGTTGGATCAATTAGGCATTGAGCAAAAGAAAATAACGCTTCGCGCGTACCACTAACCGGTAAAACCTGTGTTTCAGGATTAATGGTTTCAATCGGTAAGTGGAAACGGTTTGTAAGCCAGTTAGCAATGGTTTTTCTTAATTCAGGGATACCTTTAGTCGTTGGATAATTAGATAAACCCTGCAAGTTCGCTAATAAAGCATCTTTAATAAATTGAGGTGTTATATGCGCAGGCTCTCCAATCGATAATACAATCGGGGATTTATCAACGGGCGGAACAATGCCTTGTTTGAGTTGCGCTAGTTTCTCAAAGGGATAGGGATGCAGGTGTTTTAAATTAGGCGTCATAACGAAATGTAATTTATATTATTGCTTACATTTTAACGTAAGTTATTGCCTCAGGTTTAAAAATGTATTGAATACAGGCAATACTCATCGAGACGGTGTACAACCATCTCGCGGAAGCTCCTATGCGGCATCTCTATTGGGATTCGAATCAAGTATACTTCGTAACGAAAATTCAGGTACTCTTACGCATATAAAACCATTGATCGGGTCGGTTTAACTTCATCGATAAACGCCGATAAAATCTCATTCACTTTTTAATTAAATATAAACACTCTGAATACTATCACGCCCACCGCTGACAATAACATAAAGTATTGGTTTGCCTTATTACGTACGCCAGGTGTTGGTTGTCGCACGTTTCTTAATCTATTGGAAACGCATACGCCAGTACAATTATTTAGTGAATCTTCCTCTGCATTATCTGCCTTAGGTTTAAAAAGCCCTAGTGTTGAGGTTATTAAGAACCCTGATTGGGCGACTATTGATAACGATCTCGCCTGGTTAAGTCAAAATAACAACTACGCCATTACCGTCAATGATGCCAATTACCCTTATCAATTAAGAGAAATTGCTGATCCACCACCGGTTTTATTTGTTCGTGGCAATCCTAATTTATTAGCAGCTTCTCAGATAGCCATCGTAGGTAGTCGTAACCCCTCTACTTTAGGTGAAGAAACAGCCTTTAACTTTGCCAAAACATTAAGTCTGTATGGTTTTACCATTACCAGTGGTTTAGCTTTAGGTATCGACGCAGCAAGCCATCGAGGCGCATTATCTGTAAAGGGTTATACTATTGCCGTGGCAGGAACCGGATTAGATCGAGTTTATCCTGCCCTACATAAAGACTTAGCCACTGAAATCGTCAATACCGGTGCCATTATTTCGGAGTTTCCTCCTGGCACGACGGCTAAGGCAAATCATTTTCCAAGGCGAAACCGAATTATCAGTGGCTTATGCCAAGGTTTGCTGGTGGTCGAAGCAGCAAAACAAAGCGGCTCTTTGATTACCGCTCGTATGGCTTTAGAGCAAAATAGAGAAGTATTTGCCATACCCGGCTCTATTCATAACCCGTTAGCCCGAGGATGCAATGCGTTAATCCGTCAAGGTGCGAAACTTGTCGAAACCAGTCAAGATATTATTGAAGAATTACATCAATATTATCAGCCAGATAGGAAAATATCGTTACTCCCTGATGAATCAACACTTGACCTGGAGCAACAAACATTATTGAATCGTATTATGTTTAGCCCAACTTCTATTGATGATCTGGTGCAAATTACCGGAAATTCTGTCGAAGTTATTTCGTCAATGCTACTCATTTTAGAGCTACAAGGCTACCTAGAAGCAACGGCAGGTGGTTGCTATATACGCTTAAAATAATCATTAAAGAACGAATAATTACTATGAAAGAAAATATTTTTGATGTGCTGATGTATCTTTTCGAAAACTATATGGAAGATGAAATTGAATTACCGCCCGATAGCGATGTCATCAGGACAGAATTACAGGAGGCAGGCTTTCAATCGTGCGAAGTCAATAAAGCATTTGATTGGCTAGACTCATTAGCTTTAGAGGGAACCATAAAGCCGACCATTACCTCTGCTTTTCGGATTTTTTGCCCCCAAGAAAACAAAAAACTTGACCTTGAGTGCCGCAATCTTATTATGTTTCTTGAACAAAGTGGTATTCTAACGCCAACCAATCGAGAACTTGTGATTGATCGTGTTATGGCACTGGAACATGAAGAAATATCAATGGAGAAACTTAAATGGATTGTTTTAATGGTATTGTTAAGTCAACCTGACGAAGAAATTGCTTTTTCTAGAATGGAAGATATAGTCTATGAATTAATTCCTGCTTATTTACATTGATATTTATTCAAAGTAAGGCACCAAACCTTTTATATTCACATATCCTCCTATTGAACCTTAAACGTTATTAAAGTAAATGAGTAAAAATCTTGTCATTGTAGAATCTCCTGCAAAAGCAAAAACCATAGAAAAATATTTAGGTAAAGACTTCCATGTTTTAGCCTCCTATGGTCATGTGAGAGACCTTATTCCCAAAGAAGGTGCCGTTGATCCTAATAATGACTTTGCCATGAAATATGAAGTCATAGACCGTAATCAACGTCATGTTCAGGCGATCAGTAAAGCCCTTAAATTAGCCGACACTTTATATCTGGCAACCGACCCCGATAGAGAAGGTGAAGCCATTTCCTGGCATTTATTTGAATTATTAAAAGAGAAAAAACTACTCAAAGATAAACCTGTACATCGAGTCGTTTTTCATGAAATTACTAAAAAGGCAGTCACCGAAGCCATTGCTAACCCTGAGAAGCTGGCTATTAATTTGATCAATGCCCAGCAAGCTCGTCGTGCTCTCGATTATTTAGTGGGTTTTAACTTATCCCCCCTGTTATGGAAAAAAATACGCCGTGGTCTTTCGGCGGGTCGAGTCCAAAGCCCTGCTTTACGCATGATAGTCGAACGAGAGCTAGAGATTGAAGCCTTTAAAACCCGTGAATACTGGTCTGTTGATGCCGCCTTAACCAGTCATGAGCAAAACTTTAAAGCTAAACTGACTCATTTTGATAACACCAAACTTACTCAATTTAGTATTACTGATGAGGCGCATGCGGAACAAACGAAACAGACCTTACTGTCAGCTGCTGATGGTCAATTATTAGTTAGTAAGCTAGAAAAAAAGCAGCAAAAACGTAACCCTGCTCCTCCGTTTATAACCTCAACACTGCAACAGGAAGCGTCACGTAAATTAGGCTTTACCACTAAACGCACCATGATTGTTGCACAACAACTGTATGAAGGCATTGATATCGGTGGAGAGACACAAGGTTTAATTACCTATATGCGTACTGATTCGGTTAATTTATCCGTTGAAGCCGTTGAAGAAATTCGCAAACTGATCGTTGAAAAATACGGACCTAAAAACATACCGAAAGAACCCCGGTTGTTTAAAACCAAGTCAAAAAATGCGCAGGAGGCGCATGAAGCGATTAGGCCTACCACTTCAAGCTATTTACCGGCACAGATCAAAGACTCTCTGACGATTGAGCAATACAAACTCTATAATCTTATCTGGAAGCGGACTATTGCCTGCCAAATGATCCACGCCACTCTTAATAGGGTGGCAATAGACTTAACCTGCGGAGAAGGCAAACATATTTTTAGGGCATCGGGTTCCACAATTGCCAGCCCCGGGTTTATGGCGGTTTATCTGGAAGGAAAGGATGACAGCAAGGAGAGTGATGATAAAGAAAGCTTTTTGCCTCCACTCGAAGAAGGTCGACCAGTCCCGCTCAATGACATTATCACTGGACAGCACTTTACCGAACCTCCACCGCGTTATGGTGAAGCCAGCCTGGTTAAATCGCTTGAAGAACACGGCATCGGTCGACCGTCTACCTATGCTTCGATTATTTCTACGCTCCAGAATCGTGAATATGTCACCTTGGACAATAAGCGCTTTTACCCCACCGACGTCGGCAGAATTGTTAATAAATTTCTAACCGAGCATTTCACAAAATACGTTGATTATGATTTTACGGCTAATCTGGAAGATGAGCTGGATGCCGTTTCTCGCGGTGAAAAGGACTGGATACCTCTAATGCGGGAGTTCTGGACACCGTTTACCGCGATGATCCAGGAGAAGGAAACCAGCATCCAGCGTAAAGATGTGACTCAAGAAGCCCTTGATGAAAAATGTCCTGAGTGTAGCAGCCCTTTATCGATTCGCTTAGGTAGAAATGGTCGATTTATTGGCTGTACGAATTATCCCGAATGCTCGTATACCAGAAACTTAAACGGAGATGCCGGGACACCTGATGAACCCGAAGTATTAGAGGGCAGAACCTGCCCGGCTTGTGACTCAGCGTTAATTTTTAAAACAGGTCGCTATGGCAAATTTATTGGTTGCAGTGCTTACCCAAAATGTAAGCATATTGAACCCATTGAAAAACCATTAGACACTGAGATCGAATGCCCTCAATGTAAAAAAGGCAGCATCCTTAAACGTAAATCACGTAATGGTAAGATCTTTTATTCGTGCTCAGGCTATCCAAAATGTGATTATGCGCTCTGGAACAATCCGATTAAAGAAAGCTGCCCACAATGCCAATGGCCTATCTTAACGGTAAAAGAAACTAAACGGCGAGGTGTAGAAAAAGTTTGTCCTCAGAAGGACTGTAGCTACGCAACCCCTTATGAAGGTGATCCCGCTGATGTACAGGGGCCAGCGGCAAGCTTAAATCAAGAGGCATAAGTCAATCAAAGATTAGCTAGCATGGTTTTAATTGGCTTAAACGACTTTCTGTGGATAGGCAAAATACCAAATTTTTCAATCTCATATAAGTGCTGCTTTGTGCCATAGCCTTTATGCTGACCAAAAGTAAAATGAGGGTATTCTTTATCAAGATTGACCATCAATCTATCGCGCTCAACCTTTGCCAATATCGAGGCGGCGCTTATAGCTTGAACTTTACTATCACCTTTAATAATCGCCTGAGCAGGTATAAGTAATTTAGGGAGTTGATTTCCATCAACTAAAACGTGATCGGGCTGAATGGCTAATTCATTCACGGCTCGTTGCATAGCTAATAAGGTCGCTTGCAGGATATTAAGCTCATCAATCTCTTCAACCGTTGCAAACGCAATGCACCAGCTTAGGGCATTTTTCTTTATCTCTTGAAAAAGGATATCCCGTTTACGCTCGCTCATCACTTTGGAATCGGCTAAACCACCAATGGGTCTGGAGGGATCAAGAATAACCGCAGCGGCAACAACAGAACCAGCAAGCGGACCTCTACCTGCTTCATCAACCCCCGCAATTAAGGAACTATAGGATAAATCCTTAAAACCAGCTGCTGAGCTTATCTCAATATCCCTCTATTCACATTTCTTAAAAAGCTAATCATCCCGGCTACCTGCTCACTGTCTCCCGCCATTTCTTCAATTTTCTCTATGGCATCTTCCAAGCGCAAATTCATTTTATAAATAAGCTTGTAGGCATTCCTGATTAAACGGATATCTTCAGGAGAAATTCCATTACGCTCCATACCCACTGAATTAATACCATGAGGACGGGTTGGCTTACCCCCCACCATAATGAAGGGTGGAATATCTTGTGTTATTGCGCTACCCATCGCTGCAAAGCTATGTTGACCAACCTGGGTGAATTGATGAACTAAAGTAAAGCCACCCAAAATGGCATGGCTATTAAGATGTACATGTCCCGCTAAAGATGCCCCATTGGCCATAATGACGTGATCACCAATAATACAATCATGAGCAATATGGGTGTAAGCCATAAATAGATTATCACTACCTATTTTGGTAACACAGTTATCTTGCTGTGTACCTCTATGCATAGAGGTAAATTCTCTAATGGTATTTCTATCGCCAATTTCAAGTCGCGTTACTTCAGCCGCATATTTTTTGTCCTGAGGATCATCACCAATAGAAGCGAACTGATAAATACGATTATCTTTACCGATAGAGGTTGGCCCTTTAATGACTATATGCGGCCCTATCACAGTACCCGAATCAATTTTTACATCCGCACCGATGACAGAAAAAGGGCCAATGGAGACATTGTCCGCTAGTTCAGCATGACTATCGATAATAGCGGTTGGATGAATCAAGCTCAATCTACCACCGCTGCACATCTAATTTCTGCACTGGCTACAAACTCGCCATCAACTTCAGCTCGACATTCAAAAGCCCATATATTCCGTTTACTTTTAACGAATATCGACTCTAACATCAATTGGTCACCCGGAACCACAGGCCTTTTAAATTTAGCCTTATCGATACCGACTAAATAATAGATCATGCCTGCCAATTCGTCTCCCGCAGTTTCCGAAGCCAACAATCCGGTTGTTTGTGCCAAGGCCTCCAAAATGAGCACGCCCGGCATAATAGGCTTTTGCGGAAAATGGCCTTGAAAAAAGGGTTCGTTATAAGTGACATTTTTCACACCTAACAACCGAATCCCTGGCTCACATTCAATCACTTTGTCAACCAATAAGAACGGGTATCGATGAGGCAAAAAGGCTTGAATTTGTAAAATATCTAACGTGATAGACATAATTTAGATTACTTTAATTAAAAAAGAAGTTTTTAGGCTCATAACGTTAAGTTACCTTAAGAAGATATCAGCCCACAACTTAGAACAACCTTTCACTATTATCTAAAACTGAATTACTCTGGCATTGTAGACAATTTCTTTACCACTTGTTCTGTAATATCAAATTGTTCTTTTTTATAAACAACAACATCGGAAAGAAGTAATAAATCAAAGTCTTCATCTTTAGCAATTTTACTGGCGACTTCGACAATACCACGCTGTAACTTGCCTAGCTCTTCGTTACGGTTAGCGTTAATGTCCTCATTAAATTCTTGCTGTGCTTTTTTGAAATCCCTTAACTTGGCTTGAAAATCCTTTGAAATGTTACGCTTCTCATCATCACTCATAATAGCCCCGTCCTTGTTTACCTTGTCTTCTAACGCTTGAATTTCTTTACCTTGGCTTTCTAACTGCTTACCACGTGCACCAAACTTGAGATCAAAGCGTTTTTTCACTTTCTCCATTTGGGGTGTTTTTTCAAGAACCGCATTCATATTAATAACGCCAATCTTTAAATCCGCATAACTGACGTTTCCAACAAACATGAGTCCTAAAAATAAAGCAATTTTCTTTTTCATTGTTAAATCGATCTCTGGTTATAGTTAAGTTAAAATAGGTAAAAGGAATAATATCTGTTAAATTATAGGGGATAAGCCCTAGAATCTAAACAACTTCTGTTAGAAATTTTGACCAAAATTGAATTGGAAGAACTGCGTTTGGTCTTTGCTGGTTACAACAGTGCCAGGATCAATACCGTTCGCTGGATTATAGGTGTTATAAGTATAGTTCCCTCTATTAAGAGGATAAGCAGCACTCACTGATAACGCCCCAAAAGGCGAAAGCCATTCACCTGAAAGACCGGTTGAAAACTTCATGTTACTCGCCGAAAATGTATTACTAAGCGATCCGGCATCAAAAAAAGTACCTAAACGAACCGACTTCGTATCCGACATAAAGGGCACAGGAAAAAACAGCTCAGCATTAGCGATAATTTTAACAGAACCACCTATAGGGTATCCATTAGAATCTCTTGGACCCATGGTATTGTTCCTATAACCTCGAACAGAGCCAGACCCACCCATAAAATAATTCTCAAAGAATGGCAAAGCATGCGTATTGCCATAACCACCCGCATAACCAATCTCACCATTCAACTTAAAAGTAAAGTCTTTAGCTAACGGAATATAACGCTGTTGCCTATAGCCAATCTTGTAATACTCCAAATTACTACCCGGTATTGTTGCTACGCCAGACAAACGCTGTTGAGCACCTGAGTTAGGAAACATGGCACGATTAAAGGTATCATGAACCCAGCTAATGCCCTGACTGTAAGTTAAAAAAGAACTACCTTGCCCAACGATAAAGTCATTAATTTGTTTGGATGAATAAGCCGTCGTGCCTAATGAAGTATGCTTTATATCCGTATCAAAACGGACCTGATCAAATTCATTTAAAGGAAGTCCAAAATTAATACCCGCATTCATGATGTTGGTATTATAGTTTGCTATATTAATCGCCCCCGCATTTCTCTTTGTATAACCCAGGTTATATCCTTGACTCACCCCATCAGTTGTAAAATAGGGATTAGCAAAACCGAATTGATAGCTAGTAATATAACTACTGTTATTAAAAGCAATATTAACCTGCTTACCTGAACCAAATACGTTGTTCTGGGCAATATTTGCGTTCAAAACAATCCCTTGAACCTGAGAAAAACCAATACCTGCCGATAAATTACCTGAAGATTTTTCGACAACGGTGTAATTAACATCAATCTGGTCGGTCGTGCCAACAACGGGCGGATTTTCCACATTAACACTTTCAAAATAACCTAACCGTTCAAGGCGAGTCTTTGAGCGTTGAATCTTAGCACTGGATGCCCAGCTCGCTTCCATTTGACGCATTTCACGACGTAGGACTTCATCTCGTGTTTTAGAGTTACCGCTCATATTGATACGATGAACATAAACACGCTTACCGGGTTCTACAAAAAAAGCCATGTCGACGGTTTTTTGTCCCTCATTAATTTCAGGTACCATATTCACGTTTGCAAACGCATAACCTTCATCACCCAAACGGTCTTGAATGGCTTTTGAGGTTTCAGTCGCATTTTTTCTAGAGAACGTCTCACCCGGCCCAACAGTCATTAGCTTAATCAATTCAGTTGGGGCAACCACCAAATTACCCGATAGCTTGACTTTATTCAGCTTATAAACGTCACCTTCTTTAATGTTGATAGTGACATAAATATCCTTTTTATCCGGCGTAATAGCGACCTGAGTAGACTCGACTGAAAAATTAATATAGCCGCGATCCAGATAATAAGACCGCAATGTTTCCAAATCTGCAGCTAACTTTTGTTTAGAATATTGATCATCTTTAGTATAAAAAGACAATATATTAGACGTACTCAGTTCAAAGGCTTTAAGCAAGGTCTTTCTATCAAAGGCAGTATTGCCAACAATATTGATCTGCTTAATTTTGGTCACTCGACCTTCAGAAATTTTAATATTAATACCGACGCGGTTCCGAGTTAAATTGGCAACGTCAATTTTAATCTTTAAACCATACTTACCATGACTCAAGTACTGCCGTGTCAGCTCTTGCTCAACTTTATCCAATATTTGCCGGTCAAATATTTTACCTTCAGCCAAACCGATCTTATCAAGTGCTTTAGTTAAATCATCTTTACTCAGATCCTTGTTACCTTCAAAGACAATCTTTGCGATAGATGGGCGCTCAACGACATTAACAATTAATGTTGAACCCTGTCTTTCCAGGGAAACATCTTTGAAAAATCCAGTTTTGAATAGTGCTTTGATAGCGGGCGATACATTGTCTAAGGAGAATTTCTCTCCGACATTCACTGGCAAATAGCTATAAACAGTTCCTAACGCAATGCGTTGCAAGCCTTTAACTTGAATATCACTAACAACAAACTCTTTACCTGCCTCAACCACAGATGAGACCAGTAAACCAAGCAATAATAAGCAAGAAAAAGTATTTGATTTCATGTGGGAGGTTAAAAATAAAAGATCAAAGTCCAAACAATTAAAAACGGTTGAATTATATCACAATAAATATTAAATAATCTTAAGCCCTATGAACAGGAAAGCTAAGTACATCATTAATGCTTAAATTGCCTGTTAATGCCATTATTAGACGATCCAAACCAATAGCCATACCAGAACACTCTGGTAAACCCTGTTCCATAGCAGCAATAAGCTGTTTGTCTTTAACAGTTACTGGACGGTTATTTTGCAATCTAACAGCTATTTCCTCATCAAACCGCTTATTCTGCTCTTGAGCGTCCGTCAATTCATAATAACCATTACCCAGTTCAATACCGTTAATAAACACCTCAATACGATCGGTAATGAGTGGATTAAGTGGATTGATACGCGCTAATGAAGATTGACAGGCAGGATAACCGTAAACCATACAGACAGCATTTTCTCCCAGATGAGGCTGGATATAGTGGCTAAAAATAAAATCCAGCCACAAGGCGTGCTCATAACCACAAATAGCCAAGGCTTCGGGCTGACCATTAGCCAACGCGAAAGCACTATAATCGACATAAGAAAACGTTAAAGAGTTCAATCCCGTAGTGCGCTGAAATACATCTTGATAAGTAAAGCGTTGAGTTGCGTTTAAAGACAAATATCCCAGACTCAGCGTTTCAATCAATTCTGAAATTTCATCCATTAACTCAGTTAAAGTAAATCCGACACGATACCACTCTAGCATAGTAAATTCAGGGTTATGAAAGCGCCCTGACTCACCATTTCGGAAAGCTTTACAGATCTGGTAAATAGATCCACTACCCGCAGCCAGCAACCTTTTCATTGCAAACTCAGGTGACGTTTGCAAAAACAAAGTATCACGCTGTGAATGAGCAATATAATCCGTAGTAAAAAAATCTAATTGTGGATCGGTTCCACACGCATGTCCCAGCAAAGGCGTTTCAACTTCAAGCACGTCTTTTGCTAAGAAAAAACACCTTATGCCATTAAATACTTGCGCACGTAATCGCAAAATATCAATAGCACAGGTTGGCCGCCAATCATCAATCACTAGTCTTTTACACGTGAAATATATTCACCGGTACGGGTATCGACTTTAATCACTTCACCTTGCTGAACAAATAACGGTACCCTAACCACCGCCCCTGTTTCTAATTTAGCGGGTTTACCACCGCCACCTGAAGTATCACCACGAACGCCTGGATCAGTTTCAACAATCGCTAATTCGACAAAGTTAATCGGTGTTACCGATAAGGGTGCATCATTCCAAAGTGTAACTGTGCAGTTATCCTGGTCTTTAAGCCATTTACTGGCATCACCGACTAATTTCTCATCACATTGATATTGCTCAAACGTATCAGGCACCATAAAGTGTCTAAACTCGCCATCGCTATATAAATATTGCATACCAACGTCGACAACATCTGCGCCATCGAGAGACTCGCCCGATTTAAAGGTTCTTTCAATCACGCGCCCCGTTTTAAGGTTTCTAATTTTTACCCGATTAAAGGCTTGCCCCTTACCTGGCTTTACAAACTCATTTTCGATAATTGCGCAGGGATCATTATCTAACATGACTTTCAACCCTGCTTTAAACTCATTGGTACTGTAAATGGCCATTCTATCCTCAATATAACAAACAATATAAAACTAACACATTATAATGGACGTAACAATTGATAGAAACTTTAAATAATGATTTTCATGCCTGATTCGCTTAACGAACCCCTTCACTTTACTAAAAATTGGCAACAACAACTTGCCGAAGCGTTTAACAATATTGAAGACTTATGCCATTATCTACAACTACCTCTTGAGGATTTACCGACGTCTATCAGTGCAACCAAAAACTTCTCTCTAAAGGTTCCTGTCAGCTTTGCTGCCAGTATTCAAAAAGGCAATCCTAACGACCCATTATTACGGCAAGTCTTGCCAGTTAAAGATGAACTTTCGATATACCCCAGATTTAATGACGACCCGGTGGGAGATTTAGCCTCTGCGGCTCAAGTAGGCGTGTTACATAAATATCACGGTAGGGTTTTATTGATTAATACGGGGAGCTGTGCGATTAACTGTCGCTATTGTTTCCGGCGAAACTTTCCCTATTCAGACAGCCAACTCAGTAAACAATATGAAGATGCCGGCATTCAATACCTTAACGAACACACCGAAATTTCTGAAGTTATCTTAAGTGGTGGAGACCCTTTATTATTAAATGATGAGCGTTTGAAAAGTCTTGTTCAAAAATTAAACGCCATCAAGCACTTAAAACGCATCCGAATTCATACTCGTCTACCCATTGTGTTGCCAGCAAGAATAACAGAAAATCTTATTACAACCTTAACCGGAAGTACTCAACAAGTAGTAATTGTGGTTCACTGTAACCATGCTAATGAAATAAACGCCCGGGTTAAAAATGCCTTAGCCTTATTAAGAAACGGAGGCATTAGCTTATTTAATCAATCGGTATTATTAAAAGGTGTCAATGATCAATTAAACACTCTTTGTGACTTAAGTGAGACACTTTTTGCGCAAGGAGTAACACCTTACTACCTACATCTATTGGACAAAGCGACAGGAACTGGACATTTTGAAGTATCAGAACCCATCGCTATCGAATTGATAAAACAACTACAACTAACCCTACCCGGTTATCTGGTGCCCAAACTGGTTAAAGAACAAGCCGGCGCTTTGTCCAAACAAACTATTTTGTAATGTTAAAAATCATAATCTACAATTAAATCATCAACAGAATAATTGATAGCACCCGAATGCTGCTCTATGTTATTTAGACTTTAATCTTTTAGTCTGCTTAAACTTAATCGCTTGCTCCAAAAAACCGGCAGGATTAACTGGCACAGAATCAATCGCCAGTATCGTCCCTAATTCACTCATCGCTTTTTGATAAACCTTACGCTTAAAGTACACCACATCATTCAGTGGCTCCCAATAATCCACCCACCGCCAACTATCGAATTCGGGTTTCGCACATTGATCAAATCGCACATTTGAATCTTGAGTCAACAAACGTAACATATACCAAATTTGTTTTTGTCCTATACACAAAGGCATAGAACTCTTGCGAATATATCGCTCTGGCAACTGATATCTCAACCAATAGCGCGTTCGCCCCAGCAATTCAACATGTTGTTGCTGTAATCCAGTTTCTTCCCACAATTCTCGGTACATCGCGGTTTCAGGGTCTTCGTTGTCATTGATTCCGCCTTGCGGAAACTGCCAAGCGTTTACGCCCATTCGTTTTGCCCAAAACACACGACCCTCATCATTGCAAAGGATGATCCCGACATTAGGTCGGTATCCTTTAGAGTCTATCATGTTAAAACCTGTATCTTTTATCCGTCCTATGTCTTAATCTTACTCACTGGTTAAATTACAAAATAGGTCAGCTTGTTTATAATAGTCCCATTGTTCCATAAAAGCCCCCTAGATGCCAGAGTGCACAGCCCTTTTAATTACTTCAGACAGGATTAACGTGAGTTTAGCAATTTTTGATTTAGATAATACATTGATAGCCGATGACAGCGATTACTTATGGGGACAATTTCTTGTCGACCAAGGCATTGTTGATAAAGCGTATTATGAAGATTCCAACTTGAAATTCTACAATCAATATAAGCAAGGCACCTTAGATATCGTTGAGTTTTTAACGTTTTCTCTAAAGCCCCTAGCAGACAATGATGCCACCCAACTTCTTAAGTGGCGCAACCAATTTATACAGGAAATCATTACCCCTCTATTATTGAAGCCGGCTCAAGAACTGATTGCCAAACACAGAGTCAAGGGTGATACTTTATTGGTCATCACCGCAACCAACCGTTTTGTTACTGAACCCATTGTACAGCTTTACGGCATTGATAATTTATTAGCCACAACACCCGAGTTCATCGAAGGAAAATATACCGGTGGTTTTAATGACATTCCCTGCTTCCAGGAAGGCAAGGTCAAACTATTAGAGGAGTGGTTAAAAAACACGTCAACTGAAACCATGCAAGGCAGTTGGTTCTATAGCGATTCACATAACGACCTACCCTTACTTAAATTAGTTGATAATCCAGTCGCTGTTGACCCTGATGAAAAACTCACCGCTTATGCACAAGCCAATCACTGGCCTATTATTAGCTTAAGACAAGGGAAATGTCCTACTGAGCATTTTCAGAAGTAAATCATTACACCTAATTTTCATAAATACCCGTTACACTTAACAACTTTAATCATTTTCTTACACTGGAATATCCATGGGACCACATTATTTAAACCGCTTTTTTACACCTAAATCAGTGGCTATTGTTGGCGCTTCAGAACGCGAAGACAGCGTAGGCTACCGATTACTGCTTAACATGCAAGAAGCAGGCTTTTCTGGAGGACTTTATCCGGTCAACAACAAACGTGAGCAATTATTAGGTTTAAAAGCCTACCCCGATTTAAGTGCTGTACCTGAGGAATTGGATCTAGTTGTTATTGCTACACCTGCCCCTAGCGTACCTAACATTATGCGTCAATGCGGTGAAAAAGGTGTCACCTCAGTCATTATTATCACTGCGGGTTTTGGTGAGCTAGGCGTGGAAGGCAAAAGACTTGAGCAAGAGGTACTTGATATTGCCCACCGCTATAGCATTCGACTTATTGGTCCGAACTGCCTAGGCGTTATTCGCCCTAGCGGACAACTGAATGCAACCTTTGGTGATGGTATAGTTAAAGAGGGTAGTCTGGCTTTGCTCTCGCAATCCGGTGCAGTCTGCACAGCAATTTTAGACTGGGCTAAAATACAGGACATTGGCTTTTCTACGGTAGTCTCGATGGGCGCAGCAGCAGATATTGATTTTGGTGAAGTCCTAGACTATTTAGCCACCGATAGCAAAACCACCGGTATATTGATGTATGTAGAAGGTATTCGAGATGCCCGTCGATTTTTAAGTGGTCTGAAAGCAGCGGCTCGTTTAAAGCCTGTTATTCTCATTAAATCAGGCCGTCACGAAGCAGGCTGTAAAGCCGCCATGTCTCATACGGGTGCCATGGTTGGTGGCGATAATGTCTTTGATGCCGCCATTGCCCGTGCGGGTGTCGTTAGAGCGTATAGCATCACTGAGTTATTCTCGGCTGCACGCGTGTTAGCCAATAATTATGTCGTTAAAAAGGATCGTTTAGCGATTATTACCAACGCGGGGGGGCCGGGTGTGATGAGTACAGACCGCGCTGAAGATGTGGGCATACAAATGGCTGAACTGAATACTGTCAGCCTAGAAGCCTTAAACGCTGTTTTACCGGTACACTGGTCTCATGCTAATCCCATTGATATCTTAGGTGATGCCACTTCAGAACGTTACCAAAAAGCCTTAGAAGTATGCCTTGATGATAATAGCATAGACGGCATATTGGTCATTCTAACGCCTCAAGCAATGACTGAACCAACCCAGGTAGCTCAGTGCATTATTGACGGTGCAAAAAACAGTAATAAACCTGTATTAGCATCATGGACAGGTGGTGCGAAAGTACAGGAAGGTCGCAACCTTTTTGCGAACAGTAAAGTTGCACACTTTAATACGCCTGAAACCGCAGTCGATGCCTTTGCCTTTTTAGCAAACTATGCTGAAAATCAAATCCTGCTAAAACAAATTCCTTCTACCGCTAAAGAACTCGCCAAACCGGATGTAGAAGGCGCGCGTTTAATTATTGAACGCATTTTATCAGAAGGCCGTCAAGTTCTGACAGCGCAAGAGTCAAAAGCGATACTGGCCGCGTTTCACATTCCAGTCACCCAAACCATTACCGTTAACAGCGCTAAGGACGCTATGATTGCTGCCGAAACGTTACGATTTCCAGTGGTATTAAAAGTTAACATGGCTGAGTTTAGTCACAAGTCTGATATCGGTGGCGTTAGACTTAACATAAACAGCGTTCAGGATATCTCTCGCCACTATGCAGAAATGGAAGCTGCCATAAAGCAGGCTCACCCCGAAATAACCGAAGTGGGCATGACCGTTGAACCCATGTATAAAAGTACCAGTGGTCGTGAACTTATGATTGGTGTGGTGAGAGATCCTGTATTTGGTCCTGCGATTAGCTTCGGCTTAGGTGGCACCATGGTGGAAATATTGCAGGATAATGCCGTTGCGATACCGCCACTGAATGCCTATATGGTTGAGCAAATGATTGCAAAAACCAAAGCGGCTAAATATCTAAAAGCTTTCCGTCAATTACCGCCTGCCAATAGTAAGGCGCTTATTGATACCTTACTGAACGTATCCATCATGGTCAGTGAACTGCCAGAAATTCTCGAACTGGACATTAATCCTCTCATCGTCGATGAACACGGGGCAATGGCAGTGGATGCCCGTATTAAAGCGGAACTATCTCATCAACTCACTCGCTATTCACACATGGCGATACATCCGTATCCACATGAATTAATACAACATTATCAATTAACAAACGGCGTTAATATCATTATCCGTCCCATCCGGCCTGAAGATGCTAACCTGGAAACGAACTTTCACAGCCGTCTCTCGGATCGCACTAAGTATTTTCGTTTCATGCAAGCGTTACATGAACTGACCCCCGAAATGATTGTCCGCTTTACACAAATCGACTATGACCGTGAAATGGCCTTTGTCGCCGTTACTGAAGATCAAAATTTACCGATTGAACTGGCTGTCGGTCGTTATGTGATGAACCCCGATGGTAACTCTGTCGAATTTGCTTTAGTGGTTGCCGATGATAGTCACTGCCTAGGCATAGGAACCCGGCTCATGACCACCCTCATGCATACTGCAAAATCGAAGGGGATGTCCTTTTTTGAAGGCGAAGTGCTGGCTGTTAACAAACCTATGTTATCACTGGTCAAAAAACTCGGTTTCAGTATAGAACCTATAGCGGATGATCATGAGGTTGTTCGAGTTGTTAAAGACTTGAGACAATAAATAACGTCAGACTATAATTTGTTATAAATCTGTTAGATTAATTACTACTCAAAAGGTCAACCTATGTTTAAAACATTAAAATCCGTAAGCGTTATTTTAGTTGTGCTAGCGATACCACTCTTGATTAATGCACCCTTAGTTTCAGCTCAAAATAACACAACGGTTAACAAAACATTAAGTAAAACATTGTTATTAGAACAAGCTGTAGAATTGACCAGCAGCACCGTTAATACCAAAACAATCCGCGTTAACTTTCCAGTCGGCTTTAAAACACCTTGGCATACTCATGAAGGGTCAGGCCCTCGCTATGTGGTTAAAGGTAAATTACAAGTCGTTGAAGACGGTAAAACCAATACTTACTCAAGCGGTGATGTATTTTGGGAAACAGGCAGTTTAATGTCAGTAGAAAATATTGGCAAAGATACCGCTGAATTAATTATTTTTGAATTAACGCCTACTCACTAAGCACTTAAGAATAATATCAGCATGGATATTGGAACGGTATTTAAACTATTAGCGTTGGTATTATGGCCTTTTCTATTCATATTCATATACTACGTATTTGACAGAAAAGGCTTCAATAAACGACTGGAGCAATTTAAACACAACCGCTTTAAATGATGAATTGAATGTAAGTATTCAGCTCCCTCGCCTTGCCCCTCCCTCTTTTTCAAAGGAGGGGGGATCGAATCATCGAGAGAGTGTGAACAGGCTGTTACTGATGATGTTTAACTGGCTGAGGCGTTAGTTTCCAAATATCCCGGTTATATTCGTTAATCGTTCTATCAGTAGAAAACTTCCCACTGTTTGCACAATTGATGATACTCATTTTAGTCCAATGATCTTGGTCTCGATAAGCCTCTTCTACCCGTTGTTGAGCATCAATATAACTTCTAAAATCAGCAATAGTCATCCAGGGATCATGAGGACTCTTTATAGAATTAATGACATCATCAAAAAGCCCTGGTTCAAATTGATTAAAATGCCCTGACTCCAAAAGATGCATGACTGACTGTAAGTCTTCATCTTGAGAAATAATGCCCAATGGATTGTAATGACTTCGTCTTTCTTCGATTTGCTCCTCCGTCAAACCAAATAGAAAAAAGTTTGCATCACCGACCTCTTCACGAATTTCAATATTAGCCCCATCTAATGTTCCGATGGTAATCGCACCATTCATCATCAGCTTCATATTACCCGTACCCGATGCCTCTTTACCCGCTGTAGAAATTTGCTCGGATAAATCCGCACCCGGACATATTTTCTCCATGGCTGAAACCCGATAGTCCGGTAAAAAAAGTAGCGCTAACTGGTTAGCCATATCAGGATCTGAATTTATGACATTGGCAACATTACTAATTAATTTAATAATCTTTTTAGCCATCCGATAACCCGGAGCTGCTTTACCACCAATCAGGACACATCTAGGTACATGATGAGTTACGCTATGCTTTTTAATATCGTTATATAAATGAATCACATGCAATACATTGAGTAATTGACGCTTATACTCGTGTATACGCTTAACCTGCACATCAAAAATGGCATTAACATCCAGATGTAGTGCCATGGGATGCTTACGTTTTTTATAATCTATCAGGCGCTGCTTAGCGAGTTGCTTAATGTCCCGCCAACGTTTTCGAAACGTAGCATCTTCCGCATAAGGCTCCAATTTTTTTAACTGTGATAAATCAGTTATCCACTGATCACCGATCGTTTCTGTAATTAAACTCGCCAGTTCAGGGTTACAGGCTGCCAACCAGCGCCGGGGCGTCACGCCATTAGTTTTATTATTAAACTTATGGGGCCATAACTCATAAAAGTCTTTAAATAAGCCTTGTTGCAATAATTGTGAATGTAACTGGGCAACGCCATTCACAGAAAAGCTACCGACTATTGCCAAATAAGCCATTCTGACATGTTTCTCTGAACCTTCTTCTATAATGGACATTCTTTTTAAACGGTCGCCATCGCCAGGCCAATGCATAGACACTTCTGCCAGGAAGCGGGCATTAATTTCAAAAATAATGTCCATCAATCGTGGCAATAAACGCTGCATCAATCTAACCGGCCACTTTTCCAAGGCTTCGGGTAGCAAAGTATGATTAGTGTAGGCCATCGTATTTTTTGTAATAGCCCAAGCGGCATCCCAAGTTAAGCAATGGTTATCCATCAGTAAACGCATTAACTCTGCAATAGCAATACTGGGATGGGTATCATTAAGCTGAAAACAGTTTTTATCAGCAAAGTCATTAAAGTTTTTACCATGCCCAGCAATCCAATGCGCAACCACATCCTGTAAACTGGCAGAGGCCAGAAAATACTGTTGTCGTAAACGTAGCTCTTTCCCATTTTCATTGGCATCATTGGGATATAACACCATCGTAATATTTTCTGCGGTAATTTTCGAGGCAACCGCCTCTGCATAATCCCCTGCATTAAACTCATCTAAATTAAACTCCTCAGTAGCAACCGCTTTCCACAGTCTCAAAGAGTTGACCGTACCATTCTGATAGCCAGGAATCGGCGTATCAAAAGGCACAGCCAATACATTATTAGACGATACCCAATGGTAGTATTGATGACCCTCTTCATCGGTATGAACTTCAGTATGTCCCCCAAATTTAATACAGTGCGAATATTCTATTCGCTCAATTTCCCAGACATTGCCAAAGCGCAGCCAATGATCTGGTTTTTCTACCTGCTCTCCATTCACAATAGTCTGGGTAAACATACCGTATTCGTATCTTAGCCCATAGCCAATGACGGGGAGTTGCAATGTTGCACAACTATCAATAAAGCAAGCGGCCAAACGACCCAACCCACCATTACCTAATCCGGCATCTTGTTCCGCACTGATCAACTCCTCAATTTCGATGCCTAAATCATACATGGCACGAGTTACAGTATCGGTAATGCCTAAATTAAGCATCGCATTACTTAAGCTCCTACCCATCAAAAATTCCATGGATAAATAATAAAGTCGTCGACAATCACTATTTTTATACTGTTGACGTGTATCTTTCCAACGTTCCATCAATCGATCACGTATCGCTTGTGATAAAGCTTCGCTAGCATAATAAGGGGATCTACAGTGTTCATCTCTACCTAACAGATGTACATAATATTGTTTAAAATCATCAACAAAATCATTTTCTTTCATTCCCTGCTCGGGAAGCTTAATAATGGATAACTTAGGTTTACTAATAATAAACTTGTTACTTGGCATAATTTTGTCCCAGGAGATTTTAAATCGATAATCTAACAGTATGATTGTAATCGCTCATTTTCAGTTAATGTACTAGAAGGACAAACGTCTATCCTACTTTCACTATACTGGACACATAATCTTCTGGTGGTTCAAAGCCCAACAGCGTGATACACGTTGCCGCCAGATTCGCAATACCCGCACCCGGCACATCAACTAACCGCGCGTTAGCTATCCCAGAAGGATCGTATACAATACCAGGAACCGGATTCAAGGAATGGGCGGTTTTCGGCAGACTACGCCCCTGCTTATCTAATTTCAGCTCACCTGTTTTGGCATCCAGTTCGCACATATCATCTGCATTACCATGATCTGCTGTGCATACCAGAATTCCGTTGGCCTTCTTTAGTGCGTCCATAATTCTGCCGACGCCCTCATCCACTGCTTCAACAGCGAGTTTAACCGCACTCACTACACCAGTATGTCCGACCATATCACCATTCGGATAATTCAGACGAATAAACTGGTATTCGCCACTCTCAATAGCTTTAACCACTGCATCAGTAATTTCATCGGCTTTCATCCGTGGCGCATCTTCGAATGGACAAACGTCGGAAGTAATCTCTGTCCAAGTCTCAGTTGCAAATTTACCTGAATTATTACCATTAAAGAAATAGGTTACATGTCCAAACTTTTGGGTTTCTGAAATAGCGAACTGCTTTACACCTGAATTTGAGAGATATTCACTCATGGTGCGGTCAATCGCAGGCGGTGTAACCAGGTAACGTTTGGGAACGCCTAAATCACCGTCATATTGCATTATGCCGGCAAACAACACATCTGGCTTTTGGCCTCGATCAAACTCTGATAACTCATCCGCTTCAAATGCTTTGGTAATTTCTAATGCTCTATCACCACGGAAGTTGAATAAAATCACGCTATCGCCATTCACAATTGGCCCCACAGGATTGCCATCCCTTTCAATGACAAACGCAGGCAAATCCTGATCTAAGACACCCGGAATTTCAGAACGGAAAGTCTCTATCGCTTCTTTGGTTGAGGCAAATGTTCGACCTTCTGCTTTCACATGCGTATCCCAGCCTCGTTTGACCATATCCCAATTGGCATTGTAACGATCCATAGTGATGTTCATACGTCCACCACCCGATGCTACACAATAATCAACCGAACCATCCGCATTAATTTCTTTCAGGAAATTGTCGAAACGCTCCACATACTCTAGCGCTGACGTGGGTGGTACATCCCGACCATCAATCAAGGCATGTATACGTACCTTCTTAACACCCTGCTCTTTAGCCTTGAGTAACATTGACTCCAGATGATTAATATTTGAGTGTACATTTCCATCTGAAAATAACCCAATAAAATGCAGAGTTGATGCTTTGCTATTTACATTGGTTATGAGTTCTTGCCACACAGAACCGGCTGCATACATCAGACCTGATTCAATAGCTTTTCCAACCAGGGAAGCGCCCTGAGCAAATACACGACCACAACCAATCGCATTATGACCCACCTCTGAATTACCCATATCACCATCGTCTGGTAATCCCACTGACACCCCATGCGCACGTAACTCTGTATAAAGTGCATTTTCATGAAGCCAATTCAGATTTGGAGTATTGGCCTGCTTTACAAAATCACTTGCCGGATTCTTACCAATGCCGACGCCATCCATAATTACCAATACCACCGGACCTTTTGGCCCAGCATAATTCACGCTTTTTTTAAGCTCAATCATTTCAATCTCCAACCTACTGGTTATCTGAATTATTATCTGATGTTATACAACGGCATATTATATCAATGCTCTATCCTTGTCCTGAGGCCTGGAGGCATTTCTAATTTAGCTCTATGCCACCCTTCCATATCTAAAATCTCATCCAAACATTGCTCCATTAATTGATGGGCTTGTTTTGTCACCTCAGCGATGCGCTGATGAACCTGTATATGTACATCACTTTCTGAAGGCAAATCAACACACGTTTTTTGATAATCAAATAACTTACGCAAATTGGTAATTTGCATACTGATATGAACCGGACATGCGCAATTATAAAGTGCTGCCTGATTATTGATAATAGCCAGTTGTAAGGCCGTAAATTTGTTCTCAAGTTCCACCATTAACTCCTTATCAATTTATAGTTAAACACTATCGGTCGTTAATTTTTATTGAACAGCCTTTTCGCAATTCGACCGTTATTGCAGTGATTATGATAACCCGATTACCTTGGACTACCATTAAGAAAATTGCTTCGTGACGGTTTAATACCTCACGCTTATCAAGTAGGTGGTAGATGGAGAATACCTCATTCATATGAAGAGACTGAAATAAAAACCCATACCCCCAAAAGACCTAAAAAAGTACAAGTTAATAAGACACGTCCGCGCGTAGGGATAGGATGGTGGATATTTGTAATTTGTTTGGTAGTATCCTTAATTGCTTATATAGTCAAATCCACAAACAAGAGTTCTGACAATGAAGATTTGGTGAATAACCAGACTTCAAATGAATATTATAATACACCAGCATCTAATCTTGACAACAGCCCAGAATTTAAAAACTTTGATGGTACTCGCTTTACGTATAAGAGTACAACCAATGACAAGGAATTCAATGGTCAAATTGTTCAGACTAATCCGGCTAAGGTCGAAGACAGCAAGGGTAAACCGGCAACTGACCCCAAAGATGCAACGAAGCAACCGAGCGATAAAAATTCGAATCCGCCACAGCCGGCCCAGCCGCCGGTTGTTGCACCCAATGATAATGGTACGCATATTATTATGACCTGCGAGGCCGAGTCCTATGCGGTAGTTGCGCAATTCGTAGATATCCTCAATAATAGCAAGCGGTTTACGAAACCACTAATATCCGGTTTGACCAGTGATAGTAAACCCGACGAAAAAACCAATCTGAAAAACAATAAAGTAAAGTTTTCTGTCGATATTACTGCGAATTTTAAGTGATTGTAAACTGAAACCTTGGGATAACACAGTAGAACTGTTGCCCGGCCGTTGAGGGTGATTATGAATAAATTTGTAGTAGCATTTAAAGAAAAGTTGAACGGAATACGTGCCGCACTGCCGCAGCTTTCCAAACAGTTGTTAGCTGTCATCGCGGCAGCGGTTATCGTAGCCGCCGGCGCTGTTTATTTGGCCAACACGGTATTTTTGGATAATTCAGCAATCAATACAGGCAAATCGGCAACTACGCGCACAGTCGGAAAGGGCGGAGCGCTAATTG
>Ga0118677_10001887_pt1 | contig 43396 bp, 31 predicted proteins | sample AliMusrvi5mmetaG_FD_86154 | JGI IMG/M metagenome (GOLD analysis project Ga0118677, IMG submission 86154)
CCCCGCCCGTCCCATCCGGCCCTGCGAAGCCTGCCGCGCCGGTCGGGCCGGTGGTCGGGCCGGCACCTGCGCTGCCTGCCGCCATCAGGCCTGCTCCGGCACCCGCCAAACCGCCGGCCGTGCTGGGCTTTGCCCGGCCGATGGATCTGGGCGTGCAGGTGGTGCGCAGCCTCGCAGGGGGAGACATCAGTCAGGTGGCAAAGATGATCGGGAGTGATCATCCCGATCAGAAATCCGCCGTGGCGGCAGTGCTCGGAAAAATGATCAAGGACATGGGCTATAAGGTGGGACCGGAGGGCAGGGTGCAGGTGCTCGGCCAGATGGCTGAATTCACGCGGCTGTCCGTGCCGATTCTCAAGCCGGGGAATCCCACGCCGCTGAACCTGCTGCTGGATGTGGAACCTGACACAAAGATGGGCTGGAAGATCGCCCAATTTCACCTGCCGAAGGAACTCGACGGTGCCCTGGTTGCGGCACCACCCGACGCCACCCCTGCAGCACACCCCTCACCCGGTGCCAGCCCCGCAGGCTTGCCGGCGAAAAACAAGGCGGGTGCCACGGCCTCGCTGTTCGTGGTGGACGAGCACCCCGATGCGCTGACCTTCGCCAGCCAGTTCCTGCATGCGATGCTCAGGCAGGATGTGATGGAAGCCCGCAATTCCGTGGACGAAACCAAGGTGCCCGCGCAAAAACTCGCCGGCATGTGCATCCTGTTTGAAGAGGGCCTCTATGAATTGAAACCCAGCAAGCCCCTGGTGGTCACGGCGGCGAGCGCGAACGAATCATGGGTCATCGCCCAGGTGCAATCGGCAAAACTCCAACAGTCCACGGAGTTTGGACTGGAAATCCAGCGTCCCGCCGAGGACAAACCCTGGAAAATCGTCGGGGTGAATCTGTCCAAGATGCTAGGCTCATTCGCCAAGAACACCGCCAAGATGGGAGTGCCCTACACACCGATTGTCGTCAATCCGAAGGGCGGAGAATCCCTCGCGCTGTACTTCGAATATGACAAGGCCACCCTGCACCCGCGCGCCGAAAAGCAGCTGATCATCGTCGCCGGGCTGCTGAAGGAAAGAGCCTCGCGCAAACTCCATATCACCGGCCGCACGGACGCGCTGGGAAGTGACACCTACAACAAGGAGCTCTCGGAGGCGCGGGCAAAGAACGTCAAGGAGAAGCTTGCGGCGCTCGGCGTACCTGCCGACCAGGTGATCACCGAAGGCCTGGGCAAGGCCGACCCCACGGGCCGCACCGAGAAAAAAGCCGACGGCACCGATGACCCTGCCAGCCGCTCGCACAACCGCCGCGCGGAGATCTTTTTGGATTTCTGAGCCCTGTTCCTGCCCAGGCATTCGAAGCCGACTCTGCGACTTCTCGTCCGTCAAACCTGCCCCGTGCTCCCGCTGTGCGCGACAGCCAGCAAGAGGGCGCGCGCCGCCATCAGTGCTTGTCCCAAACCGCATTGGGTTTCGCCCAGCGGATGCGCGCGACGTACACGCTGTTGTCGGCCCCATACGGGTTGTTTACCGGTATGATCAACGGCGGACTGAAGGTCTGCATCCACTCGGACACAGTCACCCACGACTCGTCGGCGCTGACATCGACGATCCCAAAATTGCCCAGCCGCGCACCGCGCTCGGGCACAATGATGCGCTCGGTGGCGCGCAGCACGCAGAGCTTTTCGGGATCGACTTGCGCGATGAATAGCGGAGCACGGTTGCGGAACACGTGGTCGTTGTTGGCTCCCTTGCGGGTGTAGACAAGGTACAGGGCGTCGCTGTGGGTCACCCAATGCTGCTGGGTGTTGTAGCTGCCCAGTTCGGTGCCGTCATCCCAGGTCCAAAGCTTCGGTTCAGTGTAATGCAGACCGTCCTCGCTGGTGCTGACATAGCCGGTGAGATCGTTGCGGAGAGTGAGGTAAAAGTGATTGCGGAAGCGGGCAAGGGAGGGCTCGCCCAGGCCACGGCCAGCGCTTACGGCCAGTTCATTGCCTTGCTCGATGAATTTCAAAGTGGTGCCATCGAAGCTGCAACGCAGCACGGTGACGCGATCATATTTCTCCGTCTTCTCCTTGAAATAGACCGGCAGCAGGATGTCGCCATTGGGCAGGTCCACTCGCTGCGCGCAGCCCGCGCCCGAATCAAAGAACCTCGGCTCGTGGGGCATGGCCAGGGTGGTCCAGGGCGACCACTGGCGGGTCTTCTCATCATAGACGGCATAGGAGGCCTCGCGGCTGCGCACCGGCATCACCTTGTTGTTCAGGTAGCGCACGGTATGCCCGGTCCCCAGAAGCTTGCCGCTCCTCGCATGCCACTTGGGCCAGAAATCGCAGGCGGCCACCACCACGCCATCCGCCTCGTTGCGGCGGCCTAATGTGTCCGGGTGTTCAACGATGGGGCTCCAGGACTTCAGATTGTCGGTGCGTGTATCAGCCAGGGCATAGAAAACGTCACTGCCGGTCAGGAGCAGCTTCTGCATCGTCAGCACCACGCTGGGGGGTGTGGTGGGCAGGGCACCCGCGCGCGGATGCACCCAGCACATCTGGGCGTCGTAGCCATGCGTGAGCGTGTCGAGCTGCACGGTGAAGGGCGCACCGTCATCCCAAGCCTTCGTCTTGTCGGCTTGCACTTGCAGCAGCGGCAGCATCAATTGGACGATGCGATGGGCCATCTCGGCGTGTCCGCGCGGATTGGGATGGCAGCCATCGGTCGTCCAGTCCTGCAGCTTTTGTTTGCGCTTCTGCACCGCTCCCCAATGGGCGAAGTGGTCCACGAGGGGCACCTTCAATTCCTTCGCGACCGCGCGGCAGCGTTCCATGTAGACAGTGATGCGCACGTTGGCTTCCTCGCCCGCGCCGTTCTTTGGATTGGCTTCGCCGAACATCGGTTCGGTCATTAGAACCGGCTGAATATGCGCGGCCATGAGGCGCTGCACGATCTCGCGCAGATTGGCCTCGTAAGCCCCGGCAGTGATGCGGCTCTCGGTCTTGCCCTTGTCCACCCAGCTATCATTGGTGCCGTACATGATCGTCACGAACTGCGGTCGCTGCGCGATGACATCACGATCCAGCCGTTTGAGGGCCTGGTCGGTGCGCTCACCACCGATGCCGGCATTGCGCACGGAGACCCGGAGGCCGTTCTGGCGGGCCGACTTTTCCAGCAGGGCGCTGAAGGTTTCTTCCGCTTTGACGCCGGAGCGCACCCCTTTGGTGATGGAATCGCCGAGGGTGATGATGCGAATTTCATCCGCCGTCTGCGCATGGGCGGTCAGAGCGAATAAAACAAGGCCAAGGATGAATTTCATGGATGGAGACTGGAGGCAGACGCGGACTCGAAAAGGGACTGAGCCGTACGGAACCCGTGTCCGTAATCGGACGTTGGCCCCCACCCCTCACTAAAAGCCCCCGTCCACCGAAGTGAACGAGGGCTGAAAAAGTTCCAGATGGAATTGAGGATTAGTTAATGCCGCCGCTGAAGCCGCCCTTGTGCAGCGCAGCCGAGAGAGCGGCGGTGCTGAACTCGCCATCAACGGTGAACGAGGCAGCGCCCTTGGTGGCGTTGTGCTTGGTCACGCCAGGAACGGTCTTCAAGGCATTGTCAACGGCGGTCACGCACTTGGGGCAGCAAAGATGCACGCCCTTCACGGTGGCGACCTTCACCTTGGCGTCGGCCACGCTGGGAACCTTGGATTCGGCACCGGCGTAACCGCCGGCAATCAGGGAGGCTTCGGCCTTCTTGGCGGTGGCCTCATCCGGGGCCGTGATGGTCACGTTGCCCTTGACCGCGACGACGGTGGCGCCTGGGACCTTGGCGACGGCAGCCTGGATGCCTTTTTCACACTTGCCGCAGCAGTTGTGAACGCCAGTGAGTGAGATGGTGGCGGCCTGGGCGCTGATGGACAGGGCGAGGCACGACAGAAGAACGGAGAGTGTGGTCAGTTTCATAGGCAGTGAAGAGACGCAATTAAACACCCTGTTCTTCACAAATGAACACAAAATTTCCGAATGTGACGGAAATCACGGGTGCCGTGTTATTGCGCGGCCTGGCTGAAGAGTTCGGGATGGTCAAGTACAAGCTGGCGGATCGCCGCCGCATCTGCCTTGGAAATGGGGCCATTCCAGTGCGCCTTCTCCAGCGCCGCACGACCGCCTATGCTGGCCATGAGGACACTGGCGGCAAGCATGGAACCCGCGGGCGATGGGTGGGATCCGTCGGCATCGTGAAGACGCAGCCCGGGGTTCGCCTTCAGCGACTCCTGCCAGAAATCGCCCACAGGACTGACAATGACTCTGGCGTTGCCGGGCGTTCCACGCTCCACGACCACCTTTGCCACATCGGCGATGGAGCGGTGGGTGCGGAGTTGCATGTCAGCCGAATCAATCCCCACCTCCTGCACCAGGGCCTTGCCAGACTTCCAAAAATCCGCGTGCCTAGCCCACGTTTGAAACAGCACGATGAGCGCCTGCGGATGAACGGCCCAGACCAGCGAAGCCAGACGTTGGGCCGAGTCACGGATTTCGGCCTTCACCGCTTCCACGGCGGTCGCGGTCGAAGGCGTCACGCTTTGCTCCTGAAGCACCACCACATCCCAAGGCTGGCCGTCGGGAGCCCCACGATTAAGAATCGCCCGAGTCTTGTCAGCATCGACATGCTGGGAGAGGTGAAAACCGCCTTCGGCAAGCTGTCCCACGACGGGCAGATACAGGCCGCTTGAATTGATCACGGCCTGGAACAGCTTCGGCAGCTCATTCACATAGGTGTAGCTGTTGCCAATGAACAGGACGCGCACAGGAACCGCTGCCTGCCCGACCGCACTGGCTGGACGGCATAAGACCGGCAGGGCGGCCGGGGCCAGCAGCCCGAGAAACCGGCGACGGGTGAATTGTTTCATGTTTCTCATTTGGCAACCGGTGGTCCGGCGGTGTCTTCGTGTTCAGCGGTCACGGTGTAGCCTTTGCCGTCGCAGACGACCTGAACACGCCCGTTCAGGCCGGTGATGTAGGTTCTAGCACCCACGGCCTTGAGCATCGGCGTGCTCCTCAATCCACGGGCATAACGCGGGAAGACACTGGCGATGGACACCTCAGGCCGGGTGGCTTCGGCGAATTCCTTGGTGCAGTGAATGCCGTGACCGGGAGCGATCAGCACATGACACTTCAGCTTGGCAGGATCGACGGACTTGAGCAGGCTCTGATTGATATCCTCGCTCTGAATGTCACCGGGCAGGTAGAACACGATGTCGCCATATTGAATGCGAATGCCCAGGGAGTTGGAGTTCACCAGATAGTGCGCGGGCGGATCAGCCTTGGGCCGGTTCTCGGGATGCGGCTCGGAGAAGAAAGTTTTCGGCGGCGCCAGAACCTCCACTTGCAGCGCCGGGTCCAGGTCCAGTCTCTCTCCTGTATGGGCTTCGAGATAGGCACCGCGTTGCTTGAAGATGGCGCGCAGCTTGTCGTAGGCACCCAGCTCGCCCGTGTAACTGGCATCGGCCTGGCCTGGAAACACGTATCCGGAGTCAATGAGCCTGGCGATCGGAAAGTGGTCCGCCAGCCACATCCATCCGCCGAAGTGATCGAAGTGCGCGTGGCTGATCAAGACGGCGTCCACCTTGCTAACCCCCTGTTCCTTCAGGAACGGAACCACCAAATCGCGCCCCGCGTTGAAGTTGGACTGCCAGCCGTCCGATGAAAGCTTCTCCGGATAGGCCGAGCCGGTGTCATACAGGCAGGTCTTTCCAGAGGGCAATTGCATCACGATGGCCAGCCCGGCCCCGCGCTGGATGTCGGGGATGTCCAGGACCGTGAGGGTGAACTTGCCCTCCGCGAGCAGAAGCGACGGAAGGGCGGCCAGGAGCGTGACGAGGGGGCGAAGCATGTGGTTTTATACGCAGCCAACCATGACGTCACTTCGGTGATTTCGACGCAGGGACGTCGTGCTGCTCGAACCACGCCAGGATGCGCTGCAGGACGTCTTCGCGATGCGGCAGTTGCTTGATGGGATGGCCTTCGTCGGGATAAATGACCATCTCCGTGTCCACGCCGTTTTTCTTCAGCGCGCGATAGAACATTTTGCCCATCTGCACCGGGCAGCGGCGGTCGTTCAGGGAGTGCAAAATGAGCGTGGGCGTGCGTACGTTGGGGGCATAGGTCAGCGGACTGTGCTCGCGCATGCGCTCCGACACCTCCCAGGGCATGCCGCTCATGTCATGTTCGGTCCAGCTCTGCAGATCGCTCAAGTGCCACATGACATTGAGATCCGTGACCGCATTCTGTGGCACCGCCGCACGAAACTGATTGGTGTGCCCCACCAGCCATGAGGTCATGTAGCCGCCGTAGCTCACCCCGTACACGAATTGCCGTTCACGGTCGGCAATGCCCTCCTTGATGAGATGCTCGATGCCCGTGAGGATGTCCTGCATGTCGCCGCCGCCGAAGTCGTTGCGATCGCCGTCCAGGAACTTCAATCCATAGCCCGTGGAGCCACGAAAGTTCGGCTGGAACACCGCGTAGCCCCTCGTAGCAAAGATCTGTGTATCGAGTCCGGCACCGCTGCTCGCCCGGTGATGGGGGCCGCCATGGGGCATCACAAGCAGCTTGTAGGGTCGCTGCGCCACCGAGGCAGGCGGCAGGGTGAGGACGCCCTCGATCTCTTGTCCGTCAAAGCTCTTCCAGTGCACCGTTTCATCGCTCGCATGCAGGCGCTTGCCAAGCCCAGGATTGCTCGGCGGCAGCAGCGGACTGCGCACCACTACGGCTGGTTTGTCATTGATCGCCTGCGCTCCGGCGTCGATGTCCACCGTCTGCGGAACCGTGGCGAGCCCGCGAAAGCTGTTGAAGGTCACGCGCTGCGCATTGCGCCAGCAGTTGTCAGGCAAGGGGCTGTTCGGCGACAGGTGCGGCGGCGGACCGCTGCTCGCCGCATGGTGATCAAACAGCAGCCTGGAATGAGGCCCGTCCGCGCCGAGGTCCACCACCATGAGATTGAACACATCAATATGCGGCCCCTTGTTGCGCGGCGAACTCAGGCACACAAGGCGCCGGCCATCCGGTGAAAGGCGCGGACTGAATTCGGGGCCGGGCCCGAAGGTGAGCTGCTGCAGGTGATGATCACTTAAGGTGATCTTCCACAGGTCAAAATTGTGATTGATGCTGTAGCGAGCAGACTCCTGGTCGGCGGTGCGATTGGAGCACACCACCAGGAAGGAACCATCCGGTGACCACTGTGGATCGCCGTACCAAAATTCGTCCGGCGTCACGCGTGTGATACGCGCGGCGGCCACGTCCGTGGGCACCTCGAGCAGATCCGCCACCCACACCTGCATCGGGCCGTAGCCTTCATACCCCTCGCCCTGGTCCTCGCGCATGACCATGACGTTGTTGCGCCGCTCCGCCTCCGTGCGCAGATCGCGGCCCTCATCGGCGACAAACACCAGCTGCCTGCCGTTCGGCGAGAACGCCACGCGGCCATAAAACCTGTCGTTGATCACCCGGCCATAAGGCTTGGCTTTGCCGCCCAGCGGCACCGCCTTGCCTCCCGCGGCAGGGATCAGCCAGAGTTTCGCCGCCGGATCCGAATAAGGCGGCACAGGCGTGAATGCGGGCGAGCCATCCGCGAAGGCGCGTTTCGACAAGAACACAATCCACTTTCCATCGGGCGACAGCAGCGGGCTGGAACCGTCAGGCTCACCCGGCTCCATCGGGCGCGCACCACCCTGATCATCCACCCGCCACAGCGACTGCCGCATCGTACGGGTGGCGGCATCCGCCCATAGCCGGCAGTAGATCGCGCTACGGCCATCCGCCAAGGTGATCGCCTCAGTGGGCGCATCCACTTTGTACATGTCCTCAATCTGAGGCAACGGCAGTTCGGCGGCGAAGCCAAGCGACATCCACAGACTCACAAATAAGATGCAGGTTTTCATCGGTTGGCCGGTTGGGAGGTTCAATAGATCAGCACGGGAGACGTGCAGAACAACGTGCCGACGGCGGCCGTTCTTGGCCCATTGTCGATGACCAGCATCGCATCCCAGCGCAGGGGGTAGTGAATGACGTCATCCTTGGCCCCGCCCCAGTGCGCAGTGATTTTGTCGAGCTTGAATTCCACGTAGCGCCAGCCCTTCCAGCGAATCAGCTCACCACTCGGCTGCCAGGTCTGCCCCTTGGCATCCACCACACGTAGTCGCGGCGTCTGCTGACCGCCATCGCCGAAGATCCAGCAGCCAAACGCGCGCGGCTCGCCCGCGATCTTGCGCAGGACTTCGTCCTTGGGACCCACAACCAGAAACCGCCAGCCAGGCTCGAAGCGATAGCTGATCTTCAAGGCCCTCGCTTCGCCAAAGGGCAACGGTTCAGGCGCGACAGCCATCTCCACGGCCTGCTCGGATTTCACTTTGGCATCTCCATCCCCATACACCGTGCAAGCCTTCAGGAGGTCTTCAGGCACCGAGCGAAAGCGCTGGGCCGGCAGCTCAAGCATGACGCCATCCGCGTTGTCGATTCGCACGCCTGCCTGGTATTCATCATCCGGAGACGCGGACAGGGCGAAATTCAGCGTCTTTTCCGATTCGACACCAGTGAAGGAAACCTTCTGCTCGCCCAGCTCCGGAACAAATCCTTGGATGTCCGTGAGGTGCAGCGTGCCCGCAAAGGCTTCCTCGCTGAGGCTTTCCACCCGCACGCCCAAAGTCCTTCCTTGCGCCGGGAAGAGGGTGGCGCGCAGGGGATGCGCCACGGCAGTATGAACAAGCAGAGTGTTAGGCTCCTTCGAGACCAGGTACTGCGGCGCATCTGTGGCCGCGATGGTGACAAGGCCGTCGTGAGCTCGCGCTGCAGGCAGCCTCTTACCCGTGTGGCCAATCACCTCGAACTCGCCCGCGCTCGCCGGCAGCTTCATCGGATGAGGACTCGCGCTCGTAGTCCACACTGCGAGACACATCTCGCCACCCTTGATGAACAGCAAGGCGTAGTCATCGGCACTGCCCGTGGACAGGCGCTTCATGAACTGGAAGCCCTTCAGGGTCGAGGTCAGCGTCTTCGCCGCCTGATAGGCGGGCTTCGGATCATACACAGGATCGCGCCCGGCATGATATTCAAAGCCCACGCTGCCAAAGTGATGCTCCGCTTCCTTGGGGTCCGTGCCATCCTCATGCCAGTCATACCAGATCGACAGAGGCACGTGCTGGGCAAGGTTGGTGAGCCACTGACGTGGCAGCATCTTCCCCTGCTTTTCGGCATCTTCGTTGTGCCATGCGGAGGAGTAGCCCCACTCGCCCGAAAGGATGGGAATCAGCTTCCCTTTGGGCGCGTACTTCGCGATCAGGCGGCGCAGCTTCGCATAGTCCAGGGCGGCACTCTCCGGTCCGTCCTGGCGATACGGATGCACCGACACCGCGTCCCACCACTCCAGCAGCCCCGCTTCAAAACAGGCTTCAAGGAACGGCAGATCCACCTCCGAAGTCGCTGGCCCGATGATGGCCTCCTCTGGCACTGCCTCCCGCATGGCTTTGCTGGTGGCGAGGGCGAGGGCCGCATACTCCTTCACATTCGCCTTGGGATGCCAGAAGCCGCCATTGGGCTCATTCCAGTTCTCCCACAAAATCCCCTGCCCCTTGAAGTGCCTCACCGCCGCCGCCGCCCAGCGGGCAAAGGCCTGAATGCCCTCATCGCTCACCACGGAACGCTCGTGCCCATAGAGCTTGTTGCCGTAGTCGAGAATGAACACCGCACGCATGTCATGCGCCTTCAGCGAGCGCATCAGCCCGTCATAGGCGCTGAAATCATACTTGCCGCGCTCACGTTCGATGCCGCCCCATTGGAAATCCATTCGAACCCAGCGGCATCCCGCTGCCGCCAGCATCTCCAGCTCCCCTGGTCGCGCCTGGGTGAAATGAATGTTCATCCCCAGCCCCTGCGGCACGGTCACCGATGGCAACGACGGATGAGGCGTTGCGGCGAAGGAGACACTTGCGATGAGGGACAGCAGCAACGATTTCATAGGGAGTGGGGAGCGAGGCAGGTTGACAGTTTTGTGATCCGCTATCCCAAAGTAGCCGTCATCGCTCCGCGTGACGAGCATTGTGTATGGCCAGCTCAACGAGCACTGCATTCCTGCCAGCTTGCTCACGCACGCATCGCAGGCAACTCATCACGCTGAGCGTGATGGCTGCTTTTGAGCTCAATGCACAGTCCCGCCGCGTGCCACAATTTGTTCCCTGGCCTGCTCCACCGGCACGTGCCGTGGCACATTGGCGGCCTGCCCCTGAGGCTGGGCCCAGCGCACGGCGTTTGTGATCACCCGCTGGATGTCCGGCTGATGATAGATCGGATACACTTCATGACCGGGGCTGAAGTAGAAGATGCGACCGCTGCCGCGTGTCCAGGTGGCGCCGCTGCGGAACACTTCACCGCCTTGATACCAGGAGACAAAGATCAGTTCATCCGGCGTGGGAATGCCAAACGGTTCGCCATACATTTCGGACTGCTCAATCTCGATGCAGTCGCCAATGCCCATCGCAATCGGATGCCCTGGATTGACTTTCCACACGCGCTCGCGCTCACCGGCTTCGCGCCAGCAGAGCGCACAGGTGGTGCCCATGAGCCGCTTGAACACCTTGGAGAAATGGCCGGAGTGCAGGATGATCAAGCCCATGCCCGCCAGCACCCGCTGCTGCACGCGCGTGACCAGTTCATCGTTCACCGCGTCGTGCGCCGCGTGGCCCCACCACAGCAGCACATCGGTATTATCAAGAACCTCGGGAGGCAAGCCTTGATCAGGCTGGTCGAGGGTTGCGGTGCGGACGGTAAAATCGCCCTGTGCCGATAACACGTTCGCGAGAGCCTGATGAATGCCCTGGGGATAAATCTCGGCAACAGCAGGGTTCTGGCGCTCGTGGACGAACTCGTTCCAGATGGTGACGCGGAGATTGGTGGGCATGGCAGCAATTCAAGGGTCTAGAAATCTGCCGCCTGCTCCTTGGGCTCCGGCAGGAACATGCCCAGAATGAAACCGATGACGACAGCGCCGAGTCCCACACAGCCGGCGGCCTGCGCCATCTGGTCGTAGGGGCTGCCTTTGAACATCGGAGCAATCTGCGCCACGAGGAAGGCCGCGCTGGTGCCGATCATGCGGCCGCCGACGTTGGTGGCGAAGCTGCCGCCCGTGCCGCGCAGGTGAATTGGAAAGACCTTGGGCAGGTACTCGCCCAAGAAGCTGAGCTGCGACATGGTGACGAAGCCCGCCGCAGCGATTCCCCAGCAAAACACACCGGCGTCCTGCTTGTAGAGCATGAAATAGGTCAGGGGCAAAATGATCAGTCCAGGTGCCTGCAAAAGCCGCAGCAAGAGCCGGCGGCCAATGCCCATGATGACGAGCAGCGCCAACACGATCCGTCCCACGAGGCCGCCGATTTCCTGATAGGCTTGGGTCTTGCTGCCCACTTCCTTCACCTGATCCTGAATGGGCTTCTGCTTCGCAGAGTTGGCTTTGATGGGCTCGAGCGCCGCCTTGCGCTCAGGCGAACCCGGCTTGGTGGCATCGAAGGCCGCATTCAAAGTCTTGGCTTCATCCACCAAAGGTTTCAATGCCTTGCGCTGCTGGGCGAGATCGGGGAGCCCGGGGGCCACACGTCCGGGAGTCACTTGCAGAGCACCGAAAGCCACCCCGTAAACGCAGGCGGAAATGCCCGCGGTGACCAGTGTCACGCGCCGCAGTTCCGGGGAGAACAGCGCCGCAAAGCTGGGGCGCTTCAAGGTGCCGGCACGCTTGCGCTCACGCCATACTTCCGACTCTGGCACGAAAGGAAGCATCAGCGCAATCATGAGCGCGGGCAGAATGCCGGTGAGCAGCAGATAGCGCCAGGACGCGGGGTCAGCCGCGCCCAGTGCCATCGGCATTCCCAGATGCGGCAGGGATTTGGCATGGGCCAGAATCCAGAAGTTTACGAACGTGACAAACACACCGCCGAGCGAGGCGAACAACTGGGTGATGCCCAGCCACTTTTCCTTTTGCGCCTTGTCCGAGAATACTTCCGCAATCCAGGTGATGGCGGCGACAAACTCAATGCACACGCCCACGAAGGTGGCGCAGCGCCAGAAGATGAATTCACCCAAGGTGTGGCTGAAAGCCCCCGCCACTGGCGACAGGGAGTAAACAAAGATGCCCAGCGCCATGACGAACTTGCGCCCCAGCCGGTCGGTGAGCCAGCCGCCGAGCAGTCCGAACACACCGCCGGACAGAGCGGAGAGCCAGAGCAGATTGCCCATCCAGGCCGTCACCGCCGGGTTGCTCAGCGGCACCTTGAGCAGTTCCGCGATGGCGGCCGGCCCCACCAGGGGTGTCATCAGCAGCTGATAGGTGTCAAAAAGAAAGCCCAGGCTGGCGATGATGATGATGAGCCAGTGGGTGAGGGTGAGCTTGGGAGCAGGCATAGTGTGAGCGGGGTGACGGTGAAGCGCTATTCAACGCCATCCGCGCGCCCGATCAATCAGGACCTTGCACTTTGCGCTACTTCACCGGCTGATACTGCCAGGTCCAGTCGCCTTTGTATTGGGGGACATAAAGATCACGAGCATAAAGTTTCCCATCGCGGTAGCGAAAGGGGTTCACCTTGCCGTTGTCGTCCTTCTGATCGAAGCCGACCGACCAGATCATGTAGCGGCCATCGCCGGTCTGGCGGTAGCGCATGGGTTTGTCGTCCATGGGATCACTCGGGACGGCGGCGATGAACTGAGGCACCAGCTCGGCCAGGGCGGCGGGGTAGCTCTTGTGCTGGAGGTAATACCGCTCCAGAGCACAGGCAATGATCGCCTGGCGGCGGATTGCATCGCGCGAATAAATCCTGTCTGTCATCCTCAACATGCCAGGCAAACAGCTGAAGGCCATGAAGTAGTCGGGATGCATCGCTCCACGATGAGCCCGAAGTTCGTTTTCCATCTCCAACTCGTGATGGATCAGACTGCCATAGCCACCGGCCTTGAGCGGCTTTATGAGGCATTCAAATTCAAGGGTCGCCAAAACAGCCTTGTTCTCGTCGAACAGACCCGATGGCACAAGCTTGCAGAGCAGAGCGAGCCTTTTAGCAGACGGGACGAGATCCCCAACGAGATCCTTGGCAGCAGGCGATTCGCTGACTGCATACACGTTGTGCATCAAGGCGCTAAGATCGGCGGTGTGCTCCTGCGCATAGGTGATGGCATCGAGCCCCACGGCAAATTCGCCGCGCATGGCTGCCAGTTGCACCCGCTGGAACGTGAGCTTTCCAAGCACAGACTGAAGTTCTCGAAGTTCATTCTCGGAGGCATTGCGTTTCTCCAGTATGGACCAAATGGCCTCCTCGGCAGAGTCATGACAGGACAGGGCTCCGAGCATGGCTAAAAAGAACGGATCCTGCGAAAACGCCTCTGTCAGTCGCAGCATGGCCAGCACACTCGAGGTGGCGGCTGCGGGGTCCCCACATTGGCTTGCCGCCAAGGCGCGCAAGCCCAGCACCTCCTGTGCCCTCACTGCGGACGTGTAACACGGCCTCAACGCGAGATTGACAAGCGGTGATGTCAGCGGCCGGTCCCGCAGCAAAGGAGTAAAGCCCGCGTTGGGATGAGTGACCGCAGCGTCTGCCAGCCCTTTGACCAGCGGCTGGGAGCGGTCGATGGCCTGTAGCAAGTCACGCGCCGCATTGCCTGAGTCAGGCGGAATTTGGATGAAGGCCGTGTCCCTGGCAAACTTGGCCCAGGCGGCAAGGTCAGTCGAGCACCCCAACGCCCAGTCCCTCCTCAACCTTGGCGCTTGGGCCGCGAATTTGTTCCACCCAAGCTCTTCTAAAGCCTTGCGCTTTTTGCCCTGCGGCGAGTGCTCGTCGCCTTCGAGGGCGATGCCGTCGAGGGCATCAATCGCGCAGAAATTGGTCGCGGGGTCCACGCGAGGAGGCAACAGCTTGGTGAAATCAAGTGGCTCCCCTTCGCTTTCGAGCCTGGCTTTCACCGCAGCCCAGTGCCGGGGACCACTCCAGTTCACATAAGCCCACAGCAGCGCACACAAGCAGACCAGCGCAACGATGATCCCCACCCCATAGCGAATGAGGCGCAGCATCCAAAGGCGGGTGAAAGAGACGCTCATGTTTGACACATTGGGTGGGAGCTACTTGATGGGCTGATACTGCCAGGTCCAGTCGCCTTTGTAGCCCCTTTTGTAGGGCCTGCGGACCGAAAGTTTATTATCCGGCTCGATGTTCACTTTGCCATTGTCGTCCTTCTGATCGAAGCCCACGGACCAGAGCATGTAGCGGCCATCGCTGGTCTGCCTGTAGCGCATGGGATGGTCATCCATGGGGTCAGCCGGGATGGCGGCGATGAACTGGGGCACCAGCTCCACCAGGGCGGCGGGGTAGCTCTTGCGCTGCAAATAGTAGCGCTCCAGTGCGCAGGCGATGACGGCCTGGCGGCGGATTGCATCCGCCTCAAAAGTGCGTTCAATAACGCTGGAGAATGCGGGGGCCATCACGTTAACAAGCCGGTGGCGGGGATGGAACGGCCCTTGATAGGCCTTCAATTCCGCGTCAAAGGCAGCCAGATGCCTCAGCACCTCCTGGGCATTTCCCTGCCTCAGGGGGCGGATGATTTCTTCGATCTCCATCGTGGTGATCACAGCCTTGTTGTGATCGAACCATCCGGAGGGCACCAGCCCCCACAAGAGACGCTTTAGGGTGGTCGGCGCAGGAGGAGGCGAACTGCCATCCCATGTACTGCCATCCCATAGTGGATCCATGAGTTCCGGCAACCGATGCGGGCCTGCCTGCACGTACTCCATGACGTCAATGGCTGCGGCCAGTTCCCCTCGCATCTCCATGAGAACCGTCTTGCGGAAGTCTAGTTTCGCGAGGGACGCCTGCAAGGCTTGCAGTTCCGTTCCTGTGGCCTGCCGCTTCTTCAGGATTGTCCAGACAGCTTCTTCACCCTTTTCATGATTGGTGACAGCAACAAGCACGCCAATCAGCAAGGGTTCGCGCGCCGCCGCGTCGACAAATCGGAGCACAGCTTGCACGCTCTGGCAGGCAGCGGGACTGTTGCCGCCCTCGCAGGCGGCCATGGCCCGCACCACCAGCGCATTGGTCACCGTCTGAGTGGGGGAAAACTGCAGCATCACGGCAAACAACGGCGTGGGAGGATGGAGCCTGGGAACAAACACGGCCTCAGGCCGGACCGAAGCCGCCTCGGCGAGCTGCCTGAGCAGGGGGTGCGAGGCATCGATGCCCCCAAGAAGATCACGGCCGGGATCACCAGACTCCGCAGGCAGTGCCGCATAATTTGAGGCCCTGGCAAAGGCCGCCCAGGCGTGGATATCACAAGACAGGCCTAGCGCCCTGCCGCCCCGTATCGAGGGGGGAGAGATAATCTGCATAGCGGGCGGGATTCCCTTCTTCCTCTTGCCTCCGGCCGGGCGATCCGTGGGAGCATGATAGTATTTCCATACAGTATTTTCCATGGCGGCACGCTTGAGCCCAGGCGCGGATTTCTCGTCGCCTGGCAGAGTGATGTCACGCAGTGGCTCGATGGCACAGAAATTGAGTGATTCATCGACCGGCAATGGCTGAAGTTTCTCGAAATCCAGCGTCTCCCCCTCCATGGCGAGCATGGCCTTGGCTTCCGCCCAGCGGCGGCTGCCGCTCCAGTTCACATAGGCGCGTAGCAGAACATACAAGATGATCAGAGCGACAATCATGCATCCCCCATAACGAAGAAAGCGACGAATCCTGAAATGGAGGGGAAAAGCACTCATGAACTGCAAATAGACCCAGGCGCTACTTGATGGGCTGATACTGCCAGGTCCAGTCGCCTTTGTAGCTTCTCTTCCTTTTGTAGCGCTCGCGGGCAGGGAATTTGTCTTTGGGCTCAATGTTTACCTTGCCGTTGTCGTCCTTCTGATCAAAGCCGACTGACCAGATCATGTAGCGGCCATCGCTGGTCCGGCGATACCGCATTGAGTGGTCGTCCATGGGGTCGGCGGGCACGGCTGCGAGGAAAACGGGGACCAGATCCAGCAATGACGCGGGGTAGGCGTGGTGCTGGAGGTAGTATCGCTCCAGAGAGCAGGCAATGATGCCCTGGCGGCGGACGGTCTCCATCTCGAAGATCTTGTCGCCCAGCCCCGAAAACGCGGGCACCGCCAAATGGGCGATGATATAGGTAGGATGGAGCAGCCCACAATGAGACTGCAATTCGTCCTCCATCGCAGACACATGGTGGATCAAATTGGCATAGCCGCCCGCCTTGAGCGGCTTGATCAGGCCCTCGTATTCGAGGTGGGCGATCACCGCCTTGTTCTCGTCAAGGACGCCCCACGGCATCGGGTAGTTCCTCAACGAGCCCGAACGATTACCCGCCCCCGCCTGCATATACGTGGCGCACTGGATGCCCATCGCGAGCTCGCCACGCACGGCGGCCAGCGCACGGATGTCGAACTGCAATTTCTGGAGGGCTCCCTGGACTGCCTGCAGTTCGCTTTCGGTGACAGCATGCTTCTCCAGGATCGACCAGACAGCTTCCTCAGCAAGTTCGTGAGCGCTCAATGAAACAAGCAATGGGATCGCGCAGGGCTCCCAAGAGAGAGCATCGCAGAGACGCAGCATCGCCAGCACACTGCTTACCGCGGCGGCGCCGTCGCCGCATTCATTGGCAGCCAGGGCACGCAACACCAATGCCCGCTCCGCATTCTGTGCCGCATTGCCGTAAGCAATTGTCAGATTAAACAGCAGAGATGGCAGAGGTCGGTCCCGCAGCGATGGCGTAAAGCCTGCGTTAGGATGGCTCACCGCAGCGTCTGCCAACACTTTGATCAGCGGCTGAGAGCGGTCGATGGCCAGAAGCAAATCACGCGCCGCATTGCCTGAATCAGGCGGCATCTGAATAAAGCCCGTGTCGCGGGCGAACCTGGCCCAGGCGGCTAGGTCACTTTTATGGCCCCAGGCACGACCACCGGCAATCAGAGGCCCTGTACTGGCTTTCTTCGTCCAGCCCAGCTCCACCAATGCCTTGCGCTTCCTGCCTTGGGGAGACTGCTCATCGCCTTCAAGGGCGATACCGTCCAGGGCCTCAATCGCGCAGAAATTAGTCGCCTCGTCCACACGAGGAGGAAAGAGCCTGGCAAATTCAATCGTCTCGCCTTCGCTTTGGAGCATCGCTTTCACCTGGGCCCAGTGCCGCGTACCGCTCCAGTAGGCGTACAGGCATCCCCACGCATACACGCTGATCAAGATGAGGATCAGCGTGGCTGCGTGGCGAAGAAGGCGGTGCATTCCAAAGTTGGGTGAAAAATGCGCTCATTATCAGGCCATTGCCTGAGGCGCTACTCTACGGGCCGATACTGCCAGGTCCAGTCGCCTTTGTATTCGAGGGGTATGCCCTGCGTCGGCACGGAACTTGTTTTTTTGTCCGTCGCAGAAGTTACCGCCCCACCCGCACGACCGAAAACCCACCGACCAGGCGGATCAGCGAATTTTACTTTTGGTGGTGGCAATGCCTCGCAGCGTCTCGATGAAACGTTGTGTCTGCGCCGTCACTTCACCCTTGCGCCAGGCCATGCTGACCACCATCGGGTCCGGCGGCGGGGAGAGCGGGACAAAGCCGATGCGCGGGCCGGCGATGCAGCACAGGCTTTCGGCCGCCAGCGAGACGCCGCGCCCGGATTCAATGGCGGTGATCAGGCTCATCGCACCATCGCATTCCTCCACCACACGTGCCCTGGAACTGGCCGCGCCCAGGAACTTCTCAAGGAACTCGTGGTAGTCCGGATAATCCTTGCGCGAGTAGGCCACCAGCGGTTCCGCCGCGACCTCCTTCACCGACACGCTTTTGCGTTTAAGAAACGGATGCCCGGGCGGCACGGCCACGCCCACACGGTACTCGCGCAACGTTTCGCAGACCAGGCCGCGCAAGCTCTTGAGCATCGGTTTGACGACGAGCGCCACATCCAGGCTCTTGTCGCGCAGGCCATTGATCATTTCACTTCCGATCATGTCGTGCAGAGTGACCTTCACGCGCGGCATGGATTCTTGGAATGCGCGCAGTGCGGGCGGCAGAATCTCCACTGTGGGCGAGGGCGCATAGCCCACGTGCAGTTCGCCGCCGCATTGCGTGGCCACGGCGCGCACATGATCCACCGCCTGATCCACGCGATGCAGCACCGCACGCGCCTCGCCCAAAAAGGCGGAGCCCGCATCCGTGAGGCGCACGGCCTGCGCCGAGCGCTCAAACAAGGCCACGCCCAGCTCCTGCTCCAGATCGCGAATCTGGCGGCTCAGCGGCGGCTGCGAGACGTGCAGCCGTGCGGCAGCACGGGTGATGTTTTGCTCCTCGGCAACGACGACGAAGTAGCGGAGATGGCGCAGTTCCATGATTTTGGGGAGCATACCTTTCCGGTATGCTCAGCCAAGCAACATGGTATTTCCGCTTCCTGCAAGCATCCCGTTCAATGGGGTTGCAATCAAATCACCCCGACACACCCCATGAAAAACATCGCCGTCATCTACTTCACTGGTTCAGGTTCCACTGGCAAGCTCGCGGAGGCCGTTCACTCCGGCGCGGCGAGTGTGCCCGGCGTCCAGGCCGAGCTCATCAGCATCGAGGGCAAAGACATCACCGAAGGCCGCTACCAGAATGACGCGGTCATGGAAAAGCTCGGCAAGGCCGACGCCATCATCTTTGGCACGCCAACCTACATGGGTGGCCCGGCCGGCCAGTTCAAGACCTTCGCGGACGCCACCGCCGGAGCCTGGTTCGGCCAGTCGTGGAAGGACAAGCTGGCAGGCGGATTCACCATCAGCGGCAGCCCCAGCGGCGACAAGGTCAGCACCTTGCAGTACCTGCATGTGCTCGCGGCGCAGCACGCGATGACCTGGGTGAATCCGGCTGGCATCCCCTCCTTCTACCAAGGCAAGACCGATGGCTTCAACCGCCTGGGTGCCTACATGGGCGTGATCGCCCAGAACACCACTCCGCAAGGCCAGCCACCTGTCCTCGATCCAGGCGATGCGCTCACCGCGCAGACTTACGGCCAGCGCGTGGCGGAAACCGCCCTCAAATTTCGCTCCTGAACACCGCCCTCCACCGCCATGAATCTCCAAGCCCTCGATAGCCTCACGGCCGCCCAGCCAAAAGCTGGACGCCAGCCCGCGATCTTCATCGGCCACGGCAGTCCCATGAACATCATCCGCGACAACAGCTTCACCCGGTCACTCGCTGAACTCGGCCAGCGCCATGGCAAGCCCAGCACCGTGCTGGTGGTCTCTGCCCACTGGCTGACGCGCAGCGAAACCAGCGTCTCGATCAACCCCAAGCCGCCGACAGTTCATGACTTCGGCGGTTTCCCGGACGAACTGTATCGCATCGAGTACCCTGCCCCCGGCAGTCCCGCCGCGGCACATGAAGCCGCTGCGCACGTCTCGTCAGTCCGGGTCCATGAAGACCATGAGATGGGCCTCGATCACGGTGCCTGGAGCATCCTGCGCCACATCTGGCCGGAAGCGGACGTGCCAGTGTTCCAGATGTCCATCGACTACGACAAGCCACCCGGGTTCCACTATGACCTGGGCCGTGAACTGCGAGCCCTGCGCGACCGCGGCGTGCTCATCATCGGCAGCGGCAACATCGTCCACAACCTGCGCCGGCTCAGCCCCCAGGAGAATGACCCAAGTGTGATGGACTGGGCCGCCGAGTTCGACGCCTGGACCGGACAGCGGCTGGCCGACAACGATCACAACGCCCTGATACACTATGACAAGCAGGGACCCGTCGCCCGTCTTGCCGTTCCCACCAATGACCATTACCTGCCGATGCTTTACACGCTCGGTGCCCTGCACGAACAGGAACACATCCACTTCACCCACGAAAGCTTTCAACATGGCAGCATCAGCATGCGCTGCTTCGAATCCATCTCCCTCAACTGAAAAACAAGCCCACCCTCAATCCTATGAACAAGCTCATCCTTATCGCCCGCATCCTTCTCGGCCTCATGTTCGTCGTCTTCTCCCTGAACTTTTGGCTGCACTTCATCCCCCTCCCTCCTCCTGCCGGACAGGCGGGGGCCTTCATTGGCGCCATGTATGGAAGCGGCTATCTTGCAGTCGTGAAAGTGCTGGAGCTCATCGGCGGCATCCTCACGCTGATCGGTCGCACCGCGCTGGGTCTCATTCTCCTTGTGCCCATCATCTTGAACATCGTGCTCATCGATATCTACCTCGCCCATGCCTTCAATCCCGCCAGTGCTCTCGCCGCTGTGCTCGCCTTGTTCCTGATGTGGGCCGACCGTGGGAAGCTCGCCGCCTTGGTGCAGTAAGGCTTTGCGGCCCGGCAATTCTGTTTGGCCGGCAATGAGGAAGGGGCAAGGACGCCCCTTCCTCTTTCTTCCCCCCCCTCAATCCACAAAGCTGAACTCGTTCAAGTTCATGAGCACGCGGCAGGTGTTTTCCAATCCTTCGCGCTGAGCATACTCCACCAAAGGCTGCCATTCATCCTTCGACGGCGGGCGTGACAATGCAAACTCGAAGGCGCGGCGCACCTGGGCTTCGAGGCCGGTGGCCTGCTGGCTCACCCGCTCCGCCAAGTGCCTGGCCATGGTCACGATCAGGCCGTTGTTCATCATCGCCAGAGCCTGCAGCGCCGTAAGGGACTCGTTGCGCTTGTCCACTCGCATGGATGGATCAGCACAGTCCATCACGGTCATGAAGGGCTGCTGCTGGCTGCGCACGATGAAGCGATAAATGCTGCGCCGCCAGCACTTTGGGTCTTCCGCATCGTGCAAATCATACTCGTAATGCGGGGAGTGCTCCGGATGGGTGACGACAAAGTCCTGGAAACTGGCACCGCCCATGGCCAGGTCGAGTTTGCCGCTGATCGCGAGCACGCTGTCATGAATGGATTCCGCCTCCAGCTTGCGCCGGTTCTGCCGCCAGAGCAGGCGGTTGTCAGAGTCAATCAATTGCGGATTGCGGATTGCGGATTGCGGATTGTCTGAGGGATTTGCCGCAGAACTCGTCTTGGATGCCTTGGAATCCGCAATCCGCAATCCGCAATCCGCAATGGAAGAGCTTTGCCGATACGTCGCGCTGCAAACCATAAGCTTGTGGAGCTTTTTGAAGCTTCCGTCCATGTCATCGCGGAAGATCCTGGCCAGCCAGTCGAGCATTTCGGGATGGGTGGGCACGCCGCCCATGCGGCCGAAGTCGTTGGGAGTGTCCACGAGGCCTTTGCCGAAGTGATACTGCCAGACACGGTTGACGATGCTGCGCCACGTGAGCGGGTTGTTCCGATCGCTGATCCACCTGGCCAAGGCCGCACGGCGCGCGCCTTCGTCGCTTCCGGCAGGCAGATCGAACCGACCGGGCAGTCCTGCAAGCTTGCCTATGGCTTCGACAGCCCCTGGCCCCACTTCGCTCCCGGCATTCTTCAAATCGCCGCGCTTGAGCACCTTGATCACCCGCGGCTTGCCGCCCTCGGCCCCGGTGCCGCGAAAGGCGCCGCTGCCTGTGTGGACGGCGCCGACATAGGCACGGCTGGCGGCGGGCAGTTGATGAAGCTCGCCGTCCACCGTGTGCAACCGCTTCTTGAGATCGGCAAGCTCACTGCGCGTCGCCTTGTCCGCCTGGGCAAGAACCAACTCATCGCGCTCACGAACCAGCTGGTCCTTGTCTTCCTGGGAACGGGCTTCCGGCGCGATGCCATCGGTGAGATTCGCTTTGCGCCAGCGCGGCGGGGCTTCAATGGAATCAAAGGCGGCCACCGGCTTGCCAAGGGCGATATTCTGGCCCTCGGGATCGAACACGCGCATCTCGGCAAAAGCGAGGATGTAGTCATTGAGCCGTGGTGCCAGCTTCACCGCCGTCACGCGCACATAGCGGCCTTTGGTGCCCTCGTCTTTGGTGGTGTCGGTTACGAACGACTTCAAGCCAGGGTTTTTGAAGTCGTTCATGTAGGTCTGGTCATGCTTGTGCCAGAGCAACACCACGCCGGTTTTGAACTGAGGATCATCACTGGTCTCAATCTTGAAGCGAACTGGAAAGCCAAACCCGGCGCCGATCTTGTTGAAGTCGTCGTAACATGGCAGCAGCTCCACCCGGTCAATGTTGGTCGTCCTGCCCAGATCCACCTGCACCCACTTCACCGCGTCCTGCGTGGGCGAGATGGCGCTATGATAGCCGTAGTCGGGATGGGCGTTCGGGCTGGCCTTCGAGGCCTTCTCAGAAGCGCCGTCAATGCGCCGCGTGAGCTCGGCGAACTTGCTGCCCGCCCTGGCTGTGAGCGGTGCTTCCAGCGCGCTGACGGCTCCGCTGAGCTGCGTGCTGCGGCGGTGCAGTTCCTGATAGCGGCGCATCGTCGCCTCATCGGCGTAGTAGCTCACCTCGGTGCGGTCCACCGCGGCGAACACGGCCTGCAAGGAATAGTAGTCCTCCTGCGAGATGGCATCGAACTTGTGGTAATGGCATTGCGCGCATCCGACGGTTAGGCTGCAAAAAGTGCCCATCGTGTTTTGCACCATGTCATCGCGGTCCAGATGCCGTGCGATCCTGCCGTCCAGCTTGGTTTCAGGCACCTCCGCATGACCGATATAGTCCCACGGCCCCGCCGAAATGAAGCCCAGGCCGACGATGCCGTCAGTGGTGCCCGGATAAAGCATATCACCCGCGATCTGCTCTTCGATGAAGCGTGCATAAGGTTTGTCGTGGTTAAACGCGCGGATCACATAATCGCGATAGGGCCAGGCATTAGGCCGCGGCTTGTCTTTGTCATAGCCGTGCGTCTCGCCATAGTGCACCACGTCCAGCCAATGCCGCGCCCAGCGCTCGCCATAGCGGGGCGACTCGATAAGACGGTCCACCAGGCGCTCATAGGCGGATGACGGAGCGCCTGAGGAACGGGGCTCTTTTTCATTCGCGCACTCGGCAACGAATTGCTGAACCTCCTCCGGGGTCGGCGGCAGCCCTGTCAGATCAAAACTGAGGCGGCGAATCAGGGTGCGCGGCTCTGCTTCCGGTGATGGCGACAGTCCGTTCTCCTCAAGCTTCGCCCGAACGAAGGCGTCGATGGAGTTTGCCTGACGGTCATGGCTTTTGTTTGGAGTCTGGCTGTCCTTCGCTCGCAGGGGCTTCAGCGACCACCAGTCTGTTCTGTCCACCTGCGAGGCAGGAGGCGGCGGGGCCGCAAGTGCGGCTGAGCCAATGGCGAGGGCGGTGATCCAGGTGAGGCGCATAGATGCCTGATTCATACGGGACAAGCCCGCGACATTCATGCCACGTGTGCGCGTGACAGGCGGTGGAGGTGGATGGCATCAAAAGCACCACTCACACGAGCCCCTCCTTCAATGCCTTCGCCACGGCGCCAGTGCGCGTATTGACCTGCAATTTCTCGTAGATGCGGCGCAAGTACGTGTCCACGGTGTGAATGCTGAGCTGCACTCTGTCGGCGATTTCCTTCTTGATCAGGCCAGTGGTCATGAGCTGGAGCATCTCCTTTTCCCGCTCACTCAGCCCGTAGTCGCTGTGCTTGGGGGCGAGCTTGGAAAACATCTCAAGGACCCGTCTTGCGATGCGCGGATTCATGGGAGAACCGCCTTCGAGTGCATCGCGCACAGCCTGCACGATCTCCACCGCACTGGAAGTCTTCAAGAGATAGCCCGCGGCACCGGCACAGATGGCCTGGAATATTTTGTCGTCGTCTTCGAAGACAGTCAAAATGATCACCAGTGTCTTGGGTGCCTTCTCCTTGATCAGGCGCAGGGCGTCGAGGCCGCTCATGCCTGGCAACCCCACATCCAGCAGAAGCAGGTCCGGCTTTTCAGCGCCGGCCAGCGCCTTGAGCAGGCCCTCGCTGGAGTCAAACTGAGCAGTGACCTTCAAACCTTCCTCGACACCCAGCAGGCGGGCGATCGTGCGGCGGAAGGGCGCATGGTCTTCGGTAATCCAAAGGTTGGCGGGGCTCATGAGGTATGCAGGGGAACGGTGAGATGAATGCACGTGCCATGGCCCGGATTTGAAGTGATTTCCACTCGTCCGTGCAAGGCGGCGGCCCGATGACGCAAGTTCTCAAGGCCGCTGCCGCCGCAGGACCGTGCCAGATCGAAGCCAATGCCATCATCCTCCAGCGTGAGGTTAAAGTCCTGGGGCGTCCAAGTGACATCCATGCGCACAGTCTTCGCCTGGGCATGGCGGGCGATGTTGTGAACGGCTTCTTTAAAAAACAGAAAGACGTGACGGTGAAAATCGAGTGAGGGGGCGGGCGGCGCGACATCCTGCGGAGCATGCAGGTCCCAGGCGACGCCGCCGAGCAGGCTGCCGGAGGTCTGCCGCATGGTTTCCACCAGCCGTTCCAGCGTGGGCAGACCCGGCTCTCGGACCAGCCAGATGATGCCCCGCATCGATTCCGCCGCCTCGCGCGACAGACGATGAATGTCCTGCATCGCGGCTTGATCGCCATCGCGCAGCGCCAGTTCACTCATCAGCGCAATGCTGCCCAGGCTGCTGCCGATTTCATCGTGCAGATCACGCGCAATCTGGCGGCGCAAGTCATTGAGCGCGCGCCGCTGCTGGAGCCGCTGGCGGCGATGAAGCCACAAGCCAATCCCCGCTGACAGCACGATGGCAGCAACCGCCAGCACCAGCCACAGCTTCTGCCTTTGCATGGAAAAATCGGCCTGCTGCGAGCGCAGCATCGCAAGCTCAGCCGTCAGTTCCTGACGTCGCGAGAGCTGCGCCAGCCATTGCGGCCAGGGCTGGATGGCGCCCAGGCTGGTATGTCCGTCCACCAGCATCGCCCCGCTCCAGGCAGGCGTCTTCGTTTCATCCGATGACGTCACCGCCGCGCCGCTTGCCACATTCCTTCCCTGCGAATAAGCCTCCAGTTCACCCAGCGCAATCACGTAGTCGCCGGCGCGCTCCCACAACCTGGTGGCAGTCATACGCAGGTATCGGGCCGTCACTCCCCTGCCCGGGACCGACACAGGGTTGTCCGCCGGATTCACAAAGTCCGCAGCCGAGGCATCAAGCAGCACCTGCGGATGCGCGAAAGCGGCATCGTCACCAGCCTCAAGGCGGAAGCGCACTGGAAAGCCAAAGCCTGGCCGCTCAGGAAAATCGGGTGGGTGGGCTGAATACAACCGCACTTCGTCGAGGGGCTGGGCCACGCCTAAATCCACCTGCACCCACTTCGTCTGATCCGCTGAGGTGGCAATGCCGCTGTGCCAACCGTTGCTGCGCAGGGTGGCAGGAGTGATGGGCGCACCCAAATGTGTCAAACCGTCCGTCAGGTTGCCTAACATCCATGTGGGCTGTGTTTCATACGCACCCGAGGACATCACCGGAGCGGTGGCCGCCACATTGACCGGTCCCGAAAACACAAACAGCTCGCCCAGCGCGAAAAATCCGCGTCCCAGCCGCTGCTGGGCCAGCCGTGTGGCCGTGAAACGCACATACCGGGCCCGTGATTTGGCGGTGATGAACAACGGACTGATACTGGCTGGCACATCAGCCTCCGTATGATCCGCCAGGGTCTGATACGAACCAAAGTCGGCCTCATCGGAAGCATCTACGCGGAACCGTGGCGGCATGCCGTAAGCCCCGGAAGCCTGCCCGGTGGAGGCAAAAAACGCCGGCACCACCACCACGCTGTCAAAATCGCGCGACTCGCCCAGATCAATCTGCACCCACCGCGCCGCCTGCGTGGTGCCCACGAAGCCACTGTGAAAACCCACACGCGCCGAGGGCTGTGGCGGCGGCAGGTCCGGCAGCACCGCCAATTCCTTGCTGATGGTGGCAATGCGCTGGCCGATGCCTGCCGAATCAACAGGGTCCCCCGCTGCCACCAGGAGGGGCAGCAATGTGAGGCAGCAGAGACAGACGCGCATGAGGCGCAAACGTGCCCGCCATGCGGTTCCCGGCAACCTTCTGTTTCGTCCCGCAAACACGGGACGGCTCATGGCTCCAAATGCCCCCCCAGTGAAAATAGCACCCCGCGCCAAAATGCATCGCGCTCACGCCCCGCCTCAGAGTCAGTCGGCGATTTGTTGACTGCCGTCTGCACCATCACCACGCCGCTGTCAGGCTGAACGAAGATACATTGGCCATAGATGCCGATCATCCCAAAGGTGCGGCGACGCAGGGGAAAGTGCCAAAATTGATAGCCATACCCGTAGTAACTGGTGGCACGTCGCGACCGGAAAGCTTCCGGCTGCCTGTCGGCGGTAGTGGCCTCCAGCAGGTAGTCTTTGGGAATGATCTGCCTGCCATTGATGGTGCCGTCACCCGCCAGCAGCAGGCCCAGGCGACCATAATCGCGCAGGGTGGCGTTGAAATAGCCCGCCGTTTCCTCTTGCTGGTCAGCGGCGCTCAAATTCCACCAGGCATCCGCCTCCGCGCCCAGTGGTTGCCAAAGCCATTGGCTAGTCAGGCTGGCGATGTCCTGACCCGCCGCACGGGCGAGCACATAGCCCAGCACCGTCGATTCCGAAGAAGCATAAGAGAACTTTTCGCCTGCGACAGCTTCACGCTCATTGAACGTGGCAAGGGCCTTTAATACCCCGTCAGCATGAGTACCTCGCTGCGCCAGACGAAGCTTGGCCAGATCGTCCCTGCCGTCATACGTTTCACGAAACTTCACTCCGCTGCTCATCCGCAGCAACTGGCGCAACGTGCTCCCCCCGTAACCGGACCCCTTGAGCTCGGGCACATAGTCCTCCGCCCGATCATCAAGGGACTTGATCAGGCCCTTGTGCAGTGCCACGGCGATCAGCATCGACGCCACGCTCTTGGCCATGGAGAAGGACAAGAAATGGTCATGTTCCTGACGTCCGTAACGATAGTGTTCGGCAACAACTGCGCCGTTCTTGAGCAGCAGCAGTGAGGTCACCCGCTGGTGATCCAAATAGTCCGCCAAATGATAGGTTGAGCCCTTGTATTGGTAAGCAATGGCTGCCGGAGCTCCTGCAGGGAGGGGTGTCACCTGACCTGCCCGCAGCACCTTGCGGGTGGGCAGGATCTTGTCTGACGCCGAGAAGCTGCCCACCTTGTAGGGCTCGGCATACATGGTGGTGATGCCGGTGCCACGCGGATAGCCCGCGGCCTTGCCCAGAGGGTCCTCGTCCGGTTCGGCCCGCGCGACGGTCGTCCACACGAGCATCCATGACAGCAGCAGGAGGCATCGCAGCACATGGTTTGTGATCATGCGACAGTTCATCGGGATCAAAAACGGGGATTATCGCACTTCACCACAACAGTTTGCCGCCATCGAGCACCAGCATGCTGCCGGTCATGTAGCTGCTGGCCTCGCTGGCAAGGTACACCACCAGGCCGCCGATTTCCCTGGGCTCGCCCCACCGGCCCATGGGGATGGTGGCGGCGACTTCGCCATCAAACTCCGGGCGCTCGCGAATCCAGCGGTGGTTGGCATCCGTGAGGAAGGGGCCCGGGGCAATGCAGTTCACAGTAACGCCGTGGGCGGCCCAGTCCGCAGCCACAGCCTTGGTGAACATAACCACAGCCGCTTTCGAGGTTTCGTAGGACCGGCCACGCATGGCCTTGCCCGGCCATACGGCGTTGATCGACGCAATGTTGATGATTCGCCCCCAGCCCCGGGGAATCATGGCACCGCCGAGCTTCTTGGTGCACAGGAAGACCTGGGTCAGATTCAGGTCGATGATGCGCTGCCATTCTTCCAGCGCCAAATCCTCGGTCGGCGTGTTGATGCGGCGGCCGCCGACGTTGTTAACCAGGATGTCGATGGGCGGATAGTCGCTGAGCAGACGCTCGCACAGGCGTTCCGTTTCGGCTGGCGACGAGAGATCGGCCTGCTCGCCCTGGACTTGATGGCCGGCGGCGCTCAATTCCGCCACCGCGCGCAGGAGATGCCCCTCGTCGCTGCCCACCAGGATCAGTTCCGCCCCGGCCTCGCCCAGGGCGCGCGCCATTTCCAGGCCCAGACCGCGGCTGCCGCCGGTGACGACCGCCCGGCGGCCTTTAAGGGAGAATTGTTCCAAAACAGTCATTGTCAGCGTAACGATCACGATTGTGCGAAACGTGCTTTATTCTTTCGCTCAGCTCGTTTTCACTAGCAGCCCCATCATGTCCAAGAATCTCAGCGCTCTCTCTTTCCGCAAAGGCACCGAAAAAAATGTCTTCGAACGCATGGTCGATGCCGCAGATCAAGCTGGCACCGCCGAGAAGCATGGCTTTGTCCGCAAGCTGGGCGAGGAGACGCTGTTTGGCGATGCCATCACCCTGGGCGCCGTGTCATTCTATGACTTCCTGAAAAAGGAAAACGAAGGCAAGAAGGTGTTTGTCTGCAATGGCTCGGCCTGCCTGTGTGCGGGTACGCAGACCAAGCTGCACCACGATCTCGAGCAGAGCTTCCGGCCGGACGAGATCGGCCACATCTGCTGCCTGGGCCGCTGCCACCAGGGCGGGGCGTTCCAGTATCAGGGCAAAAACTACTCCGGCCAGCCGCATGAAGCGCTCGACCCGCTGTTCAAGACCGGCTCCGGCGATGCCGAAGACCGCTATGCCGTGGTTTCGCATCTCCAACCGGCGCAGCTCACCGCGCCGTTCCCAGGAATCGATGCCTATTATGCCCCCTTTCGCGAACTGCTTGGCAAGGATCGCGACGTTGTTCTGGCCGAGCTGAAGGAATCCGGCCTGCGCGGCCGCGGCGGAGCAGGCTTCCCCCTGCACTTCAAGTGGCAGTCCTGCCGCGCCGCGGAAGGTGCCGTGAAGTACGTCGTGTGCAACGCCGATGAAGGTGATCCCGGTGCCTACATCGACAAGTATCTCATGGAGAAGCAGCCCCACTCCGTGCTGCTGGGCATGATGGTCGCGGGCTGGTTCGCCGGAGCCGAAACAGGCGTTCTTTACATCCGCGCCGAGTACCCGGATTCCGTGCGCCTCATCGATGAGGCCATCGCCGACCTCTACAAGGCCGGACTGCTGGGCAAGGACATCCTGGGCAGCGGCTTCAACTTCGCACTCAAGACCATCAAGGGTGCGGGAGCCTATATCTGCGGCGAAGAGACCGCACTTCTCGCCAGCATCGAAGGCCAGCGCCCGGAAGTCCGCGTGCGCCCACCCTTCCCCACCATTGAAGGCCTGTTCCGCAAGCCCACCATCGTCAACAACGTGGAGACCTTCTCCAACATCCACGCCATCCTGACCCTGGGCGGCAAGGCTTATGCCGCCATCGGCACCCCGCAGAGCACCGGCCCCAAGCTGCTGTCGCTCGACAGCCATTTCGGCAATCCCGGCATCTACGAAGTCGCCATGGGCACTCCGCTAAGCACCGTCATTGAACTCGCGGGAGGCTTCAAAACGGACATCAAGGCCATTCAAGTCGGCGGTCCTCTCGGCGGCATTGTACCTGTGTCGCACATTGACCAGCTCACCGTGGATTTCGAGAGTTTCAAGAAGGCGGGCTTCCTGCTCGGCCATGCCGGTGTGGTGAGCATCCCCACGGCGTTCCCGATGATCGAGTACATCCAGCACCTGTTCCAGTTCACTTCGGACGAAAGCTGCGGCAAGTGCTTCCCCTGCCGCCTGGGCAGTACCCGGGGCAAAGAATTGATAGCCAATGCCCGGGAAGACAGCAGTTATAAGATTGACCCCACACTCATTAACGACCTGCTTGAGACCATGGAGCAGACCTCCCTCTGTGCCTTGGGTGGCGGCGTACCCTTGCCGATCAAGAACGCGCTGCAGCACTTCGGCGAGGAACTGAAGCCGTATTTCAAGGCCTGAACGGAGACAGCTCCGCCCGTGCTCGATGAAATCACGCTTGCCCTCCGTTTCCGCCAGCTTAGTTTGATACATGGAAAATTTGCTGGATCGAATCACGGTAAATCCAGAACAGTGCGGTGGGCGTCCCTGCATTCGTGGAATGCGCATTCGTGTCAGCGATGTTCTGGATTTGTTCGCAGCAGGATTGACCGCTGTGCAAATCCTTGACGAGATGCCTGACCTTGAGGCTGATGACTTGAAAGCGTGTCACATGTATGCGCGTCGGCGTATTGATCATTCGCTCATTGTCGCATGACCATCTGGGTGGATGCTCAATTGTCACCGAGGATCGCCTGTTGGATTGCTGCCAACTTCCCTGCGGTCGCGCAACCTCTCCGCGACATAGGTCTTCGAGACGCATCCGACATGGAAATTTTCAGAGCCGCACGAGTTGCTGACGCGATTATTCTCACTAAGGACAGCGATTTTGCAGGACTGTTGGAGCAGCACGGCAGTCCACCAAGAATCCTCTGGCTTACTTGCGGCAACACCTCAGAAGCCGCCTTGCAACAAATTCTCGCACGCCACCTCTCAACCGCGCTTCGGTTGTTGGACGGGGGAGAAGACTTGGTCGAGATCGGCCCGCCATAAGCAGCGCGCGCGCGTTAGTCTGCTCAAAACTGTCTTGACATCGGATGGCGTTGTCTGGTGCAATGAGCGTCATGAAGACGCCAAGCACACGCAGGGAGTTTCTTGCCGAGGTTGGGCAGGGCATGCTGGTCGCCAGCATCGGATACGAAGTGGCCGCGGGACTGGGGCTCTCGCCCGCCATCGCGGGGGATGCGCCGAACACCCTGGCCTTTGGCGACCTTGAGCCGCTGGTCGCCTTGATGCAGGAGACCCCGGCCGGTCAGCTGCTGCCAAAGCTCACGCAGCGGCTGCGCTCCGGCACACCGCTTCAGGACCTAGTGAAAGCTGGCGTCCTCGCCAATGCGCGAACCTTCGGCGGTGAAGACTACATCGGCTTCCACACCATGATGGCGATGTCACCCGCGTGGAGCATGGCGCAGGAACTGCCCGCGGAGTCGCAGGCGCTGCCAGTGTTCAAGGTGCTGTATCGCAACACCAGCCGCATCCAGGCCGAGGGCGGGCGCAAGAATGAAGTGCTGCACCCGGTGACCGCCGCGCCGCTGCCGGCCAATGCCATTGCCGGTGAGGCGCTTCGCGATGCCGTGCGCCGCAAAGATTTGAAAGGGGCGGAGGCGATGCTCGCCACCCTCGCCGCACAGTCTGCGGAGGATGCCTTCAACGCGGTGCTGTATGCCGTGCATGATCGCGATGAAGTGCATCGCGTGGTGATGCCGTACCGGGCCTGGGACCTGCTCGGGCTGCTCGGCAAGGAGCAGGCGCACACCATGCTGCGCCAGTCCGTGCACTACTGTGTGCACGCCGAAGGCTGGAGCTATAACTCGAAATATGAGCCGCGCGACCTGCTGCCCAAGGTGCTCGATGAGCACAAGCTCATGGGTCGCGAGCCGGGCACCCGCAAGGCGGACGATGCCTGGGTGGACAAGTTCAGCCGTACGCTCTTTGAATCTTCGCCCGAGCAGGCGGCGCATGCCGCCGCAGCCGCCATCGCCGAGGGCTTCTCTCCCGCCGACATCGGCGAAGCCATCACCCTCGCCGCCAACCAGCTCATCCTGCGCGACATGGGCCGCACTCCGCAGATGGAAGTGGTCGGGAAGCCGCTGGGCAGCGTGCATGGCGACTCCATTGGCGTTCACGCCTGTGATTCCGCCAACGCCTGGCGCAACATGGCGCGCGTCACCAACCCACGGAACTGCTTCGCCAGCCTCATCCTCGGGGCGCATCAGGTGGCCAGGGACCGTCTCGAACGCGGTGGCGACTTCCAGAACTGGCAGCCTCTGCCGCTGAAATCGCACCTGGACGGGGTGACCACCACCTATCCCAAAGGCCTGCTGCGCGAAGCCGAGGAGGCGATCCGCGGCAACCTCCAGGCTCATGCCGCCGCCGTCATTGGCCGCTACGGTGAACTCGGCCATGATCCGCGCGGAGCTTTCGACTTGCTGCTGCGATACGCGATCAGCGAAGACGGCGCGCTGCACGCCGAGAAGTTCTACCGCACCTGCTCCGATGAATTTGCCTGCACGCGCGCGCCCTATCGCTGGCGCCACCTCGTCGCGCTCGCCCGTGTCACCGCCAGCGAGTTCGGCAGGCCCGCGCCCGGCATGGCGCAAGCCCGCGAATTGCTGAAGGTGCAGGCTGCGTGAGATGCCGCCCCTCCCCGTCAACGCCAACGCCATCAGGGCTGGTCGCGATTTCCTCAATGGCTTGGTATGGGGCCGCGAAGCTGTGGAACCGAAGCGGAGCGCAGATAGCCAGCCGAAGGCTGCCCGAAGGGCGAGTGCAACGAGGCAATGCGGATGCTTGCAGCCGCTGTCCGCAGCCAGCTTGCTGGCGTCAAAGGTCCCACGCTGGTGTCTTGAGCAAAGGCGAAATCAGGCACAGGTTCACGGCAGCAAGCTGCCTTCCCACAGCGGCTGCAAGCATCCGCACTCCACGGCGCTGCGCGCTCACCACACCAAGCCAGTGGCGATTAAGCCGTGGAGCGGCTCTTCGTTTCTCTCCCAGTCCGAGGACCTTCATGGCTGATGCAAATCCTGCGCACTCCGCAGCGGACTTCGACGACCATGGTCGCCCCACCCACTGCTTCCATTCAGCGATTGAACACAACTTCCGCGACTGGTTCACGTTTAACACTTCCATGCTCCGTCACCTCATTTGCCTAACCGTCAGCATCGCCACGCTCGCCCAGGCCGATGACTGGCCCCAGTGGCTGGGGCCGCAACGGGACGCGGTCTGGCGCGAGACGGGCATCCTCGACAAGTTTCCCGCCGGCGGTCCTCCGGTGAAGTGGCGCACACCCATCGGCAGCGGCTATACCGGCCCTGCAGTGGCCGCAGGGCGGGTCTATGTGATGGACCGGCACCTTTCCTCTGGGGCCAGCAACCCGGGCAATGCCTTTGCGCGCGGTGAAATTCCGGGCAACGAACGGGTGCTGTGCCTGAATGAAGCTGACGGCAAGGTGTTGTGGCAGCACGAGTATGACTGCCCCTACACGGTGAGCTATGCGGCCGGGCCGCGCGCGACACCGCTCATCAGCGGCGGCAAGGTCTATACGCTGGGAGCCGAAGGTGATCTGTTGTGCCTGGATGCGCTGACGGGCAAGGTGCTGTGGTCGCGGTCCTTCAAAAAGGACTTCCATGCGCACACACCCACCTGGGGCTTCGCGGGGCACCCGCTACTCGACGGCCAGAAGCTCATCTGTCTCGTCGGCGGTGAGGGCAGCGTGGCGGTGGCGTTCGACAAGGACACGGGCAAGGAGCTGTGGCGCGCGCTGAGTTGCCGCGAGCCAGGCTATGCGCCGCCCACCCTGATCACGGCAGGCGGCACGAAGCAGCTCATCCTCTGGCATCCCGAGGCGGTGAACTCGCTCGATCCGGAGACAGGCAAGGTGTTCTGGAGCCATCCCTGGTCGGTCCGCTCCGGCCTCAGCGTGGCCACGCCCCGGCAGTCCGGCGATTTGCTTTTATTGAGTTCGTTCTACACCAGTTCGCACTGCTTCAAGCTCGATTCCTCCAAGCCCGCCGCCACTCTGCTCTGGGAAGGCAAACGCAACAGCGAGATGAAAACGGACACCTTGCACAGCCTCATCAGCACGCCCTTCATCGAGGACGGTTATATCTATGGCGTGTGCAGCTACGGCCAGCTCCGCTGCCTGAAACTGGACTCCGGCGAGCGGCTCTGGGAAACGCTTGCCGCGACGACACCGGACAACAAGCCGATGCGCTGGGCCACAGCCTTCCTGATCAAGCACGGGGACAAGTTCTTTCTCGCCAACGAGAAGGGCGACCTAATCATCGCCAAGCTTTCGCCAAAGGGGTATGACGAAATCAGCCGCATGCATCTGATCGATCCCACCAACACCGACCCGCATCGCCTCGTCGTCTGGTCGCACCCCGCCTTTGCCAGCAGATGTGTGTATGCACGCAACGACCGCGAGATCATTTGCGTGTCCCTGGCGAAGCCGTAGAGGAATGATGCGCCAATGACAATCTTGAAAATGATGGCCGAAACAACTTGCCCTGACACACGCGCAGCGTCTTGGACTGCGCGCAGCTTGCTGCGGGCAGGGCGGATGATTTGCAGCGAACAGATAGTGACGTGAAGAAGTCATGTTCCGGCAGCAAGCTGCCACGACCAAAAGCGGCAGCAAGCTGCGCGCAGTCCAAGACGCTGCGCGGGCTGCAGACGTCAAACGGCGCATTCACCTCCCGCATTTTCCCACACCTGCAGGGTCTCGTTGCCAGCCTGCCGCTCCTGGCAATGTGTTTCACGACGCTCCTTGCTGCCGAACGGCCCAACCTCATTCTGATCGTCGCGGATGACCTCGGTTACGGGGAACTCGGCAGCTACGGTGGCACGGACATCCCCACGCCTCGGATTGATTCCCTGGCCAGAGATGGCGTTCGCTTCACCAATGGCTACGTCACCGCACCATTCTGCGCGGCGTCCAGGGCGGCATTGATGACGGGCCGGTGGCAAACCCGCTTCGGATTTGAGTTCAATCCCATCGGCGCAGCCAATGCCGATCCGCAGATAGGCCTGCCCAAAAACGAGCGCACACTGGCCGATACACTGCGCGAACAGGGCTACGCAACCTCGCTGGTGGGCAAGTGGCATCTCGGAGGAACGGCGGCGTACCATCCCCAGCGGCGCGGATTCGACGAGTTCTTTGGCTTCTTGCATGAAGGCCACTACTATGTGCCGCCGCCCTGGCAGGGCATGACCACATGGCTGCGCCGCAAGGCCCTGCCAGATGGTTCGCAAGGGCGCTGGACATCGCCCGACGGGCATCTCGTGTGGAGCACCCACATGGGCGGCAACGAGCCCGACTACGATGCCGACAACCCGGTCCTGCGGAGCAGCCAGCCCGTGGATGAGAAGGCGAACCTGACCGACGCCTTCACCCGGGAAGCCAGCAGCTTCATTCACCGGCATGCCGCACAACCATTCTTCCTCTACCTGGCTTACAACGCAGTGCACAGCCCGCTGCAAGGCGCCGATGCTGACATGCAGCGTTTCGCGCACATCAAGGACGTGCAACGGCGGATCTTCGCGGCCATGCTGGCCCAGCTTGACCGCTCAGTGGGCAAGGTGCTCGACCAGGTGCATGAGGAAGGACTCGATGAGCGCACGCTGGTGGTCTTCCTCAGCGACAATGGCGGCCCCACCAAAGAGCTTACTTCGAGCAATGCCCCGCTGCGCGGCGGCAAGGGCGACCTGTGGGAAGGAGGCATCCGCATTCCCTTCCTCATGCGCTGGAAGGGCCGGATTCCCGCCGGCCGCCAGCTTGATGCACCCACTGTTTCGATGGACATAAGCGCCACCGCCTCGGCTTTGGCGGGGCATCCCGCAAAGAACCTGGATGGCATCGACCTGATGCCGCTGCTCACCGGCCAGTCCCGCACAGCCCCTGATCGCCCTCTTTACTGGCGCGTGGGCGGCAGCGGGGCGCTGCGCCAGGGCGATTGGAAGATCGTCCGCATGGCAGGAAAAGGCCCCAAACCCGCATGGCAACTCTACCACGTGACCGAGGATGTGGCGGAAACCCACGATCTGGCGCAGAGCGAACCGCAACGCCTTGCTGACATGCAGGCGAAGTGGGAAGCACTCAACCGCGAGATGGTGCCTGCGAAGTGGTAAGTCAGCTCTTGATCGGAGGCGGCGCGCTGGAGGGAGCGCTTTTGTTCACGGTATCAGAGCGCGCGGCCAGCAAATCGCCCAGCAGACCACTGTCCTTGGGCAGCATGGTCACGCGTGCGCCGCTGCCGATGATCTTCTGCGTCTCAAGCACTTCGAACATGGCCTCCGCGACGTCGTCGTCTTCCGAGATGCGCTGAAGTGATTCGCCGACAATCTGCGGGCGGATGGCGGCGGCCTTGGCGAACTCCACGGCGGCCTGGCGCTCGGCGGTGCTGGTGATGATGCTCACCTGGTTGGCACCGTCCTGCTTGATGGCGGAGGTCACCTGGCGCAGGCGGTTGACCACCTTGCTTTCAATCTGGCGGATCATGCCGATGTCGCGGAAGTGAACCTTGCGGATGTACACGGAGCCAAGCTTGTAGCCCCATTCATGCGACTTCGGCGAGACCTCGCCGCGAACGGTGTCGCTCATCGCGTGGCGGTTCACCAGCATGCTGCCCAGCGGCATGTTGCTCAAACAGCGCACCGTGGAGTTGCTCACGTTGGCGGCCAGCGATCCGCGCGGATCGGTGTTTTTGAACAGGTAAGCGACCGGATCGCTAATGTACATTTCGTGCCAGATGCCGATGCCCATGGGCGCGCCTTCCTCGGAATTCACCGGCTGGCTGCGCAGGTATTCCTGGTCCAAGCGCATGTCGAGCACATGGCAGCGGCCCAGCCAGTTCACCAGGAAGGCGAGGGGGCCAAGCTTGAAGGGAAGGAAGTGCAACCCCGGCTCGTCGATGCTGGCGAGCACCTTGCCGAACAGCACGAAGACAAAGCACCGACGCTCCGGCACGATGGCATAAATGCCGGCCACCCGCAGCAGGCCGAGCAAAGCGGGCATGCCTGCGGAACAGGCGACAAAGGTGACCAATGCGGCGCCAAAAAAGTTGATCATGTTATTTCTTTGCCTCCACGAAGACTTGCTGGGCTTTCTCGTACAGCGAGAGCTTCACGTTGCGCACATAAGCGCGCAGGGCTTCGGCTCCACTGGCTTTCAAATCCTTCAACTGCGCGGCCAGCCGCGTCAGCGGCTCGACTTCGGCCTGTGCTTTCAGCGTTTCAATTTCCACCGCCCGGCGGGACTGCACGATCTTCTGGTCCGCCCCGGCCTGGGCCAGGCTGATGTCCGAGGATACTTGATTGTAGGCCGTGTTGATCGCGGCCAGCGCGGACTCGACTTCCTGTGGCGGATCAATGCCGGTGATCAGCGTGGCATCAAGCACCATGCCGTAGCGCGCCGCAGAGGACAGGCACTCGTGGTCCATGTGCTCATTGAGGTCACGCAGGTTCTTGCGGATGTCATTGATCGAGATGCCAATGACGGCGGCCGAATCCGGTGACTCATCGTCGCGGGCGGCAGGTGGAGCCTCGAAGTTCGCGATGCGCTCCCGCAGCACGGAAACAAAATAGCCCATGACGTGCGCCATGGGCTTCTTCACACCGAACAGGAACGCGTACAGGTTGCGCTCCGACACCCGGTAACGGATCTGCCCGGTGAGGCCGACATTGAGCTGATCCTTGGTCACGGCTTCCAGGAGGGTGCCGTTGACATTGGCAGTGGGGTCTTCCGGATCCCAGGCCATGTTGACCGTGCCAGTGGCGATGGAAACCTTGTATACCTGCTCCCACGGCCATCGGAAGTAGGGACCGCCCGGCATGATCACCCGCACCTGCGGATAGACGTAACGCGACTTCTCATCGCTGTTGAGCGACTCCGCGATCGGGTCCTCCAGGGTGGTGAGGTTGCCTATGCGCTCAACCCGGCCAAAGCTGGTCTTTAACGCCCGCTCATTTTGATCCACCGTGTAAAGACCCGCCAGCAGATAGCGTGTCAGAAACCAGATGGTGAAACCAAGGACAATACCGATCGTGATGGACATAATTACCGAGGTTGGGATTGGTGACAGGCTGACGGAGGGAGCGGGCGATGCCAAGTATAATATGCTGCCAACATTATACGGAGCGAACCGTTCCACCGGTCGTCCCTGGAGAATCGTTGCCCGCGCGTTGCAGGATTCGCCCGCCGGTCACGTATGATGTTGACCCTTCCAGGCCAATTTGTTCCAATCGCCAATGCATATGACCAAGCTCACCCTCTCCCTCCTCTCCCTCCTCTCCGTCCTTGCCCTCTGCGGTGCCGCCAGCGCCCAGGCAACGTACGAGTTCGCCCCCAACTTTATCCAGCCACCTCCCGGCAAAGCCCAGATTGGCAACGGTCACGGCGAAATCGCTGTCGATGCGGCCGGCAACATCTATGTCTCCGTCCAAGAAAAGGACGCAGGCCTCCAGGTCTATGGCCCGGACGGCAAATTCATCAAGGCCCTGAAGCTGCCAGCCTCCCTGCATGGCTTTGTCATCCGCAAGGACGGCGACCAGGAATACATTTTCGCCGCTGTGCTCGGCGAGCAGCGTGTGTTCAAGGCGAAGCTCGACGGCACCATCGTGCTGGATATTCCAACTACCTCCTTCCCTGCTGAACAGGCAAAGCCAGGCCTGAAGCTCACCAACTGTGACGTGGCTCCCAATGGCGACATTTATGTCGTCGATGGCTATGGCAAGAGCTGGATCTTCGTGTTCGATCACGAGGGCAAGTTCAAGAAGGTCTTCGGTGGCCCGGGCGAACCCTTGAAGCTGGCGAACACCCACAAGATCTTCATCGACAGGCGCTTCGAGCCTGCTCGCATCCTCGCCTGCGACCGTGGCAACAACCGTATCCTTCACCTCGACCTGGACGGCAATCTGATCAGCGTCATCGCCAAGGACGGACTTCGCCGCCCCAGCTCCGCCTCATTCCATGGCGACCTCGTTTGCATTGCTGAAATCGCCGGCCGCGTCAGCGTCTGGGACAAGGCAGGCAAACAAGTGGCCGAGCTCGGTGTGAACGACACCAAGGGCCAGACCAACACCCCCAAAGTCGAGCCCAAGGACTGGAGAGAAGGCGTCGTCACCTCCCCACACGGAATCACTTTTGACAACCAGGGCAACATCCTGGAAACCGAATGGAACGTGTTCGGTCGCGTGCTGCGCTGGAACAAGAAGTAATGCGGTCCCGTACGGTCATCATTTCGCTGCTTGCAGGGGGAGCCATCATGCTCCCCCTGCTTGCATCCGGCCACGGCATGGAACTCATGCAGGCCCGCCTGCAGTTTGATTCGGCCGGCATCGCTCACCTGGAAATGACCGCCGATTATGCCGGCAACCCGATGATCAACAGCGAGGATGAGGCCCGCACGGCCTTGCAAGACCTGCTGCGCATCGAAGTCAGCGGACATCAGCACAAGCTCAGCGATCTCGCACCGCTGCGCCTTGAAAAGCGCGACCAGTTCGACCCCGCCTCTCCCCTGCCCCTGACCGACGAAGCCGCCGGAGTTAAGCACCAGCTGCTCACCGCCATCTGGCAATGGCGGCCCACGGATAATCAACTGCGTTTCACCGTACCCCAGGGCTGCATTCACGATGTGCTGTTCTGGAAGCAGGAACCCGGTACCAAGCCCCAGTGGCGAGTGCTGATCACGGGGGACTTCACGCCTGTCATCGCCGCACCACGCCCGCCAATTTCCGCTATGATGATCGGACTCATGATTCTGGGCGTTTTAGTGCCCGTCGCCATCGGGCGGAGCGCCTTCTTGTTCCGGAAATCCACTTGCCCGCTCCCACCCTCCACGCCTTCATCCGTATCGCCATGATCCGCCCAGCCATTCTCGCCGCTCTGATTCCGCTTGCCCTCCATGCCCAGCCAGCGACCACGCCCTTGTTCTGGCCGGACAAAAACGGGCCCACGAAGAATGGCATCGTGCCGGCCGCCGAAGCCGCCCGCATTCCTCTGGAATGGGATGAATCCAGCGGTAAAAACATCGCGTGGAAGACCGATCTGCCCCAAGCTGAGGAAGGCCATTCCACCCCCATCATCGGCGGCGATTTCATCTGGTTCACCTCCGCCACGCCCGACGGCACCAAGCAGTACATCAACTGCTTTGACCGGCACACCGGCAAGCAGCTGCATCACAAGCTGGTCTTCGAGAACCCCACGCCAGAGGAACTGGGCAACCCGCTCAACAACTATGCCGCCCCCTCGCCCGTCATCGATGCAGACGGAGTGTACCTCCACTTCGGCACTTACGGCACGGCAAAACTGAACCCGCTCACAGCCGAAACCATCTGGCAGCGGCGCGACATCAACGCCCGACACTTTCGCGGTCCCGGTTCCTCGCCCCTCCTGTTTGAAAACCTGCTCATCCTCACCTTCGACGGCATTGACGCGCAGTACACCATCGCGCTGGACAAGGCCACCGGCGCAACGGTCTGGAAGACCCCCCGCTCCACGGATTACCATGACCTGGACAAGGACGGCAAGCCCACTCGCGATGGCGACATGCGCAAGGCCTACTATACCCCCAGCGTCTTCGAGATCGCTGGCAAGCCACAGCTCATCAGCGTCGGCTCCCGCGCCGCCTTTGGTTATGATCCCCGCACCGGCAAGGAGCTTTGGACGATCACTCACGGCGGCTTCAACGCCGCCCCGCGCGCCATGCAGATGCCCGGCATGATCATCCTCAACACGGGCTCTGAACGCTCCCACACCCTCGGCATCCGCACAGATGACAAGATGACCGGCGACATCACCGCCAGCCATGTGGTCTGGGATCACGACAAGCGCAACGCCAGCGAATCCTGCCCCGTGCTCTTCGATGGCAAGATCTACCAGAACACGCGCGGCGGCGTGCTCACCTGCCTCGACGCCAAAACCGGTGAGCAAGTGTGGGAAGACCGGCTGCAAGGCCAGCATCTCGCCTCGCCCATCCTGGCCGGTGATCACCTCTACTTCAGCAACGACCGCGGCGAGGTCAACGTCATCCGCGCAGCGGGCAAATTCGAAATTCTCGCCACCAACAAGTTCAGCGGCGGAGCCGATGACAAGATCACCGCGAGCCCCGCCGTGGCCGACGGCGCAATCTTCATCCGCACGAAGAGCCACCTCTTCAAAATCGCGAAGAAGTAGGAGCTTATCCGAGACGTAAAATGCCTTGTGAGTGCGGGCAATGCTCCAGAGGCATTATTGCAGCTATTCCTCGCCGTTCCCAAGCCCTTCAAGCACTTGGCGGATCTCCGGCCCCATGCGCCGCAACTGCTCGCGGTGGGCGGAGGAAAGTGTCTCCAGCACGTCCTCACCATGCCGGGTGAGGGTAATAAAGACGCGCCGACGGTCCTCCTCGGAGGGTTCCCGGGCCACGAGCTTTTCCGCTACGAGCCGGTCAATCAAACCCACTGCGCTGTGATGCGCCACCTGGAGGCGCTCGGCGAGTTCACCCACGCTGACACGATCCCGGCCAGGAAAACCTTTGATCGCCAGCAGCGCCTGGTGCTGCTGCGGCGTAATGCCAGCCTCATGGGCCGCGTCCTCGCTGAAGCGCAGAAACTGTCGCAGCGCAAACCGGAACGCGGCGAGCATCTCGTATTGCGCCTTTGAGAATTTCTTTTTAGCGGCCATGCCGTTTCATCAATGCATCGCGTGCAGCTTCCGCGCCAGTGATTGTTTGACATATATATCGTACTGCGATACACCTGGCCGTCACCGCATGACATCTGCATCCACCTGCCAGGCCCCTGAAATTGAAACTCTCCCTCCCGACGCCGCACATTCGAAACTCGCTGATTTCAGCACGAACCGGCGCGTCCTCCTGCTCTCGGGCATGGCCTTTGCCGTGGGAGCCTTCAGCGCACTGGTGGCCTGGGTGCTGCTTTGGTTGATCGCGGTGATCACCAACCTCGCCTTCTACCACAGGCTTTCATCGGTGACCGCCATCCCCCAAGGGCATCATCTGGGCTGGTGGGTGGTGCTGGTGCCCGTAATCGGCGCCCTGTTGATCGGACTCATGGCGCGATATGGCTCGGAAAAGATTCGTGGTCACGGCATCCCGGAGGCGCTCGAAGCCATCCTGCTGGGCCGCAGCCGCATCCAGCTCAAGGTCGCCCTGCTCAAGCCCCTGTCAGCCGCCATCTCCATCGGCACCGGCGGCCCCTTCGGTGCGGAAGGGCCTATCATCATGACAGGAGGGGCCTTCGGTTCGCTTTTTGCCCAGCGCTTCCATCTCAGCGCCGCAGAGCGCAAGACACTGCTGGTGGCAGGTGCGGCGGCGGGTATGTCCGCAGTGTTTGACACTCCCGTGGCTGCCTTGCTGCTGGCCGTGGAGCTGCTGCTCTTTGAATGGAAGCCGCGCAGTTTCATCCCTGTCGCTGTCGCCTCGGTGGTGGCTTCGGTCCTGCGAGTGCCCCTTCTGGGTGCGGGACCGATCTTTCCTGTCACTGTCCATGCGCCCATGTCCGGCACCGAACTGGCGTTCGCAGCCGCCGTGGGTTTGCTCGCAGGCTTTGGCTCAGGGCTGCTGACGTATCTGGTCTATGCTTTCGAGGACCTTTTTCAAAAACTGCCTATCCACTGGATGTGGTGGCCCGCCATCGGCGCAGTATTCATCGGCGTCGGCGGTGTGATCGAACCCCGGGTGCTCGGGGTGGGTTATGAAACGATTCACGGATTGCTGCGAGGCGACATGATCGGCGCGGTGGTCCTGGGACTCATGGTGGCCAAGGCATTGGTCTGGTCGATCGCCTTGGGCTCCGGCACCTCGGGTGGTGTGCTCGCTCCTTTGCTGATCATGGGGGGCGCCCTCGGTGCGGCGGTGAGCCCCCTGATACCCGTCGGGGATGCCGGGCTGTGGGCCACCGTAGGCATGGCCGCCATGATGGGGGGCACTATGCGCTCACCTCTCACCGCGATGGTGTTCGCCGTGGAACTGACGCGCGATTTCAACCTTTTCCCCGGCCTTCTCACGGGCTCCGCCGCAGCCCTGCTGGTGACCGTGCTGTGGATGCGCAGATCGATCCTCACGGAGAAGCTCGACAGGCGCGGCCACCACATTATCCGCGAATACAGCATCGACCCCTTTGAACTGGCGCGTGTGGGCGAGGTGATGGACAAGTCCGTGGCAACCATTCCAGCGACAATGAAGGTGACCGAACTATCCGACCTCATCGCCAGCGGCGATGCCAGTCTGTCGCGCCGCCAAGGCACGCTCCTGGTCGATGAACATGGAGCGCTTGCCGGCATCATCACGCGCGGCGACATCGTTCGTGCCCTGCGCCAGGACGATGCTGACGACCTCCTTGTCAGCGAAGCCGGATGCACGGATCTGGTCGTGACCTACATTGATGAGCCCCTGCACGATGCTCTCTCCAAAATGTTCAGCATGAATATCGGTCGTCTCCCGGTGGTGGATCGTGCCGCCCCCAGGCGTATCTTGGGATATCTCGGGCGGGCGGCGATCCTTTCTGCCCGTATGCGCCTTCACGACGAAGAGCACCTGCGCCAAAAAGGCTGAATTCCACCACCACACCTCGCCACCACACCTATGCCCATCATCAAATCCGCCCTCCTCAAACTCCTCATCGCCAGTCTTTCGGGCTGGGTCATGCTTGAACTGCTCTGACATGCAGCGATTCCGCTATTGGACAAATGCCCCATTCCTGGTGGGTTGCAGCGCCTATGCCATCAATCGCTTCCTGATCAAGCCACTGACGCATGTCAGTTTCTTCCACTCGCACTTCAATGATCTTTGGCTGATCCCCTGCGCACTACCGCCAATTCTCTGGCTCCACCGCCAGCTGGGTCTGCGCACCCACGACAAGGTGCCGCAGGTTTCAGAGATCGCGTTTCACCTGGCGTTCTGGTCGGTTCTGCTGGAATGGATCGGGCCCAAATTCATTCCCCACACCACTGGTGATCCCTTGGATGCGGCAGCCTATGCGGCGGGTGCCGTAGTGGCCGGCCTCTGGT
>Ga0118677_10001268_pt2 | contig 43385 bp, 23 predicted proteins | sample AliMusrvi5mmetaG_FD_86154 | JGI IMG/M metagenome (GOLD analysis project Ga0118677, IMG submission 86154)
CCCGCAACCGCCGAAACGAGTTGGCCCTCCAGTGGCTGCTCGAGCCGCTCGAGGTACTGCGCCTCGCGGCCGGCGGCGAGCCTGTGCGCCATGTGGTCCGGCGCGCGTGGAAGCACCTGCTGGTCAACCACGCCCACGACTCGATCTGCGCCTGCTCGCTCGACCGCGTGATGGACGACATCCACGGCCGCATGCGCCAGGTCGCGGAGCTCGCCGAGATCGCCTCCGAACGCTGGCTCCAGGATCTGGTGCCCCAGACGCCGCCGGCCGCCGACGCAAGCGCGGGCGTCGTGCTGCTGAATCCTCTGCCCGGCCGCGGCCTCATGGCCTTCGACCACCTCGTGCGCGTGCCGGGTCTCCTTCTTCCCGGCGAGCTCCAGTTGCGGGATTCTCGCGGCGAGACGGTCGGTTGCGCCACGGTGGTCGCGCAGCACCAGGCGGATCTCGAGACCCGCTACGCCACGAACGCCGATCTGCTCGCCGTGCGGAGCAAGGCGCCGGCCTTCGGCAACAAGCCCGAGGAGTGCTACACGCTGCTGCGCATTTCCGGCGGCCTCGCCGCCGGGGACGCCGCCGGAGCCATCCCGCTGCGCGTCGTCCACTCGCCCCGCTGGCAGCCCCCGATGCTGGCGGCCAACGACCGCAGCCTTGAGAACGACCTGGTGCGGCTGGACGTGGCCGCTGACGGCCGCCTGACGCTCTGCGACCTGCGGCAGAATATACGCTGGGACGGCCTCGGCTGGTTCGAGGATCTCGCCGATGCCGGCAACAGTTATGACTTCGAGCCGCTCCCCGGCGACGTCCCCATCCGTTCGTATGAGACCGCCCGGGTGGAAACCCGGGTCTTGGGGCGTGATCCGTGGGTTGCCAGCCTTTGTGTCACCACCCGCCTGTGTCTGCCCGCCAAGCTCACCGGCAGTTCGTCCCTTCTGCCGCGCGAGCGCCAGAGTTACGGCCGGCGGAGCGTTGAGACCGTGGAGCTGACGCTCGAGAGCACCTGCACACTGCGCGCCGGCCTGCCCTGGGTGGAGATCACCACCCGCTTCGCGAACCTGGCCGACCACCACCGCCTGCGCGTGGCCTTCAGCAGCGCCGAGCGCCCGGCCCTGGCCAGCGGCGGCCACTTCGCGATCCTCGAACGTGGCTGGAGCGACCCGGCTGACCGCTTCCCCTGCCGCCCCATGCTCGACTGGGTGCAGCGCGGCGACGGCCTCGCCATCGTGGGCGAAGGCCTGTACGAGTTCGAGCCGCGCCGGCAAGGCGATGGCGGCGAGCTCCTGCTGACCCTTCTGCGCAGTTGCGACAGCGTCGGCCCGGCCGCGGGCATGAACTTCCACCTCGAGCACTCCCGCGCCCTGGGCGAACAGGAGGCCCGCTACTGGCTGGCCCCGGCCGCCAGCCCGCTCGAAGCCGCACGCCTGGCCGCCTCCATCCTGGTACCCAGCCTGGCGGTTGGGATACGCGGAGACGCTGTGGCGCGCATCCCCGCCCGGCTCTGCGCGGCCAGCAATCCGCGGGTGCGCGTCACGGCCATCAAGCGCGCCGAGCGCGGCGGCGGCACCATCGTCCGCGTCGTGAACCTCGGCGGCGAACCGGAGGATCCCGGCCTCGCTTGGGGGCTGCCGCACGGCAAGGTGCGGGTAGTGGGGCTCGACGAGGAGCCGCGTGATCTGCCCGCTACCGTGCCGCCGTGGGGTAGCCTGACGATTTGCTTCGATGACGCCAAACACCCCGGGCAAGGAGCCTCGCCATGCCATCCGTTGAAGTGATTACGCTTCTCCTGAAGTGACTGGAAACCTCCATGTCTGATAATGCTCAACCGTCACAATCCGGATGAGAAAGATGGAGAGGTCGAACGCAATGCGAGAACTGTTGTCAGTCCTGCTGATTCTATGGGGATCCGTAACGTTCGCGGAGGAAACGCGTCCCGTTCCTCTGGTCGGTGCGATCCGCTGGGACGCCTGGACCGGAGGCCGCGTGACTGAGCAGGTCGAGCGGACACTCGGCCCGCTGAAGTACCATGAGCGCCTCCCCTGGTTTGCCGAAGTCATCAATGACCAAACCGTGAAGATTGATGGCAGCCGGACCGGCGTCATGGATCAGGAAATTGATTTTGCCGTCGCCGCCGGATTGGATTACTGGGCGTTTCTGGTTTACCCGGAAGCCAGTCCCATGAGCGTCGCGCTCAAGCACTACCTGCAAAGTCCGAAACGGAGTCAAATCCGATTCTGCCTCATTCTGCACAACACGCTCAACGCAAAGGACGACCAATGGCCTGGGGAACGCGATCGCGCCGTAGCCCTCCTGAAGGAGCCGGGTTACCAGAAGGTGCTGGACGGGCGCCCTCTGGTCTATGCCTTCGCGGGAAAGGCCTTCCCGTTCGTGCGTTTCAGTGAGTTTCTGGCCGCGGCCAGGAAAGAGGGGGCTAATCCCTATTGCGTCTACATGGGGTGGAATCCGGCCTCCGATTTCGAACGCGTAACGAAGACGGGGTTCCACGCGGTCTCGGCTTACGCAAAATCGGGAGAACAGGATCAATTCACGAACCTGGCCGCCTCCGTGGAGAACGATTGGCTGAAAGCGGCGCAGGCCGGAGTTCCGTATGTGCCGCTGGTCACCACCGGCTGGGACAAGCGGCCGCGCCAGGACCATCCCGTGTCCTGGGAAACGAACGACAGCTACCACGCGCAGAAGGTGTTTCCGTCTCAGGCGACACCTGCGGAGATTTCAGCCCACCTGGGGTGCGCCGTGTCCTTCGTGAAGGTGAATCCCCGGATTTGCGAGGTCAACGCCATCATCATCTATGCCTGGAACGAGCATGACGAAGGAGGGTGGCTCGCCCCGACACGGGGTTCGGATGGCAAACCCGACACCAGCCGGATCGATGCGACGCGGAAGATCCTGAGAACAAGGAGGATCCCCTGAACCTGCCAACCCATGCACGATACGTCTGGTGCGATGACGAGGGACGCGGACGGAATCTCCATGCCTGCTTCCGCCGGACGTTCACGCTCGACGCGGCGGTCGCGGCGGCGCAGTTCCAGCTCTTCGCCGACACCACGTACCAGCTTTTTGTGAATGGCCAGTTTGTTGAGTTCGGGCCGGCGCGTTTTGATCCGCGCTTCCCGATGTTCGACACCGTGGATATCGCGCCCTGGCTGCGTCGTGGGCGCAATGTCATCGCCGTCGCGGTCAACTCCATTCAGCACAAAACCTTCAAGTCCATGGCCACCCAGGCGGGGTTCATTGCCTGGGGTGAGGTGACGAGCGCCGCAGATGCTGCGGTTTCCCTGGCCACGCCCGGCGCGTGGCGTGGCATCCCGGATGCGGCGCTGGCGCGCTACACCGGTAAATTCAGTTTCGCCCTCAGCGCCTCGGAGTTATTCGACCAGGCTGGTGAGGAACCCGGCTGGCGGGACGTGGACTTCGACGACGGTCACTGGCCGCCGGTGGTGCCGCTGGCGGACCCATCGGCATGGGGCACGCGCGAACCGCGCTCGATCCCCTACATGGCCAAGGAGTCAATCGCCCTCGAACAGGTGCGGCATGTCCGACCGCTGGTGGTTGCGGAGGATTGGTATTCCTTCACCGTCCCGTTTCCCGCCTTTTTCGAGGATCAGAAGTCGTTGAGCAAATGGGTTGCCTTCGCGACCTGGATCCATTCGCCCGTGGAACAGGAGACGGCGGTGGGTGTTTTCTGGGGGGAATACTGGGTCAATGGGGAGCCGGTTCCCGATGGCGTGGTCTGCGCCGAGCGGAACCAGCGCATCACCCAGCGCTGGCGCCTGCGACAGGGATGGAATCACGTCTTCGGCACGGTGAGAGCCTATCACGATATCCTCGATCAGTACCTCGCCCTGCCGCGCGGGAAGGGCTTGTGCGTTTCAGCCGACCGGAGCCTTGACGGTACGCGCCGCTTTAAGCGTACGCGCCTCCTGACGCTCGCTGAATATCAGGCGAACATCGCCTCGAAGACCGTCCCCTTTGCCCCTGGCGACGAACTGAACGAGATCGGCGGATGGACGATTGTCGACGCCTCGGACTGCGCGCAGAGCCCGGGCCGCGAGATGGGCTGGGACCAGTATGGTGAGCCTGTTGAGACGTTCACGCCGGCGGCGCTTGAGGGGCACCGCTTCCGTCAAGCCGACTACCCGGACGGGTTCAGCATGCTGCTTGATGCCGGACAGACGCGACTGCTCTTTCCGCGCCTAGTGCTGGACGGGGTCGCAGGTGCGACCATTGATCTCTGTTATACCGAACATCTGCGCGGTGACGGCGCGCACAGCTTGGTGCAGCACCATTCGCCCTGTTCCGACCGGCTTCTCTGCTCGCGCGACACGCTTGACTGGATGCCCCGCCAGGCGCGCGGTTTCCGCTATCTCAACCTCACCGTCCGGAATGCGAAAAGCGACATCATCCTGCGGACTTTGTCGTTGCGCTCTGCGACGTATCCGATCCAGGCCCGGGGTCGCTTTGCCTGTTCCGATCCGCTGCTGACAGCCGTCTGGGAGATGGGCCGGCGCACCCAGGCGGTCACCATGGAAGACGCCTACGTGGACTGCGTCGGCCGCGAGCGCGGCATGTACGGTCGGGACACGATCATCCAGTACCACGTGAACCTGGCGACTTTTGGCGACCAGGTTCTGATGGAACGTTGCCTGCAACTCTTCGGGCAGTCGCCAGACGCCAGCGGAAGATTCCGGGCGGTCTACCCGAACACCGGCGACTACACCATCGCCGACTTCGCCCTGAACATGGTCGACGGGTACTGGAACTACTATGCGCACAGCGGCGACCTGGAGCGGATCCGTCAGGACTGGGCGGCCATCCTCGTGAACCTGCACTGGTTCCATGAACTCTCCGACGAGAGGAAGGATTACTTACTGGATGCCGACTGGCCCGCGAACCGGCGGATTGCGGCGGAGTACGGCGGCTACCATGGCGACAGTGGCGCCACGGGATACATGTCGAAAAAGGGACCGACCTGCCTCTTTTCCTGCTTCTATCTGTCGGCACTCCAGGCGGCCTCACGACTGGCTACGGCGCTGGGGGGCGAGGCGCTGGCCGAGAAGCGGCGAATCGACCGGAGAGCCGGGCGCCTCGCGGCGTCCATCCCGGCCGCATTCTGGGACGAAGAGCGTGGGTGTTTTGCGGATGATCTCGCGCATACGACGCTCTCGGCGCATGCGAGTCTGCTGGCGGTACGCGCCGGCGTTGCCAAACGCCGGCAAGTGCCACGGATTCGTCAGCATGTATCGTACGAATTGCGCTCCGTCTTTCGTAACGGCTTTGACCCGACCGCGGGGACGCTGACCAGCCCGAGCTTCGCCTTCTACCTGTTTGACGGCCTGTACCATCTCGGACTCCACGAGACCGCCGAGAACCTGATGCGGCAGGGCTGGGGATGGATGTTGGCGCAAGGACTTAGAACCTGTGCCGAGAACTTCACACTCGCCGATAGCCACTGCCACGCATGGTCCGCCTCGCCGACCTACTATCTTTCCCAAAACGTGCTGGGTGTCCATTTCCCGGAGGCCCCGAACCTCGACGTCGTGGAGATCCGGATCAAGACCCATGGCGTCACATGGGCCGAGGGCGCTTTCCCGCATCCGCGGGGCGACATAGAAGTGAAGTGGCGCAGGGAGGGCGGCCGATGCGTCATCGAAACCAAGGTGCCTGAAGGCGTGTGCGTAACAAGACAGGGTGAGTCATGAGGTCATTCAAAGCGCCATCCCGTTTCCTGGTCCGCGATGGGGACCGCGTCGTCTTCTGGGGCGATTCCATCACGGATAACAACTATTGGTGCCGCACGGTGGAAAACTACGTGCGCTGCCGCTATCCGGATTTCCGTGTCGACTTTTTCAACCTCGGCCTGGGCGGCGATACGTCTCAGGCCGGCAGGATCCGCATCCAGCATGACCTGTCTGCCACCCGGCCGACCCTGATCTTTATCAACTTGGGGATGAATGACGCCGGCTTCACCCCTTATCGTCAAGCGTCCTGCGACCTCTACATCCGGGGCCTGCGCGATATGCTGCACTTTATCCGACGCCGCACCAGGGCGCGGGTGGTGTTCATTTCTCCCATTCCCTATGAGTGCGGTGCGGCCCAGGATTCCACCGGTCGGGAACGGAGCATCTGGTATCCGCAGGCCCTGCGCCGGTACTCCCGGGCGCTGGCCGCCTTCGCCAAGTCGACCCGCTGCACCTTCATCGACTTGAACCGGTTGTACCAGAAGGAACTGAACCGGTGCCGCGTGGCCGACCCGCACTTAACGCTCTCGCAGGACGGCATCCATCCCGGTGCGGATGGCAACGCCCTCATCGCCGCCGTGCTGCTTCAGGCCATGGGCGCTGGCGGCGAGATCCTGCGCCTGCACGTTGACCTCACCAAGCACACCGCGCAAGCGACTCGTCAGCGCATTACGAAACTTTCCCGCACGCCCAACGGCATCCGCTTCACGCGTCAACCGCAGGCCTTCCCGTTCCCGTTCAACGGACGCGACGTCATCCGCCTCGACCTGAAACCGTGGCAGGCTCGTCTCAATCAGAACATTCTCCGCGTAACCGGATTGCCTTCCCCGTACTTACTGCTGGCGGTAAACGGCCGCGTGCGTGCGGCCTTCACCAGAGCCCAGGCACAGCGGGGTGTTTCGTTGGCCAACCTTGGGCTACCGGAGGAGGCTGTCGGCGCACTGGTGGGCGACATCGTGGAGGAGGTCCATCGCCAGCGCTACCGGCTCTGGCGCCACCTGCCGCCGTGCAGTTCCTGCAACCATCCGGAAACCGACTATCTGCGCCAACAGTCAGACGCGCAGGTCAAGTATTTGAATAGCCGCTGCATCCGTTGCCAACCCTATCAGGTGGAACTCATCGCCAGCAAAACCGCCGACCTGTATGCCACGACACCTTTCCCCGTGCTCCCGCCCTTCCCCCGGCATGGGGCCGAGGTGCAGATCCTGTTCGAGATCGACACCTCGTCCTGGACCGGGATTATCTCCCAGCGCACCAGCCACAAATTGGAGTTCCACGCCCCACTGCTCATCAAGGGCGATTTCGACAACTGGGTGGCCACGCCGATGAAGCCACCAGTCAGCGGCAGCGACGGGGTGTGGACGCTCCGCGCCAACGTCCCGATCAGGGAATCCCTGAGTTCCTTTGCATTCGATGATGCCAGCCCCGAACGGGGCGCGCACGAGAGTGAAATCATGGAGATCATCAAGTTGGGGCTGCACGACCTGGTCGGACCATCGGCGGGGGCGATTTTCGCCTTTGTGCCGGACCGGCATTGCCGCATTCGCATCGCCACGGCCCATGTCGACGAGGCCATACGCCTGGGCCGCATCAGGAGGGCATGTGATGACCGTCCATGAATTCAACGGGGTTGCCGGGCCTTGGAAACTGAGAGGGATGTTGCGGACATGAAGATGGGCGCCGTCCATTGGTTGGTCGTTGCCGTGCTGACAACGGGGATCGCGCGGGCGCAAGCCGCGTCGCCGCCGGCAACCGTTCCGGGTGGCGCGATGGCCGGGGAACGGAACGTGCGGGCCGGGCAACACCCCCGCCTGTTCTTTTCCGCGGCCGACCTCCCGGCGCTGCGCGCCAAGGCCCGGGCCTCGGCCTGCTTCACGCAACTCGTTGCCTATGTGGAGGCGTATCCTTTTGATGAAAAACCGGCAGAAGCCCGGGGACTGTTCAGCAATCCGGCCATGGTTGCGGAGGCCTTCCTGGCGCTGATCACGCAGGAGCCCCGAGATATCGAAAAGGCGAAGAAACAACTCCTGCAGGTGGCCGCGTGGGAGCGTGACATTTGGCGGGGTGGGGTGACAACCAACTGTGGCAAGGCGGCCGGCCTGGGCCTCGGGCATTTCGCGAAATCGGTCGCCATTTGCTATGACTGGCTCTATCCGTTCCTGACAGACGACGAGCGCAAGGGAATTCGCGATGCGCTATCCACCAAGGCCTTCGCCATCTACAAGGAGGGCGTGGACCTCGGCGATCAGAACGAATGGTGGCTGCGATCCGTCAACAATTGGTGTCCTGTGATCCAGGGAGGCGTCGGCATCGCGGCCCTGGCTACGCTGGGCGAAGTCCCGGAAGCCGATTGGATCCTGGGCCAGACCCGCAAGCGGCTGCACAACTACCTCGACCCGTTTCCAAAGGACGGCGGCTGCGTGGAAGGCGTGATGTACGGCATCTACGGCGTAGCCAACGCGAGCCTTTTCGGCGTGGCACTTCGAAACGTCACGGGCTCGGATGATGGCATCTTGAGTCACCCCGGAATCAAGCGGTTCGGCTCGTTCCTGTGGGCCTTCACCGGCGCCGACAAGGCTTGGATCAATTTCTCCAACTGCCAGACCAGCATCGACATGTCCGGGGATCTCTACCCGCTCGGCGTGCAGTATCATGATCGGGCGCTGGATGCGTACCTCCAGCAATACGTTTCCAAGGGGCGCAGAGGGGTCGCAGCGCCCTGGGAGATCATCTTCCGCCCCGCAGACATGGACTCCATGCCGGTTCCGCCTGAGGAGGACCTCATTGTCTTCCCCGAAACACAATGGGCAGCCATGCGGTCGGAGAAGATGCAGTTGTTCTTCAAGAGCGGCAATATCGGCGATGGGCACAAGCACGCCGACCTGAATGCGTTTGTTTTGCTCCTCAACGGTGAGCGCTTGGTGCCGACTGCGCCCTACGGGAAGACCGCCACTGGATTTCACTCCACGGTGCTCGTCAATGGCCAGGGACAGAAATGGAACACCACTGGCAAGATCGTTCAAAGCGGCAAGACGAACGGTGTGTTCTTTGCCGCAGCCGAAGCGGGCAAGGCCTATGGCGATTCACTTTCAGGCTTCCGGCGAACGGCGTTCCTGGTTCCTGATCGCTTTATTGCGATCGGGGACGTGATGCAAGGGCAGGCTGGAAACACCTATGAATGGAAGTTGCAGACCTCAGCAACGCCGCTCATTGCGGAGGACCGGAAATCGGCGCGCATCAATGGCATGCAGGCGGCGTTGCGCGTTCAGGTGGTTCTCCCTGACGACGCTAGGTTTTCGGTCGGCACAAGTTTTGGCCCGTGCCTCTCGGCAGACGTTGCGACCGTCGGTGAGCGGGCATCATACTTCGTGATCCTGGCGCCGGCGGATTCGTCGGTTTCAGCGAAGGCGATAGGCAACACTGTTCAGGTTGCCAGTTCGGAGAGCGTGTATACCTTTGGGATGACGGACAAAGGGTGGTGCGTCAGGTAGCGTCAAGACAGGACCGTATGACCAACAGAGAAAAAGCGGAACTTCACAAGACCTGGTGGCGCCGGGAGAACGCAGCGCCGCTGGTCGCCCCTTATATCCCGAGCGCGTCACCGTATGGCGGATTGGACATCGAGGTGCCGCCCGCAAGCATCGTTGCGCGCAAGAAGGCCAACGCTGAGGTGGAGGCCGGACTGCCGGGCGACACGTTGATCGTCGCGGGGGTCGAGTTCGGCCCCGCCTTTCTTCCCGCGCTTGCCGGGGCCGGATTCGAACATGACGGGCATACGTCATGGTCGATTCCCGCGTTCCGCTCTGCCGCCGAGGCCTCGGTGCGGCCCTTTGACCCGGCGCATCCGCTGTTCAGGGAATACCGTCGGCGGCTGGATTCGCTGCTGGAACACTGGAGCTGGGACACCTATCTGCCCGGTCTCGCGGACTACCTCGGGCCGTTGGACATCACGGCGGGGTTGCTCGGCCCCGAAACGCTGGCGGTCGAGCTGCTCGACAACCCGCAGGCCGTCCGGCGCCTTGCCCATGAGGCGGCCGCCTTCATGGCCGAGGTGCTGGACTACGAGCGGGATCTGCACCGGAAGGCCGGCTTGCAGGGCGGCGTGACCGATAATTTCGGCGTCTGGCTGCCCGGCAGGGGCGTGCGCGCGTCCGAGGATTTTGCGGCGCTCGTGGGTCCCGTGCAGTTCGATGACTTCTTTGTCGAAGCCGACACCCGGGCCTATGCGAACAGCGATCACGTCTTCATGCACGTGCATTCCGCCGCGTGTCGGAACATGCCGGGGTTTCTCAGGACCCGGGCCATCGGTGCGATCGAACTGGGTAACGATCCGAATGGGCCGGATCTATCGGCTCGACTGGAATCGGCGCAACTCATTCAGGCGTCCGGCAGGGCGCTGCAATTCGGCAGTTGGGAAATCCCGCTGCCGGCGGCGGAGATCGAGCGCGCCATGCGGACACTGGCCCCCCGGGGGTTGCTCGTGCGTTTCCAACTGCGCCCTGGCGAGGCCCCGGCGGAACATATCGCCTGGGTGCGGCGCCTGTGTCGTGCGCATAATGAAGAACCGGTTGCGCCGCTGGCCGACGGCAAGGCGGCAGGCATGGGGGAGGGCAAGTGAGCGAATCGCCTGATACGATCAAGGCAAACACCGGAGACCCGGCGAGCGGGCAGCGAAGACCTTTGACTCTGCTGGGCATTCCCCTGCATCGCAAGATCCGCACGGGCGAGACGCACATCCCCTGGAGTTCGGTCTTCCTGCTCACGATGATGTGGTTCAGTTGGGGCTTCAACCTGTTCGCGGGCGGGCAGGCGGTGATGTTCACCATCAAGAAGATCAATAACGATCCCCGTATTATCGCGCTGGTGACGACCATTGCGGGCATCATCATGTTGGGCCCCCTGATCAGCTACCTCAGCGACCAGGTATGGACGCGCGCCGGCCGCCGGCGTCCGTTCCTGATCGTGGCGTGGATCGGCGGTATCCTTGCGTACTCGTCCTATGCCTTTCTGCCGCAGATTGCCGGCACGGTTAACCGCGCGCTGGGCGTCGTGGGGCTGCACCCTGTCGGCGAATTGGTCATCCTCGCCGTGATCATCTTCTGCACCGGCAAGATGGGCGACGGGATGGCGACCATCGAGCCGTTGTTCCTGGAATGTGTGCCGCCGCACCAGCGCGGCCGGTTCTGGGCCATGCGCGCCATGATGGTCACCCTGGCGTGTACGCTCTTCTATCAGATTCTCTGGCCGCACTTCGATGAGACCCTCGACATGTTCGCCTGGCTCGGCCACCCCGGTGTGCTTCATCTGACGGGGGAACAATGCATCTATGTCTTCGCGGCGGGTTTGATGGGTATCACCGGAGTCTTTCTTGTGTTCTGCGTGGAAGAGGCGCGGATGCCGCAAGCGCCAAACAAGTCGTTCCGCGAGATGTTCATCGGCGAGCGCAGGACCGGCGGCGTGGCGCCGGCGACGGACAAGGGTGCGCCCGCGCTGAGTTTCTTGGTGCGCCTGAAACGAACTCCGATCGTGGCTTTTCTTGCGAGTTTCGCGAAGGATGTATTCCTGAAGAAGGAGAACCTGCCCTTCTACATCGTGCTCATCATTCCGGGCATCGAGGGAATGATCTGGGGCGGGTTTGGCGCGCTGCTGGAAAACGACCAGTTCGGCTACTCAAAGCAAGCCCAGGCCGATTATGCCTTTCCGGGCCAGATACTTTCCTTCCTGGTGATCACTCCCTTTGCCGGTTGGTATTCGGATATCCGCATCAATATCCGCTGGTGGTTGCGCATTTTCCTGCTCGCCATCAGCGCCGCCGCGTTCGCAGGCGTGTTGTATGTCGTGAAGACCTATTCGCCGGCCGACATCCGGGAGCCGGCCAGTTTTGCGATTCTCTCGGTGGTGGCCATACTCACCGCGATAAGCGTGGGCACGTTCTATGTGCCGTTGGTGGAGACCCTGCTTGACGTGGTCGGTCGCGATCACGCCCGAGCCTGGGTATCGCTGCTGACCGTGGTCAAGTCGATGATCGTCGTGGTCGGGCTGTACGTATTCATTCAGTGTTCGCCGGACCGGGTGCTGCCGATCATGACCTGGATGGTGTTTGGGGTAATCGCCGCAACGATGGGCCGATTGATGGACACCTTTATCGGCCCGATGATCTACGACTACATGCCGCGCAGCCAGATGGGGACCATCAATGCCGGCAGCGGCCTGATCAGCAGCATCGTCCGCTTTGGCGCCGCGAACATCGGCGCCTGGTGGGTGGTCTTTTATAGCCTGCACGTACACAAGCCGGCGCACGTTCCTTACGAGTACACGAGCCTGTACCTGCTCCAGTTCATTCTCTTTATCCCGACGATCCTGGCGAAAGTCTATTTCATCCGCCTGATCGTCAAAGGCAAAATGAAGAAGTGGGGCGAGATGGAAGTGGAAGACCCGGAAGAGGCGATCAAGGAAGAGCGGGAGGCTCACATTGTTTGAGTGGGGCGCGCTAACTGCGCAGTCATTGGAGGTATGGGCGGAATGAGAAGTGAACAGGTGGTTGCTATGCAGAATGCCTGCTGGACGTTGAATGACGATGGATCGTTCGAGTATGGCGCCGGCGACTTGACGCTGGCGGATTGTTACCCTTCATTCAATGGGCATCCGGTGTTTCCGACATCAGTTGCGGTGAACCGCAGGAAGGGCGGCGGGGAGATTACCTATCACCTGAAAGACGGCCGGATCCGGCTGAGCTTCAGCGCCGATGCGGACTCGCTCGTTCTCAAGTCCGTGCTCGATGTGCCCGTGGCGCCGCATTGGTTTTATCCCATCGCCTATGCTCGCGTGCAAGGGGCCAGCCACTATCTCAAGCAAGGAATTGGATTTGCCGGCCCCAGCGGATTGTTCGAGTTCCCGCAGAATCCCAAACGGCGCGAGTCGCATCAACCCGACGAGGCCTGGGCCTATGACAGCTATCTGACGTCCGGGTTTGTCACGCCCGCGAAGCATGCTGTGGCCATTGGAGCCTACCAGCATCACCGCTTCCTGCAGCGCAGCAGCTACCGCAACCGCCCGTACCGGTACAACCTGATCGACCGCCATCTGGAAGCGAACGACATTCTTTTCGAGGCTGGCTTCAGGACCGAGGAACTGCCGTTGACGGCGCCGCTCGCGCTGCCTGACCTGCATTTCGTGGCCGGCACCGAACCGTTCGGCACGTACCGTCACTTTGCGGAGAACATCGCGCAGGCAAATAGGGTTGTCTTCAACAACCAGCCGCACTATCAGGTCTGCACCTTTTGGGAGTGGCTGACCGAATACACGCAGGACCGGCTGGACGATTTCATTGCCGGTTGGAAGACGGTAACGCCGCGCATCCCGATTGAGACCATCCAGATCGATGGCGGCTTCTGCGTCTACGGCGATTGGCTGACCACCAATCACCGGTTCCCGCAGGGGTTGGAGCACATGGCCAACTCCATCCTGAAGTCAGGAAGCAAGGCCGGAATCTGGATCGCCCCGTTTATCGTCGCCACCAACAGCCAGACCGCCAAGGAGCATCCGGAATGGTTGGTGCGCGACCTGGATGGAACGCTTCATGTCGAAGGCAACCTGGACGAGTACGAATGCAATGTTCTGGATACCACGCACCCCGGGGCGTTCGCGTACTTGCGGGAGGTGTTCCGGACCTATCGGAAACTGGGATTTACCTACTACAAGACCGACTTCATGGAGTGGGGGTTGCGGGACCGGACGCGGTTCCGTCGGCACGACAACAGCAAAACCTCGGTCGAGCACCTGATGGAAGTCATCCGGATGATTCGCGAGGAGATCGGGCGGGAGAGTCTGTGGGTCGCTTGCATTGCCGTCTACCAGCAGTTCATCGGCCAGGCGGATGCCGTGCGCATCTCCAACGATGTGCCCGCGAACTGGCGCGAGGGCAGCCACGGCAATCTCATCCAGGAAGCCTTGACCATGCACTACCTGCAGCAGGTGCTTTGGCAGAACGATCCCGACTGCATCTTCCTGCGCGATGTCGATTCCGGCCTGGAATCGAAACTCACCCGTGACGAGACGTATACGCTGGCCTACTGGAACGCGATGATCGGCGGCTTCATCACCACCGGCGATCGTTTCCACAAGATCACTCCGGAATACCTGCAACTTTGGCGGTTCCTGCGGCCGGGACGTGCGCAGATGTCCTGCCGTTTCCCTTACTGGTCGGAGAACAAGAAACTCAAGGTGGCGGTGCGCGACTACGCCGATGGCGCGGCGGCCGTGCTGATCGTCAACCCATCCTCCGAGACAGTGCGCGAGGAATACCCGGTCAAGGATCTCATCGGTGCGGCGTCGGCCTGGTTCTTTAACTGGCAACCGGGCGCCAGTTCACCCGCCGGAGAAAAGACGTCTGTCTCCGTTGAATTGGGAACTCACCAATCGATCCTGTATTATGTCACTCGTAAGAACAGGGCACCGGACCGCGGGTTCAACCTGTTCGGGGAAGACCTGTAGACTTGTGATCACCATCATGATTGAGGGGTTCGGATGAGACGCGTTCTATGGGGTATCGGTCTGGCCGTGGCGGCGGGACTGAACCCAGCTTATGCGGCCGATGGACTTGCGGCCCGGTGGGTGGGGCAATTGCGTTCGGACGCGGGCGTGTGCTGGGTTCCGCACTGCGGTGATGGGCGAACGGCCTTGGAAATCGCGCGTCTGAGCCGTCTGCTGGTGCTGGCGGAGGATTCCAGTTGGGACAACGTGGCGTTGGTCCGCGCCGCCGCCAGAAGCGCCGGCCTTCCCGGCGACCGGCTGCTGGTTGACCGTGCCGACACCGGAAGGGCGCCGTTCGCAGACAATTCGGTCGACCTGATCGTCCTTGACGGTCTCGACGACAATGCCATGGCGGAAATTCCGGCCGGGGAACTGCACCGGGTATTGGCCCCGCACGGGCAGTTGATCGCGGGGAGCCGAAATGCCGCCAAACTCTCCAGGGCCGCCCTCGCGGCCTGGCTCAAAGCCGGCGGCGTCAGCGATGCGTCGTTCAGCGAGACAGACGGCCTGTGGGTCAACTCCGGCAAGTCCATGCCGTCCGGCGTGGACGACTGGAGCCACTGGTACCACGGCCCGGACAACAATCCCGTATCGACCGACACCGTTCTCAAATGGCCTTACGGCACGCAGTGGCTGGCGCTCCCCTACCAGGCGCCCCAGCCGGACATAACGCTGGTCGCGGATGGTCGGGTCTTTCTGTTTATCGGCCACGGGTGGGGCGGGCCGGGTCTTGGCGGCGCGCAACGCAAGCAATTGCTGGCCAACTACCTTCTCGTCAGGAACGCTTACAACGGCCAGGAACTCTGGCGGCGCGAACTTCCTGAGAACTTCCTCGTGCATCGCTCTTGCGCCGTGGCGACCCCCGATACGTTCTACCTGCTGAACGGCAACGGCGTGCTCGCCCTCGATCCCGCGACCGGCCGCGAACGCGATCGCATCGTGATTCCCAACGAACGGGGCGAGGCCAAGTGGCTGGCCCTTTGCGGAAGCACCCTGCTGATGTTTTCAGGCGACGCGGATCCGTCGTTCTTAACTCTCAAGGACAGCAATCGCTACGGGACCATGGGCGATTACAAGGAGGAGTTGCGTTGGGGTTTCGGCCGGCAGTTCACGGCATGGGATCTTGCCGGCAAACGCGTTCTGTGGCAGCACAGCGAGGAGAAACCAGTGGATTCGCGCCTCATCGGCGTGCGCGAGGGACGCCTCTTTGCCTACGCGCCGACAAGTCGGGCGATCTGCCTGGGCGTTGCCACGGGCAAGGAGCTTTGGAGCAACGCCACCGCAGAGTTCCTCGGCCTGATGGACGATCGCGAAGTCGCGGAGGGAATCATCAACCGCACGGTTTCCGGTGCGCTTTGCCTGAAGGACGCCGTCGTGTTCCATCGCGTGGGATGGAAGAACATCGTAGCCCTGGCTCCGGCGGATGGCAAGGTGCTTTGGAGCAAGGCGCCAGGCAAGAACGCCAAGAAGTGGGGTGTGGTCCACTTGATGAGCGCGGACGACCTCCTCTGCACCAGCGTCGGCAATTTCATTCCGGCCACTGGCAAACCCGGGGCGAGTTTCCGACTGGGCACCGTTTGCAGTCGCATCACCGGCAGCCCCGACGCTTTCTACGGGCAAGGCGGGCGCTGCTATGACCGGAAGACCGGCCAGGGCGTGAGCGGACAGGGCTTGAAGACGAGCTGCTACGACGCCTGCATTCCGGCTGACGGCATGCTGTTCGGTGCGCCGCAGTCGTGCGTCTGTAGCGTGAGTCTGCGCGGCCAGATCGCTCTCGCTCCGGCGTCAGGAGCTCCGCCCGCCATCGACGCAGCCGATGCCGGCCGCCTGGAACGTTTCCCGCAGGCCGACAAGGTCGCGCCTTTGAAGGCCGAGGCGAATGACTGGCCGGTCTACCGAGCCGACCTTCAGCGCAGCGGGGGATCGCGTGTGGCGGTGGGTGGCAGCGCCGAAGTGCGTTGGTCCCTGGCCGACAAGAGCGTGGCGACCTGCCCGGTAAGCGCGGGCGGGCTCGTATTTGTTGGCCGGGCCGACGGCCGGGTGCAGGCTTTGGATACCGACACCGGCGCCGTCCGCTGGGAATATGCCACGGCCGGCCGCATCGTCGCGAGCCCCGCCGTCTGGGATAACCGGCTTTATGTCGGCTCCGGCGACGGCCGGGTCTACTGCCTGGAAGCCGCGACCGGCCGGCCGCTGTGGTGTTTCCTGGCCGCGGCCCAGAGACGGCGCATCATGGTGTACGGCGCGCTGGCCGAGACCTGGCCGGTAGACAGCGGCGTGCTCGTGACGCCGCAGCCTGATCAACCCGGCCGTATACTCGCCTGCTTTGCGGCCGGGATCAACTGCCTGGACGGTTTCCATGTCTGGGCGGTTGATGCTAGGACCGGCCAGGCGGTCTGGCATCAGGGCGGCTGGAAGACCGGCGAGGAATCTTCGGGGAAAGATACCGCCGCACAGCGCACCGGCGTTTGTGCCGGCGGCGGACTCACGGTGCAAGGCGGCCGTCTGTGGATGGCCGGCGGCGGCTGGGTGGGCCGGACCGCTTTCGACCTGTCGGATGGCAGGATGCTGCCGGCGGATTACACCGGTGCGTTCGACCGCGGCCCGGCAGCGGAGATAGGCGTCTTTGCCGGACGTTACATCTACCTGGGCGGCTCGGTGCTGTATCGCAATCCCGGGGAACGGCGCTGGGCCTCCAAAACTCAGAATCTCGGCTTGCTCGCGCTCGACATGCAGGGCCTGCCGCAGTATCCGGAAATCCGCATCTCCGATTCCTGCATCACCCCGGCCTGGGACTCGGATCTCATGGCCCTGACCGGCGGTGAGGGCAGCGCCAGTCTCGTCATTGGCGCCGATGTGAAGAAACTGGCCTCGAAACTCGACGCGACGGCAAAGAAACCGCTGGCTCAGAAATTCTGGGACCGTCCCATGGCGTTCAGGATGCCGCTGGATACGCCGCCGCTGACCCAGGCTGGGCCAACCGGATCGTCGGTGGCAGCGGAACAGCCCAAACGATGGGAGCAGAAGCGCGAGACCTACGGCCTCGCTCTGGCCGCCAACGCGGTGCTCGTGCTGAGCGAGGCCCCTGCCAAGGTGCATTTCCCCACCTATGCCGAGCGTTCCTGGTCTCTGGCGGCGTTGGACCGTGCCAACGGGCAGCTCCTCTGGGAACTCAAACTGCCGGGCGAGCCCGCGCTCAATGGGCTTTGCCTGGAACCCCACGCGCACGTGATTGTAACCATGGCCGACGGCACCATCGTGTGTGTCGATCCAGTCAAGTAGCAAGGAGACCACCTGTTATGCCACTCACCAATAGCGAAAACTGCAAACTGAAGAGTCTCCAGATCGACGCGGTCAACCGTTTGCCGGTGGAACGCTTCCTGGCGGAAATGGCGTTCGCTGAGAGTCTGGCCCCACTCGTCGGTAAAGAGAGTCGCGGCTGGGATAAACTGTTCGCCCAAGCCTGGGACACTGTCAACGCGGCCATTGAGACCGGCGGATCGGCCGGGTTGGCTGCGGCGGTTGCGGCGGCGGAGAAGCGTCTCGCGCCGGTGGCGAGGGTGGCGAAAACGTTGACGGTTCATTGTGTGGGCCATGCGCACATCGACATGAATTGGAGATGGGCCTGGCCGGAGACGGTCGCCATCACGAACGATACCATCATCACCGCTCTGAAACTGATGGAGGAGTTCCCCGAGTTCCGTTTCTCGCAGAGCCAGATATCGATCTATGCCATTTTGCGCGACTACAACCCGGAACTTCTTGAGCAGGTCAAGCAGCGCATCAAGGAAGGCCGCTGGGAGGTCACGGCTTCGCAGTGGGTCGAGGGTGACAAGAATCTCTCCTGCGGCGAGTCGCTGGCCCGGCACCTTCTTTACGCGCGCCAGTTCTGCGAGGAGCATTTCGGCCTCAGGCCCGAGGATGTGCCCATCGACTGGGAACCGGATATGTTCGGCCATTCCCACGCCCTGCCGGCCATCCTGCGGCGGGGCGCGGTGAGTCGCTACTATCTCGCCCGCCAGGGCAGCAAGGAACGTCCGCCGGTGTTCTGGTGGCAGGCGAAGGACGGCTCGCGTGTGCTCGTCTACCGGGATATCAAGGGCTACTGCGGCCACATCGAGCCGGCCGACATCTGGTGGAACCTTGTCCGGTTCGTGCGGGCGAGCGGGTGTCGGGACTACATGTATGTGTACGGCGTCGGCGACCATGGTGGTGGCCCGACCCGGCGCGACCTCATGCGGGCACAGGAGATGATGGACTGGCCGGTGTTCCCCACACTGCGTTTCGCAACGACGAACGACTACTACTCGATTCTCGAACGGCGCACCGAACGCTGGCCGGTTGTCGACGAGGAACTCAACTTTGAATTCACCGGCTGTTACACAACGCAGGCCCTGGTCAAGAAGGGCAATCGCTACGGCGAGAACTACTGCCTCGAAGCCGAAACGGCGGCCCTGCTGGCCGAGCGGATCGCCAATCGGCCTTGCCCGACCGCGAAGCTCCGCGACGCCTGGACGGATGTGCTTTTCGGCCAGTTCCACGACATCCTGCCCGGATCGGGCGTCCACTGGACGCGCGGCTACCAGAGTGGCATGTTCCAGAAGATCGGCGCGGCCACGGGGATGATCAAGACGCACTCCTGGCGCACCGTGGCCGCGATGGTGGATACCTCCTTTGCCGGCGAGGCGCCGGAAGCGCCGACGGCCGCCATGACGAGTCGCGCCATGGGCGGCGGTCCCGGGTGCTGCCGCTATTCGGCAAGCGGCGTGTCCATGGCCGCGCATGTGACCGACGGCCCGCGTCCTTTCGTGGTCTTCAACTCCACACCCGGAAAACGCCGCGAAGTGAGCAATGCGATCGTCTGGGATGCCGACACCGGCATTTGTCCCGGTGACATCCAGCAGAAGAGTTTTGTCGTGCGCACAGCGGACGGCCGCCTGCTGCTCACGCAAAAATTCGGCGCCGGCGAATGGGCCGGGCACAAGTATCTGCACCTGTTCTTCCCGGTCGAAGTCCCGGCCCTGGGCTACGCCGCCGTCATCCTCGAGGAAGGGCATTGCCCCGCGTCGGATAACGCGGTCAAGATGCCGGCAACACCTGCCGAGCGCGAGGCGCCGCCCCCGTGGCTGGAAAACGACAAGCTGCGGGTCGAGTTCGATCCGTGCACCGGCGGCATTCGCAAACTCGTGGATAAGACCACGGGCCGCGACCTGGCCTGCGCCGACGGGCCGATGGGAATCCTGGAATACCTCGTCGAAAAGCCGCGGAAGATGTCGGCCTGGCTCATGGCTGCCGCCCGGGCGGTGGAGTGCCCGCTGGAAGTCACATCGTTCGAGCCCGGCCACAAGGGGCCGCTGGTTGGTTCATGGGTGGCGAAACTGAAAGTCAGGAGCTCGGACATCGAGCTGACCTACTCGCTCGCGGCCGGCAGTCCGGCGTTGGAGATCGAGATCAGGGCCAAATGGGTCGAGATCGGCGGTCCCGAGGTCGGCACGCCCCACCTTAACATGAAGTTCCCGCTGGCAATCAGAGAGGCCAGGGGGTTGTACGAAACCCAGTTCGGCGCCATCGCGCGCGATCTGAACCACGGCGAGGAAGTGCCGGCGCTGCGCTGGGCCGACGTCCGCGGCAAGGCCGTAGCGGGCAAGGGGTTTGCCGGATTCGCGCTCCTGAACGACTGCAAATATGGGCACTCGCTGGACGGCTCAACGCTGCGGCTCACGTTGATCCGCTCCAGCTACGAGCCGGACCCGCTGCCCGAAGTGGCTGAGCACGAGGTCAGGTTGGCCCTGGTGCCGCACGGCACGGAACTTTCCGTGGCGGAACTGACCCAACTCGGCGCGGCGTTCAATCACGCGCTGGAGCCCGTGTCCACCGACATCCACAAAGGACCGTTGCCGCCGCAGGCCGAATTGCTGAGCCAGGTTGCGCCCTCGAACGTGGTAGTCTCGTCCGTGCGCAACGCGCAACGCGGAGACGGTATCATCGTGACGATCTACGAAACGGCCGGCAGGAAGGTGGACGCCACGGTGACATTCAATCCCCACCTGTTCGGCGTGGTGGCGCGCGCCGAGGAAGTGGACATGATAGAACGTGCGCTGGTGAAGTCTTCTGCACGGAAGACCCGCAACGGATTCAGGGTGGCACTTCCGGCCCATGGCATCGCTAGTGTCAAGGTGGCGGTAGCGAAACCCCGCCAAGGAGCATTGATATGAGTTTCCCGAAGGAATTTGTCTGGGGTGTTGCCTCGGCAGCCTATCAGGTCGAAGGCGCACACGCTGCCGACGGCAAGGGACCGTCGATCTGGGACGTCTTCTGCCGGCGGCCCGGCGCGATCTTCGACGGTCATACCGGTGAAGTCGCCTGCGACCACTACCATCGCTGGCAGGAGGATGTGCGGCTTATGCATGCGTTGGGCATCAATGCCTATCGCCTATCCCTGTCCTGGCCGCGCATCCTGCCGGATGGAGTCGGGACCACGAACGAGGCCGGCCTGGCCTTCTACGATCGCCTCATTGACGCCCTGCTGGCTGCGGGTATCACGCCCTGGGTCACGCTCTACCATTGGGATTTCCCTCTCGGGCTGCAGCAGCGCGGCGGGTGGGCGAATCCCGACAGTCCGCGCTGGCTGGCCGACTACGCCGCCCTCTGCGCCCGCCGCTTCGGCGATCGCGTCCGCTACTGGATGCCGGTCAACGAGCCGCAGTGTATCGTCCAACTCGGGCTGGTCAATGGCAGTCACGCCCCGGGATATCGCCTGCCGTTGGCCGACGCGGTGCAGTGCGGCCATCACCTGAACATCGGCACTCTGCTCGCGGGCAAGGCTCTGCGCGCTCACGCCCGCCTGCCTGCGCAAGTAGGCTGCGCCATGGCGGCACAGGGCGTCATCCCGCAGACCGAATCCCCGGCCGATGTGGCTGCCGCGCGGGCCGCGACTTGGGGCGTTTCTTCAGAATACCTGTGGAACAATGCCTGGTGGACTGACCCGTTGTTTCTGGGTTCCTATCCTGAAGAGGGCCGACGGGCGCTTGGCGATCCGCGACGGCATGCCGACGAGGCCGAGGCCTTTGCCACGCGCTTCGACTTCTGCGGTCTCAACCTGTACTCCGCCCGCGTGGTCTGCGCGGGTCCCGATGGTAAGCCGCAAGAGGTGCCGCGCGCACCTGGCTACGTGCGTACCGCGCAGGGCGACTGGCACGTGACTCCGTCGGTCCTGCGTTGGGCCCCGCGCTTCTTCCACGAGCGTTACCGCGTGCCGGTGGTCATCACCGAGAACGGGCACCAGAATCTCGACCACGTCCATCTCGACGGAAAGGTTCACGACTCGCAGCGGATCGATTATCTGCACCGCCATCTGCGCGAACTGGGGCGCGCCGTTGACGATGGCGCCGATGTCCGCGGTTACTTCCAGTGGACGCTGATGGACAACTTCGAGTGGGCGCTCGGCTACAACGTGCGCGTCGGCCTGGTGCATGTCGACTTCCAGACCCTCAAACGCACGCCCAAGGACTCCTTCGCCTGGTACCGCGACGTCGTGCGATCCAACGGCTCGAACTTGGGAACAATGCCATGACCGCTGTCATGACCGGTCGTGAACGCGTGGCCCGAGCCATTGAACGGCGCTATCCGGACTGCATTCCCGTCCTGCACAAGATACAGGATGGCGCCCTTCATGAGCACGGCGAGGCACTTTACCGTCTGGCTGCGCGCTGCCCTGCGGATAATGAAGACCTGACAGCCGCCAGCCGCCCCATTCCGCGCCCCGACCCGAAGCATTTCGTGAACGGCGCCTATCGCAACACCTATGTCGACCAGTGGGGCGTGACGTGGGAACAGTGTACCTATGGTATCATGGGCCATGTTGTCCACTATCTGGTGCAGGAACCGGACGATATCAAGAAAGTGTGTCTGCCTGACACTCCGGCGCCAGGCAGCACGGCCGCCAGGAATTGGGCGGAGAGTGTGGCCACCCATCAGGCTCGCGGATTCTACAGTCTTCAAGGCTGGATCACGCTATTTGAGACCTTGCATTCCCTGCGGCGCATGGACGACCTCCTGATGGATATCGTCGAGGACAATGCGCTGGCCAACGACCTCACCGACCTCGTGATGGGAGTTCGGTCACGCCAGATCGAGTTCCTTCTCGATGCAGGTGTTGACGGCATTCAACTGGCCGACGACTGGGGATCGCAACAGGCAACGCTGATCAGTCGGCCCCTATGGCAGCATTTTTTCAAGCCCCGTTACCGCCGTCTCGCCCAGCAGGTGCGGGAGCGCGGCAAGCACGTGTTCTTTCATTCCTGCGGTCATACGTTGCCTTTCTTCGACGACCTCGCTGAAATCGGCGTGCAGGTGATCTGGCCCCAGGCGGCCGCCAACGCCCCGGACGAGATGGCGGCGGCCATCCGACGCACCGGCCTGACGCTGGAGTGGGACATTGATCGGCAGCATACCATGAGCCATGGCGTGCCCGAGGATGTGGCGGAGGCGGTTGCTGCGGCGAGGCGGCGCTTTTACGACGCTGCCGGTGGTCTCATCTTCTGGGGGGAACTGTTTCCCGGCTATCCCCAAGCCAATGTCGAAGCGCTATTTGACAGCCTCCAGCGCCAGCGTTTCCCGGAAGACCAGAAACCCTCCCAAACGAGGGATGAGCCGTGAGCGAATTGACCAGCGAACAACGCGTCCATTTTCTCGCTGCAACCTTGGCACTCCTTGCCACGGTCAGTATCGCCAGCGATATCGATCTGGCCGGTCCCTGGGATATCCAGGCTCTGCCGGCGGGGGGCTGGCCCGCGGCGATGGGCCCGAAGACTGATGCGTGGGAGACCCTACAGCTCCCGGCTCCGGATTGGCGGACCGCGTCAGCGGGACCCAAACATCTGCAGGATGCGGATGGCGTGTGGTTGCGGCGGCGATTCGAATTGACCGCCGCGCAGGCTGGGCAGGATGCGGCTTTGGTCTGGGAGATGATCCGCTGGGGATTCCGTGCGCGACTTAACGAGGTCGACCTGGGCGGTGTCGAGTTATATGGGCCGGGTTCGCTGCCCGTGCCACCGAAGACCTTACGGGCCGGCGCCAACGAATTGCTGCTGCAGGTGCGCGGCTGGAAGCGCGTGCCGCGCGGCTCGGGCGGTGAGGTGCTTTTCCCCATCGGTTCGGCGCGTTTCAGTTGGGGCGACCGCAATTCGCGGATTTTCGGCGGCATCGGCCTGGACTTGTATCAAGGCGTTCGCCTGCGTGCGGCCCTCATCGATGGCGACTCCCGGAGCAACAGCGTGCGCGCTATCCTACGTTGCGACGGCGCGCTCCCCTCTGGCGCCACCGCCGAGTTGACGGTGAACGGTCCGGATGGGCAGGTGTTGGGCAAGGCGACCGCACCGGCTGCCGACCCTTTGGTCGCGGCCTGTCCCGGCTTGCCAGCCTGGTCGCCGGAAACGCCGACGCTCTGTCGCGCGACCGTGGTGTTGCGTGCGGCTGACGGGCGCGAATTGGACCGCCGGGACGAGATGTTTGGCGCCCGCGTCCTGAGCGTGGACGGCACGCTGCGCATGGATGGCCGTGCGCGCCCGCTGCGCGGCTCGAACCTGGTGCACGAGTGGCTGCGGCTGGACGGCGAAGCGTTGCGCCGCTTTCTTGTCGACGATGCCCGCGCCATGAACGTCGGCGGCTTTCGCACGCACACCCTGCCGCCGTCGCATGCCGCCGCTGCAATCTGCGACCAGAGCGGACAGTGGTTGCTGGCGGAGATGCCCGCCACTTACAATGGCAGTCCCACCGGTTTGGACGAGTCCGGCGAGCGCACGTGGCGCGCCAACGCGGAGGCGCTCATGGCCGCCTGGTGCGAAGCCTTGCACAATCATCCTTCCATCCTTGCCTGGGTGCCAGTGAACGAGGCGCCCATGGACGCGCCGTTCGATCTTCAGGGCTGGATCCACGGCCGGCTCATCCCAGCGGTGCGCGCGGCCTCGCCGGGCCGGCCGGTACTGACGGCCTCGGGAAACACTGACGAGATTCACGACGACCACAACTACGCCGGCTTTTGGGACGGCTATGAGGGTCAGTTCCGCGAAGTCGCGCTCCAGCATGCTGCCAGTCGCCGGCCCGGCCAGATACTGGCGAATACGGAGTACATCGAAGGACTGAATCCCGACCGCATCTTCCGTTGGACTGGCACCGACAGCAAGAACGAGGCCACGCAATTGCGCTACGCGGCCATCGGCGCCGCACAGACCGAAACCCTGCGCGAACTCGGCTACACCCTGATCCTGCCGTACTGGTTTGCCAATTGGGATCGGCGCGAAAAGCCGTGGCGGCCCGAGGCACCCACGCCGATGTTCGCCGCCTTGCGTAGCGCCTTGGCGCCTGTGGCGTTGGCGTGGGAGCCACTGAACCGCAACTGGCGCGCCGGCAGTGTGCTTCATGCAACGGTGGTGGTCTGCAACGATACTGCCGAGGTCGTCACACGAACGGTTGAGATATACCTGTCCGAGCACGATCCGATGTGGCTACCCGGCGAACTGAAAGGTGAACCACTCTTCCGACAGGATGTGACAGTAGCGCCTGGCTCACACCTGCGTGTGCCCGTAACGTTGACGTTGCCGGATGCGGATGCCATGCGGACGCTGGTGGCGCGCCTGGGTGACACACTGAGTCAGCGCCCCGTGCGCATCTTGCGTGCGGGGCCGACGCCTTCGATGCGGGTGCGGCTGGTGGGCGGCTCGCCAGCGGCGCTGGCCGGCCTGCGCCGCCTCGGCCTGCACGTCGAGGCCGGTCTCGGCTCCTCGTCGAGCGGCGTTGATGCCGATGTGGTGTTGGTCTGGGAAGATGCGGAGATCGATGCCGCCACATCGGCGTCCTCTGCCCGAATCAACACATGGCTTCATCACGGCGGGCGGCTGTTCATGATGCGCCAGCGGGTTTGGCCGCCGACAAACAACCCATGCGGGTTTCCGCTTCTGGCGGATGGCACCTGCCTGAGTTTCACCAACGAAGACGACGAGGCGTCCACGGTCTGGCGCGCTGGTGATGGCCCGCTCTGGCAAGGTTTGGCGCCCGCGCACTTGGACGGCTGGAACGGTGAGGCCGGAGTCCTGATGCGTGAAACTATCGTGGCGCCATGGACCCCTGACAGCGTGCCGGTGACACAGCACAGCAACGGTTGGACTCTGGTAACCGACCGTGCGGTTGTGGTTGAGGGTAGGGGACACGCGGCCTGGCCGGCCGACTACGCCGACGAGCGTTTCCTGGTCGCAGGCCAGCCGCGCCACTTCAGCCAGGTGCGCAACAATCCGCTTTTGCTCTGCACCCGGGCGGCACCGCCGTCGGGCGGCTACACCGTCCGTCTGCCGTTCACGTCTCCGGTAATGGCGGCCCGGGTGCAGGCCTTTGAGCATGGCCGGATGGGGTCTTCGCCGTTTCGTTGGCGGATCGATGGCGGCTCATGGCGTGAGGCGCCCTGCGATCTGCCCTGTCGCCGCATGGTACGCGTCAGCCAGGAGGCCGCGGTGTGGTTCGGGTGGAGCGACTTGGGCGGCGCCGAACTGGCGGCCGGCAAGCACGAGATTGAGATCGTCGTCGATCGGCCGATGGCGGACGGCACCTACCTGCTGGCGCTGGACGCCCTGCTGCTCACGCCGCGGGTGGATAGCCGGGTGCTGGCCTGGTCGGGCGGGCATCGGCCGGCCATCATTGAGGTGTCCTGCGGCGCCGGCAAAGTGTTGTTCTCGCAACTGCTGTTCAGCGGGCGCCTGGATCCGCAATCGGCGGACTGCGATCCGGCAGCGGCGCGCCTGTTCGGGAATCTGATCGCGACAGAACTCGATGGTGGGATCAAGCAGGGGATCAACCGATGAACGAATGCCTTCACGTTGCAGAGTCGCCGTTGAACGAACCGCTGGCGCCGTTGGACCGGGCCACGGTGACCGGCCGCCGTACCGCGGGAATCTGGGTCGTGCGCGACGGGCAGGGACGCGAGTACGTGCGGCGGCAGGGTAAGACGCCATTCACGTTCACGGTCGGCGGGGCGCTGGGGCGGCATGAGGTGCGGCTGCTGGACGAGGCGCAGCGCGAGCAGGCGTCGCTTTCTTTCCGGGTGGACTGCCGGACGCAGTTAAACGAGTCGGACGGCGTATACACGCAACTTTTTGCGGACGCCCTTTGGACCATGCTCTGCTGGAACGAGCCGCATTACCTGCGCCTCGGCAACCGCTTCTACAACTTCTTCAGTTTTTGCCTGCGAGACAACATTCATGTGATGAAGGGGATCAAGTACTTCTGGCCCGACCTGAAAGAGGGGCTTGATCTGTTTGGCGATACCCAGCACAGGAACGGCATGCTGGCGGACACTGTGAAACCCCTGGACCGCGTCGCCAGCTACTGGGACATGGTGTTCCTGCCCACCGGTTTCCGCTGGCGCGACGAGGCCCGCGACGTCTGCATGCAGCGTACCCCCGTGGAGAACGACCTGGAATACATCTACGTTGAAGGGCTCTACTACATCTGGAAAGCCACCGGCGACGAAGCCTGGATGCGGGAGCGCCTGGACCGCGCCATCCGGGCTCTGACGTTCACCCGCCAATCGCCTTGTTACTGGTCGCGCAAGTACCAACTGCTCAAACGCGGCTACACGATCGATACCTGGGATTTCCAGACCCAGGAAGATCTGGCCCGCACCGGCCACAACATGCTGATCGATCCGAAGAAGACGCGCTTCGGCGTCATGCACGGCGACAACACCGGCTATGCCGCCGCCTGCCGTTACCTGGCCGAGATGCTGGCGCGCGCCGGCCGTTCCGCCGAGGCGCGGCAGTGGCGGCGCACGGGCGAGGCTATCCAGAAACGTCTCGACCAGGTGGCGTGGAACGGCCGGTTCTACCGGCATCACGTGCCCGAGGACCCCCGCATCAAGCGCGATCTCGGCGTGGACGAAACCAAGCAGGTTTCGCTGTCCAACAGTTATGCGCTCAACCGTGGCATCTCTCAGGCGCAGTGCGTGGAGATTCTTCGCACCTATCAGCGCCTGCGGCGCGAGATGCCCAAGGGGTCGCCCGGCGAATGGTACCTGATCTACCCGCCGTTTGAGCGTGGTTTCAAGCATGCCAACGGCAAATGGGAATACATGAACGGCGGCGTTTCCACCATCACGGCCGGCGAACTTGCGCACGGCGCGTTCGAGCACGGCTTCGAAGACTATGGCGCCGACATCCTGCGCCGTGTGGGCGGACTGTGCGACGAGTTTGCCGACTGGCTGCCGCGCGCCCCCCATGGCGGCAGCGCAGTGACGGAGTGGAGCCGGCAGCGCATTCTCCCCTGTGTGCTGCGCGGCGCGGAAGCACAGCCGCCCCGGCGTACGTTCCGGACGCTCGACCTGGCCAGGCAGGCCAACGTGGACTTCCGCGGTCAGGGCGCCAAAGGCGTGCCGGGCTGGACGGGCGAAGGCAAGAATGACCTCGCGGAGATGCCTGTGGGCCGTCAAGAGTTTGAAGCGGTGCCGTTCGTGGTCATCGATCCGCGTCGGAACGGTCGCCGGGCCTGCATCGGCCTCGCGCCGGACTTGCCCTATTGCCAGGAAGTCGTGATCCCCGTGAATCGCGCGGCCCGGTCGCTCTATTTGTTGCACACTTGCTCGAGTCACACATTCCCCGTCGGCATCCTCACGCTGCAGTACGCGGACGGCCGCGAGCACCGTGTCGCCGTCAAAGACGACATGGTTCGCAATTGGTGGACTCCGCCGGATTTCTTCCACCCGCAAGCGCGCGTGGCGTGGCGCGGCAGGAACCGCGTCTGTCCCAATGTCGCGGTTTTCGTCTGCGGGATGGAGAACCCGCATCCGGAAGCGCCGCTGGCTGCGATCAAACTGGCCACGGTGCCGGGCGCCGGCCAGTGGTTTGTGCTGGGGCTGACGCTGAGCAATGCGCCGGTCTATTTCCAGCCGAATCCGATCAGCTTTGGCATTCCGGATGACTGGGGCGCGGCAGCCGTCATGTACGCGCTCGTCGAGGGGCTGGTGGGGGTGAAGGACGAAGGCGTTGCCTTTGACCGGTTGCGACTGGCGCCGCGCTGGGAATCCGCCGGAGTCAAACGCGCCGAAGTCTGCGTGCGCTATCCCGCCTCGGAAGGGTATGCGTGCTACCGCTACCGCGCGCAGGGCCGCACGTTGACGTTGACCTTCACAGGCAGCGCGTCGGAAACGCGGCTGGAGCTGCTGCTGCCCCATGCGCGCCGGCCCCGCGCGGTCGAGTTGGACGGCCGGCCGGTCAAGTCGGGCTACCACAAGGTCGAGCGTAGCGGGTATGCCACCGTCACGGTCACCGGGGCCGGACCGCATACCGTTCGCGTACGCCTGTGACCGGCGGCGGCCGCCCTGCGTTCAACCGTTGCGCGCCGCATCAATCAAGTCCGTCAACTTGGCGAAGGCCAGGGGATGGGTGACCCCGTCGGGGTACCGTTCCATCGTGGTCACCAACGATCAGTGCGGAATGGCGAGGCCGGCAGGCCGGCATCGTTCACCAAGTTGCAGCCTTCCGGGTTGTTCGCCCATGCATATCGGACCGCCGCTGGACGGCCGAGATCGGGATGCCAGACCACGAGGGTATCGCCTTCGATGGCCGCCTCGGCCCATTGGAAGATACGATCGGTTCCCGCGATGGCGATGTGGTGGACCTTGCCGCCATCGCGAGTGTGCAGTCCGGCGGCGTGTTTGAATCGAATGCGCAGGCGGTTGCCGGACTCGATGGCCATGCCGGTGTATAAAGGACCCGAGGGCACCTCGTCGTGCCCGTACGTTTCGGCCAGGGCCCAGCGCGCCAGACGTTCGCCAACGCTGCGTTTGTCACGGGGATGGATGTCATTGCCTTCGCCAACATCGATGGCCACTGCCATGCCGGTTGCCGGTTCGGACAGCGCGGCAGTCTGGGCTTCACGCAGCAGGGACCATTCGCTGGGGCCGGGTTTGTCCGAGGTGCCGCCGAAGTTGGCCAGTTGTACCTGCAGGAACGGCAGGTTGCCCTGGCCGAAGGCCCGGCGCCAGTCGTGGATCATCTGTGGCAGCAGTTGACGGTAGACGGCCGCCTCGTGGGCGTTGCTTTCGCCCTGGTACCAGATGAAGCCTCGGAGGCCATAGGGAATCAGCGGTGCCAGACGGCTATCGAATAACGTGTAGGGTGCATTGGGGTTGCCCGGCCCCAGCGGCAAGTTGGGAACGGTTTGCAGCCCCCAATCCTGCTCGCAGGCGAAGCGCCATTCGCCGTAGAGCGCGAGCGCACCGCTGGCATTGTCCACCGGGTGCAAGCGCATCGCCTCGGGCGGGCCGCCCAGACCGCCGTCGTAAAGATGGGAGCGGGCCCGCACCGCTATGCACACGGTGCCATTTCGCGCCACGAGTCGGGCGGGAACACGATAGACGCGCGGGGTATTCCAGGTATTGGGGCCATCGGACCACGAAAGGCCGCCGACCCGTTCGCCACCGACATAGGTGTCGTCGTGCTTGTCGACCGCACCGAGGTGGAGTTCCAAGTCGTGTCCACGCCAAGCCGCCGGCACCTGTACGGTGCGGCGAAACCAGAACACGCCGCTGCCGGGATGACCGTAATTCTGCCAGAGACCGGGGGCGGACAGGGTCTTCCAGTCCTGGTCGGCAAAGTCCGCTTTAGCCCAGCCCTGTGCCAGGCCGGCATTGCCGGTGTCGAGGGTCATCATGTAGCGTTCCCATTCGACGAGGGTATTGAGTTCCTTTCCGGATACCGGTTCGGCGCGGTAGGCATAGTTTTCGTAGGTGCGCACCTCGTCTGCCCCGTGTGGGTCACACATCAGCGCCTCGCGACTCATCCATGCTTGGATGCGGGTGCCGCCCCAGGCGTTGCAAATCAACCCCACCGGCACGCCCAGTTCGCGGTGCAGTCTGCGGCCAAACCAGCCGCCCACGGCCGAAAATGCGGACAGGGTCGCGTGCGTGGCGGCTGCCCACGTCCCATACACCTCGGTCTGCGGGCCTTGGCATGCCTGCGTATTGACACTGAGCAGGCGGAGGCGTGGCAGATCCGACTCGTGCTCCGGCGGCGCCTGCTTGGTTTCCGCCAGATTAAACCCCATGTTTGACTGCCCGGAGCAGATCCAAACCTCGCCGACGAGAATGTCATCCAGGCGCGCCCCGCCTGATGCGCTGCTGGCAACCAATTCGTAAGGACCACCAGCCGGCAGCGAAGGGAGACGGACCAGCCACCGTGCATCGGGGCCGGTCATCACCTTGGCCGCGGAGTCGCCCAGTCGAACGACGACCTCCTCGTTGGGATCCGCCCATCCCCATACCGGGATCGGTTGATCACGCTGCACGACGGCATGGTCCTGGAACGGCGATACGAAACGCATTTGATACTCCTGTCATCCGTTCTTGGCCGCGTCGATCAGGTCCGTCAACTTGGCGAAGGCCAGGCACATGACCGTGTCGGCTGCGCCGTAATAGAGTTTCACCATGCCGTCGGGTTCGAGCACATTGCCGGTAACGAAGACTACATTTCCCACGTCGCCGATGCGCTCGTACGGTTCCTGCGGGCCGAGGATGTAGCCGCGGCTGCGGGCGATGACCTTGGATGGATCGTCCAGGTCCAGCAGCATGGCGCCGCAGCGATAGACCAAGCCGTTGCAGCGTTCGTATACGCCGTGGTAGAGCAGGAGCCATCCTTCGTCGGTCTTGATAGGCGCGGGGCCGGCGCCCAGCTTGTGCCCGTCCCAGCGCTCCGCGCGTGTCTCGGCGACCAGCTTTGCATCGCCCCAGTGGACCAGGTCGGGCGAGTAACTCAGCCACATGTCGCCTTTACCCCCCTGGCCGTGCGCCATGGTGGGCCGGTCGAAGCGAACATAGCGGCCCTTGATCCTTTCCGGGAACAGGACGCCGTTGCGGTTGTCCGGCTGCGAGACGTAACCGATGCGTCGGAAGGTCACGAAGTCGTCGGTTTGCACGAGGCACACCCTCACGCCTTTAGTGCCGTGTGCGGCGTAGGTGACATAGAAGGTGCCTTCCAGCGGCGTGATGCGCGGATCATAGCGCAGCAGTTCAAAACGTTCCATCTCGTCCGAGTCCGGAATTCCAACCGGTCGGGCCGCGATATCGAAATGAATGCCGTCCTTGCTGTAGGCCATGCGAAAGTGTTGAGCGCCATCCACGTCCTCGATGCGTAGCATCATGATATATCGGCCCGCATGTTTGATGCAGCCTGAGTTGAACACCGAATTGCTGCGGCAGGGCAGGTCGCGAGGAGCGATGATCGGATTGTTCTCATAGCGTCGGACAATTTCCCGTTTCTCGAAGATCATGGTCGGATTCCTTGTGTGTCGTCAGTTGGCTCTGTTGTCGATGCGCCGTGGCTATGTGCGATTCGTCAAAAAAAAATGCCCAAAACGACGCGACGCTGCAAGTTCAATCTGGCAACATGTTGTTGAAATCATGAGGGAACTATGAAGCGAATTGCCATCATTGGCGGCGGTAGCGCGAAGTTTGTGCGGGAATTGACGGTGGACTTCGTGAGCTACGAGGAACTCCGCGATATCGAGATCGTATTGATGGACATTGACGCGGAGCGGGTTGCCCGGTCCGAACGTCTGATCTCCAAGATCATCCGGGACCGGAAGCTTCCGGCGCGCGTCTCCTCGACCACGGACCAGCGCCGCGCGCTGGAGGGCGCGGACTATGTCATCGTCACGATCATGGTGGGAGGGCTTGCGCACTACCAGTCCGATGTGACTATCCCGGCCAAGTACGGCGTGCTGCAGGCGGTGAGCGATACGATCGGGCCGGGCGGTGTATTCCGTTGCATGCGTACCGCGCCGGTTCTGCGGCGCCTGGCGCAAGACCTGCGCGAAGTCGCCCCGCGTGCCTGGGTTCTGAACTACGCCAATCCCATGGCCATGAACGTCTGGGCGCTGCTCGATGCGGGGCACGAACGGACGGTCGGGCTTTGCCACAGCATCCAGTATACGTACCGGCAGATTGCCGGCTGGGTTTCCGTGCCGCCCGATGAAGTGCGTTACACGGCAGGCGGGCTCAATCACGTGAACTTCTACCTCACCCTCGAACACAAGGGCCGGGATTTGTATCCGGACCTGCTCGCGGTTCGCGAGCGGGTGGTGGCGGCAGAGCCCTGGGAGCGGCCCCGCTTTGAGTTGCTCGAACACCTCGGCTACTTCCCGGCCGAAGGCCCTCATCACCAGTCCGAATACTACCCCTGGTTCCGGAAGAACGAGGCGGCGGTGCGGCACTATGCCTGTGAGACCTCATGGGGGTATGATCGGGACTCGGCCAACTATCAGAGCCGGACAGCCGAGGTGGACCGGCAGATTGCCGGGCAAGCCACGATCGTGTACGAGCGCAGCTATGAATACGGGGCGCGCATCATTCACTCCCTTGAAACCGGCAAGTCGCGCGTGTTTTACGGAAACATCCGTAACCGCGGCCTGATCGAGAATCTGCCGCCGCAGGCCGTGGTGGAAACGCCGTGTCTGGCGGATGCTAACGGTATCGCGGCCTGCCGTGTTGGCCAGCTGCCGCCGCAACTGGCCGCCGCTATGGCACCGCATGTGGCTGTGCATGAGATGGCGGTGCTGGGCGCGCTGACGAAGAGCCGGAGTCTTATCCGGCAGGCAGTCCAAGCCGATCCGCTCGCCGGCGCCGTTCTGACTTTGCCGCAATTGCGCGCCATGACCGATGAGTTGTTTTTGGAAAACAAGGACTACACCGCCGACTGGCCGTCGGAATAGAGAAGGGGAATCAAACCATGCTGGCTGCTGTTCTGAAAGATTTCAACAGGCTCGAACTTGAAGAGGTCCCCATGCCCGAGCCGGGCGAAGGGGAAGTGGTGGTCCGTATCCGCTCCTGCGGGTTTTGTGCCACGGATTTCAAAGCCATCAAAGGGATTCGGAAGAACGTCAACTTTCCTTTTATCCCCGGTCACGAACCGGCGGGAACCATCGCCAGGATCGGACGAGGCGTTCACCACTTCAAGGAGGGCGACGGTGTTATCATCCAACCCTCCGGGTTCTGCGGGTTCTGCGAACACTGTCGCGTTGGGAATTCGCACTACTGTGAGCATGCCTTTACGACTGGCGGCGATGGCCCGACGGATGTCTGGCCCGGCGCGTTCGCCGAGTACATGCGCACCAAGGAGTCCTGCCTGTTTGCGAAACCCGAGTCGCTCTCCTTTGACGCCGCCGCCATCGCAGAGCCGCTCTCAGGCGCCTGGAAGGGGATGATCCTGTACAGTGAGATGAAGGTCGGTGACGACGTGGTGGTCATCGGTGTGGGGAGTATCGGCCTGCTCTGCATGATGGTGGCAAAAGCCGCGGGTGCCGGCCGTCTCATCGCCGTGGATACGAGCGACTATGCGCTGCAGAATGCCAGGAAACTAGGCGCGACGCACACGGTAAACCCGGCGAAAGGCGATGCGAAGGGGCAGATCTACGGGATCATGCCTGCGGGGCCTGACTTGGTGATCGAAGCCGCAGGTCCCATCCAGGCGGTGAAACTGATGGTGGATCTGCGCCGCCGCGGCACGCGCTGGAACGTGTTCGGCATCACCACGCACGAGACCTTCGAACTGGACGGCGGCACGACGCATTTTCTCGAAGGCCGCATGGATGCGAGTTTCGGCACCACGCCATTGGCCATGTCCAGGGCCGTCCGGCTCATGGAACGAGGCTTGGTGGATGTGGAGCAGATCATCTCGCATCGCATCCAGCTCCAGAATATTCAGCAAGCGGTGGACATCATGGCAGGACCGAACCACAACAAGGTGGTGATCAATCCATGAAGGCCATTGTCAATACGGGACCGGGGCGGTTGGAACTGCGCGAACTCCCGATGCCGGAGCCGGGACCGGACCAGGTGCGGATCAAGACGGCCGCCTGCGGCGTGTGCGTCACGGATCTCGCGATGATTGCCGGTTGGCAACGCACGGGTTTCCCCGCCGTCCCCGGTCACGAATGGTCGGGGCGGGTGGACGCTGTCGGGTCAGGTGTGAGCGCTGATCTGGTTGGGCGGAGGTGCGTGGCTGAGAACGTGCTGCGGGACGGCGGAGAAGTCGGGTTCGAACATCCCGGCGGCTACGCCGAATACTTCCTCACGGAAGCCGCCAATGTTTTGCCGCTGCCTGAAGGTATGTCGGCAGCCGAGGCGGCGCTCATCGAACCCCTTGCCGTGTGTTTGCGCGGGATGCGGCGGCTTCGCCTGGAAGACAAGAGCAGCGCCGTTGTGTTCGGCGACGGGCCCATCGGGTTGCTTTTCGTCATGCTTCTCTGCCGTGCGGGCATGGAATGCGTTGCTGTGGCCGGGGGGCGCCCCAGCCGGCTCGCGCTCGCGAAGTCGCTCGGCGCGCATGCGACCGTGGACTACCACGCTGCTGGCAGCAATCTGACAGCGGCTGTTCGTGACGCGGTTGGTGGTCGAAGCGCTAATATTCTTGAGACCTCGGGTGCTTCCCAAGCCTTCGATACCGGCTTTGCTCTGGCGGCGCGGGGTGCCAAGGTCCTGGTTCTCGGCGACTATGGCACGAGCCGCGCTAGTTTCCCTTGGAATGCGATTCTCCACCGTGAACTGGAACTTATCGGCAGCAACGCCAGCGCCGGGGCATGGCCTGACGCCGTGCGGTTGGCGACCTCGGGCGACCTCCAGTTGGCCAAGCTTGTGTCCCATCGCTTCCCTGCCCCTCGTTTCGTCGAGGCAGTCGATTTGGTAAAGAGCAGGACAGATGGGGTAGTGAAGGTGGTGATGGAATGGTGATGAAGCCCGTAGTCGTTGGCATGGGCGAAGTCTTGTGGGATGTGTTTCCCGGCGGGAGAGTATTGGGCGGTGCACCTGCTAATTTCGCCTATCATGCTAATCAGATGGGTGCGACGGGGATCATTGCCAGTAGCGTTGGCAATGACGAGTCGGGCCGTGGCATCCTGTCCGGCCTCCATGACATGGGACTTGACAGTCGTTTCATCCACATCCACGAAAAATGCCCGACCGGAACTGTCACCGTGTCGGTCGACAGCGGGGGCAAACCGAGCTACACAATTAACGAATACGTTGCCTGGGATTCCATTCCCTTCGCCATGGATGTGGCGGCGCTGGCTAGAACGACTGACGCGGTGTGCGTAGGTTCACTGGCCCAACGAAGCGAAATCTCATGCAGAACGATTCAACGTTTCCTCGATGCCACGCGCCTGGAATGCTGGCGGGTATTCGATATTAACTTACGGCAAAAGTTCTATGCCCGCGAAACTATTGAAGCAACCCTGAGTAAGACCCGGTTGTTGAAGCTGAACGACGAGGAATGGCCTATTCTGGCTGAGATGTTTGGTGTCACGACGGTAGTTCCTGGTGGCTTGAAGAAATTGATGCGACGGTTTGGCATTGAGATCGTTGCGTTGACACGTGGAGCCGAGGGCAGCCTTATCTGCTCCCATTCTCTGACGCACGCGGTGCAAGCTCCTCCCGTCCAGGTGGTGGACACCGTAGGCGCGGGCGATTCATTCACCGCAGCCCTTGTGATGGGGATCCTGAGGGGCCATCCGCTGCCCCTGGCTCATGAGCATGCGTCACGAGTGGCTGCCTACGTTTGCACGCAGCGAGGCGCCACTCCGAAGATTCCGACTGAGTTGGTGCTGTAGTAGTGTCCTGTCGCTATCGTCAAAACTTGGAGACCCCATGAACGAACGCCACCTTGCCGCAACCCCAGCTCCGCACTTGCTGCGACCGATTCTGCGCCTCCAGCCGATTCAAGCCAAGCCGGGGACACCTTCTGTCGATCCCAACATTCTTGCCGGACACCTCGACGGTGTGGCCGAAATCCTGCCGCCGATCGCTGTCGAAAGTCCTGAACACTGGGGTCGTTTGGTGCGTGGACTCGGATCTGACGTCGACGCCATCTTGCCGCTGTCGATTCCCTGCTACCCGACCGAGGTGTGGAACAGTCATCCGCAGCCGTTGGTCGACCGCAAGTTGCCGTTTCTCTTCTGGTGCCTGCCGGCCTACGATGAGCCGGATTTCTGGCGCTGGTCGGCGCGAGATTTCCTCGCTTCGCTGGGGGTCGAGGTATATCTGGTCGAGAATCGATGCCACGGGCTCAATCTGCTGCGTGGTTTAGCCTTGCGTCGTCAATTTGCCGGCGCCAGGCTGGCGGTATTCGGCGTGCAGAATTTTCCATGGAACGCGCACGCCGCCGGCGCCCACCTTGGCCGCGCGCTCGGCTTGCAGGTGGACGTGCATGACCTCGATCCTGTCCGCGAACGCGCCGCCGCGATCAGCGACACCGAGGCCTTGGCGTTGTGGCAGGGGCGTGCGGCGCGCTATCGTGAGAACGGCGTCGCTCGTCCTTGGCTGCTGACCGCCATCAAGACGTGGATTGCAATCCGCGAGGTGCTGGAACAGACCCGCGCGCTTGGCTTCGGGGTGAACTGCTTCGGTGATCTCATCCCGCGTGGTCACCGCGATGTGCCCTGCCTGGCCCAGGTGCTGGCGCGCGAAGAGGGTTACATCGCGGCCTGTGACGGCGACTTCTGTTGTCTCGCCTCGATGGCGCTGATGACCCACCTCACCGGCAAGACCTGCACGATGTCGAACCTGTACCCGGTGTCGTATGTCGGCGCTCTGCGCGAACATTTCGGCGATCCTCTGACGCCGGATCGTTCACGTTTCGCCCCGGCGGAATGGGCCAATCTCGCCCGGCTCGCCCACTGCGGGTTCACCGGTGTGGTCTCGCCCGAGGTCGCCGGTGGGCCGGTTGTGTTGCGTGACTGGGGCGGCACCTACGAGATCAAACGTGACGGACGCGGTTGCGGCATTGACGGCGATCTGCCTGCCGGAGCTATTACCGCCGTAGAGTTGAAATTTGACGGTCAGACCCTCCTTGCCGCCAGCGGCGAAGTCATCGAGACAACCTTGCATCCCGGCCTGCCGCACTGCGAGAAGAGCGCCCTGCTACGCTTCAACAATTTACCAGGCTTCGTACGATCCATTTCGCGTGAGCATCCCGCCATTGTTTACGGTGACCACACCGGCGACCTTTGCACGGTCGCGCCGCTACTCGGTCTGTCCTTGCAGGTGTTTTGATTTGAGGCGAGGCATGGTGGATCTTGGGATCATGGCATCGCCCCTTTGTGGGGTCGCTCTTCGCCGCAGCGCAATCAGCCAAGGTTGGAGTACAGGTATCAGTTTTCCAATAGACACGGTGGGCACAAGATCAGGCTGTAAGACACAAGTTTGTTAATAGCCCCTGTTGGCCACCGTCAGATCCCGACAACGGCGTTCAATATCGTGGCTATGCTGTAACGTGGTTGTAACGTGTTTGTGCGATTTCGGTGCACTTTCGAAGGTTCTCGACATTTTCCCGGACGCCGCATAACTCGCAATCAGGCAATCAGTTGCGGTAACTCATGCCGATTTCGTGAAAACGGCAATGCGGTGGGCAAAGCCCGCGGCATTGCCATTGGTTGACATTACACCTGCGGCGGCAGGTATGGCCTTTTATCGTGAGAACACCACGCGGAGCAGTCTTCCGATAGTCAAACACGAGCATCAATCGTCAACAGTTGGCCTGATCTGGCTCGGGCAGTACGGAATGTCAAACGCGGGCGGATACCAACTGCGGCGTAGGGGGTTTGAATAAAGACGAAATTTATTGTTTACTCCGAATTTAATACGCGGTATATTGGGTATATCAACAAGGGGGAATTCCGTTCCGTAAGCACGGTCCAGAGGTGTCAGCATGGCCGGCAACCGTTTAGAGCAAGCTAAAGACTACGTCATTAGCGAGATCACTTCGGGTCGGTTCGAGGTGGGCAGTTGGCTGCCCGATACCGGGGAGATCGCGTCTTCCGCAGGGTGCGGTTTCGGCACGGCGAATCAGGCACTGGCCCTGCTGGCCCAGGCGGGCGTGCTGCGGCGCGTCCCGCGCAAGGGCACCATGGTGGCCAAGAACCCCCTGCACGATCTGGGGCGCGTGTGCCTGCTGCAGGCGCTTGACGCCCACACGAACGGGTTGCTGGTGGAACCGATCTTCAAGGCGTTGAGCCAAAGCGGCGCTAACGTGGATGTGGTGCCGTTCTCGGAGGATTCGTCGGTGACCTTCGATCGCTGCCGGCACCTGCGCGGGCTGCCGCATCCGGCAGAGTGCCTGGTTTCGCTGGCTTCGAAAAGTATTTCTTCGCAGGGTGAGACCGTCCTGCGCCAAGTGCGCGAACTGTTCGATCGTCGCGTGCAATTCACTCCGGAAGGCGTCATGCCGGCGCTCGACAACAAGGCCGCGTGGGTGGGGTTGGACGATCCGGCGGACTGTCGCACGGTAATGGACTATCTCCTGGGTCTGGGCCACCGCCGCATTGCCGTTGACGCGGGTCTGTCCGCCGCCTCCTATTCGTTCCTGCAACCCAAGGCGGAAATCTGCCGCCATATGATCGAGATGGCGGGCGGGGAGTTTGTGCCGGTCTATTTCGGCGCGACCCCCGTCGAGGCGCTGCCCGATTTCTTCCGCGCGCACGGCGTCACCGCGTACTGGGCCCACATGGATTTTCATGCCTTCAAGGCGATCAACGAACTGCACCGGGCGGGGGTGGATGTTCCCGGCGAGATTTCCGTGATCGGTCATAACGACACGCCCTGGTGCCGGGATGCGCGACCGACGCTGACCAGCGTGTCGTGGGACCCGCCCGCCGTGGCCGCCGCCGTAGCCACCGCCGTGCGGCGGCTGGTGGATGAACCCGACCAGGCGGAGGGCAGCGTGACCTTCGTTGCGCCGAAACTCGTAGTGCGGGAGTCGAGCGGGCCGACGCCGCGAGCAGGATAGTGCACAGTGAACGGTCAACAGTGAACGGAGAGGTTTTGGCAGTGCGGGGGTGTAGCAGGACTACGGAGGAGTACAGCACATGAAGAAGCACATCATGGTGGTATGCACGATCGGGATATTGACGTTCTTGGCCGGACCGCGCGCCTCGGCGCAGATGGTCACCCAGTGGTGGGGGTGTTCAGTCAATACCAACTGGGATACGACCACCGTGGCGTGGACCAGCAACTACACTGCCTCACTTAGCCTCTCGGCTCCCTGGACCAATGGCAACTTCGCGGCCTTTGGGGGGGCAAACACATACACGGCCACCGTGAATGGGGTGTCGGCGGCGGGGCTCTTCTTTAACGGAAATGCCCGCGGGCAGGGCACCTACATCTTCCTGCCGGGCTCGGGCCCCCTCACCAACGGGAATCGGGGCATCGCACTCGGAGGTACGGGTAATAGCACCTTCGCTGCCTATGCCTATTTCTACAATGATATCGTGTTGTCAGCCAACCAGACCTGGCAGGACGTGGCTCCCGCAGGCTACAGTCCCCGCACGTTGAGTGCAGTCCAGTTGGTCGTCACTGGCAAGGTCAGCGGCGCCGCCTCGCTGACCAAGGCTGGCGGCTGTGCGATGGTGGTGAGCAACGTGAACAACAGTTTCAGCGGTGGGCTCATCCTCAACAACGGAACGCTTAGCGCCTATGCGCCGGCCAGTGGCACGGTGCTCGGCAATGGCCCGCTCACGATTGGGACTATTGTGCCGACCGATGGTTCGACCTCCTACGGGCTGGCTACTCTGAATCTGTATGGTGGAACCGCAAACAATACGACCACCATCGGCGACCTGACCAATTCCGGCCCGGCCGTGCTCGCCCTCTACAGCAATACCGGCGCCACCAATACGCTCAGCGGCGCCACCCTGGTGCGTGCGGCCCCTGGGACGCTGTCGCTCACCCCGCAGACCGGTCTGGGCGTGCGCGAGCAGGTCAAGTTCACCGGTGGCACGAATCTGACGACCGCCGGCATCCTCCAGCCCTGGATTGTCAACACGGCCAACAATGGCGACTTCCTTGCCAACGGCGCCAGCGGTCTCACCAATGTCGTCTACGCAGGCGGATTCAATGCCGGACTGAACAACAAGGTGGTCACGAACACCGTGGCTACCAGCCTGACGAGCGACGGCCAGACGTACTACGCTGCCAAACTCACCGCAAACCTCAATCTCAACGGCCACACGCTTACGCTGGGCGACGGCGGTCAGGCGGGCCTGATCCTGAAGAGCGCGTCCATCACCAATGGCGGGTCCGCCGCCAACCTGGACTTCGGCGGCGCCGAGGCACTGGTCTTTGTGGGTTCGGGAAACAGCGGAGTCATCGCCACGCCCCTGACCGGTTCGGGCAGTCTCACCAAATTCGGCTCCGGCACGCTGGTGATCTCCAACGCCGACCTTTGGCCCAATACCGTCAACCTCAACGACGGCACGCTGTCGGTCTGGCCCACCGGAAACAAGTCGGTCTCCGCCAACTGGATTGTGGGCGGCATGGGCGGCCTGACCAAGGACGGCCCCAACATCCTGAACCTGTCCGGCACCAATAGTTTCGGCGGCTTGCTCAAGGTGAACGGTGGCGGAACCTTGCAGGTGGGCACCAATGCAGCTCTGGCATCCGGCGGTGCCTCAATTGGCGACAGTTCACCGAACAGCATCATGAACGTCAATTCGACCACCTGGAATCTGCTCAACGGCAGCATCACGATGGGCAATCTCAGTGGGGCCACTAATAACGTGCTGACGGTTAACGGCGGAATCATGACCAATGTGGTACTTATCTCTGTCGGACATGTTGCCGGCGCCACCGGGAATTCGGCGACGTTCACGAATGGGGTCCAGATCATCGGCGAGGGTTCCGGTTGCGCGATCTACGTTGGTAAGTACGCTGCTTACAGTACGTTGACCATCGGCGGTTCGGGAGCGGCGTGCCTTGCGAGCAACTTCTTGCAGGGCATTACTGTCGGTGGTGGTGGCACTGCAGGCGCCAACAACAGCACACTGAACGTAACCAATGCCACGCTTGTTGCGGGTGGTGGCAACATTGGTAGCAACAATACGAACCCGTCCTCAAGCAACACCGTTAATATCCTGGCGAACGGCACGTACATCGGGTTGGGAGGCTTTTCGATCGGCACTCTTGCGGTCGATGTCGGCAACTCGGTAGTAATCAACGGCGGCACGATGATCGTTGGCGGCGCCGGATCCGGACTCGCCCTGGGCCTCCCCAATGCCCCGAACAACGGCGCCACGATCAAGAATGGCGGAACGTTCAGCACCAAAGCGGATGGGACCGCCAATCCCGTCAATTTCGGAAGCGCCGCCGCCACGGGCGGAACCAACGATTACTACAATGTCGGTGGGGATGGCGCCAGAAGCACAGCGATCAACGGCCCGATCAACATGTGGGGCTACAACAACGTGATGACCGTTACCAACGCCACGCTCACGAGTGGGGCCACGTTGATCGGCAGCGGTGGCATGAACAATACGGCCAGCATTTGTAATGGTGGTACGTGGACACTGTCCGGAGATCTCACTGTCGGCGGCGGGACGTCGGCCGGCAATGTCGTGCAGGTCTTTGCCGGCGGGGTGTTGGATATCGCCGCGAAAGCGTTGATCGTCAGTAGTGGCGCAGGCAACGTCATTACCAACGCCGGCGGTGTCTACCAGTTCACGACCGCCACGCCCACGATTACGACCAACGGCGCGGCGGGCGGGAGCATCTTTATCAACGGCGGGAGCATTTCGTTCAGGCAGGTCAACGGTGTGGACGTCCGGGGCAATTGGAGCGGCACCCAACTGACCAACATGACCTTCAGCGGCGCGAACGCGTTCCGGTTGAACAACTCGACTAACCTGGCGGCTGTGGCGACGAACCAGTCCTACTGGTTCGACGCGATCGCCGCGGCGCCGACCAACTACGCCGGCCTGGAAATGGTCAGCGACGCCGTAGGCGCGGGCACCGCCTACACCAACGGCAGCGTGACGATCGGCACGAACGGGTGGCTGATGTGCTCCAACACGACCGCCCGGTTCTGGGGCGCGGTGACGAATTACGGCAGAATGGCCTTCTACAACAGCACCGTGACGTTTACGAATGGCCTTGTGCTCAACAGTAGTCCCAAAGCACAACTGATCTGGACCTCCAACTCCACGATCAATGTGAAGGGCAATCTCACCTTGCCTGACACGATGATCTTCAGTAACGCCGCCGGCCTGGGGCTGAGCGACAACTGGCCGGTGCTTACGGTCTCCGGCACGATCAACAACCCGGGCGCGCTGGCCAACTGGACGGTGTATCCCAACAACCATCGTCTGGTTGTCAGCGGCGGCAACTCATTGAGGCTTGTTCCCCGGAATCCGGGCTTCCTGATCTACGTCCAGTAAAAAGGGATGTCCGCAACCGGCATGAAGGGGGCGCTCTCATGATCACAAGCCGACAGATCGCGGATTTCTGGCGCTGGCTTCGGGCCACGCCTTATCAGGCGCGGCTACAAGGAGCGTTGGCCTTGTTATTGGTCGGGTTCTTCGCCCTGCCTGTGGCGCGGGCGAATGCCACCAACACGGTGGGGTACACCGAATCGTTTGAGGCATACACCAACGGATTCCAGGTTGCCGGCACCAATGGGTGGAGCGCTCCGGTCGCCTCGGCGGGGGTTGTCACGACTAACGCGGATACGATCTACGCGCTGACCAACACCTACCGCGTGACAAGCAGTGGAACGTACCCATTGTCCACCACGCACAGCAACGTGCTGCAGGTCACGGACGAGATGACCGACGCGATCGTGAGCGCGCCGGGCGCGGTCGTGGTGCTGGACGTTCGCAACGGCGAGATCCTGGCCGCGGCCAGCGCGCCACGGTTCGATCCGGCTGTATTCATTGGTGACGATTCAGCGCGGCGCGAGGCCCTGCTCGCGGATCCGGCCCATCCGCTCTTTCATCGCGCGATCCAGATGGCCCTGCCGCCCGGCGCGGTGTTCAAGACCGTCACGGCCGCAGCCCTGCTGGAATCGGCCGGGCTCGACCCGGCGGCGACCTTCTACTGCCAGGGCTACTTGAAACAGCCCGACCGGCAACGGTGCGCGATCTATGTCCGCCGGGGAACGGGCCACGGCGATGTCACGCTGGCCGAAGCCTTGGCCGAGGGTTGCAACGTTTATTTCTTCCATCATGCGGAAACGTTGCCGCCAGAAACGCTGGTCGATTGGGCGCATCGGCTGGGGTTCGGGCAGCCGACGAACATCGATC
>Ga0118677_10001889_pt1 | contig 43380 bp, 35 predicted proteins | sample AliMusrvi5mmetaG_FD_86154 | JGI IMG/M metagenome (GOLD analysis project Ga0118677, IMG submission 86154)
ATATACTTTCTCTCAAAATTCTTTTTTGATAGAAAATCCGTTATTCTTTTAGTTTGTATAGCTTCCTTTTGCAGTGTTGAGTGGTTTTATCAGCTTTTCTTTAATCTGAGACTTTACGAATTATTCCCTTTTGCTTTATATTTTTTAGTTTTGTTTTTTGAGCGTCAACGTGCCGTATACTTTTGGATGGCGGGGATTGTTGGTATTTTTTGGGCATTAGGATGTTGGTTTTATTTTAGTTTTTTGTGGTTCTTTTTAGGATGCATCATTTGTGCGGTTTTGTTCCTCCTCCATCGTGGCTCATGGAAGAACGTTTGGCCACGACATAAAATCGACGCCGTTGTGATGTTGTTCTTCTTCATTTTTTCTATTTCGTATCTTTTATTCTTTAAGAATTCTTTTGAGAATATTGTGTGCCTACATCGTTTATCTGGTGGTGTAAATTCTTTGAGTACATTCCTAACTTATGGAAGGAATGCGTCTTTTGATTCCGTTTTGACTTGGTTTTTTTGGGGGACTCCTTTACATACCACAATTGGTTCAGGAAGAGATAACACAGTTTATGCTGGGCTTGCTACAGCTGTTTTCTTTGTTTGGGCAGTTGTGTTTGTGAGAAATAAATATTTGATGACTATTTTGACTTTATGCCTATTGTTGGTATGGATGTCTTTTGGGGGGATCATTGCAACTTTAGTCTATTATTTTCCAGGCATGAAATTTTATAGACATCTAGGCCTTGTTTATCCATTGGTAAAGGTCTGTGTGTCTCTGGGAGCTGGATTCGGATTGATAGATTTTCTTAATTGTAATAATAAGCTCAGAGTACAACGTTCAGCTTTGATTTTAACAATATGTTTATTTGCGATGGATTTAGGTTTAGGTATCTATCAAAAATCAGAACACTTTGTTTTGTCGTTGGTACCATATTTAATAGCGTTTTTAATATGGATGGGTGTTCGTTCAATTAAACAAATAATGGGTCAAACTAAAGATCGCTCTATGCCATCTAAGAATCAAGAAAGAATGTTTTTATTTTTATTGTTAGGAGCTTTATGTTTGGATATCGCATCATTTCAAGGAGCCTTATATCGAAGCATCCCACAGTTGCCTAAAGAAGCGTTGGTAGGTTTAAAGAGTGTACATGTTCATCAATTAGAGTTTGTCAAACAAAGAGGCCAAGACCCTGTGGATCGACAAGCTCAGGCCTTTCTTTTGCAGAAGAATACTAAAGATGTTTTTTCTGAGCAATATGAATCTGTGTATGGTTTTGCACAGAGTGAACCATGCGGGCCCAAAGCGACTACAGGGCTATTAACAGTTTATGTGAATGATTTCATAACAGCTACTCAAGGTCTAAATAATAACCAAATAGACTATATTGCGGGGTGTAGTGCTCCTAAGCTAAGACTATTGGGTAGACAACAGTTCTTTGGAAATGTTAAGGATATTACAATTTATATGAAATCGAAGGATATTTTTGATGATAGGGCACTATTACAGCTTCCTCAAAAACGAGAGGCATTGTCTTTTGATTCACCAAAGAGTTTGAATTCAAATGAGTTTGGAAAAATTGCTGTTAAGAATTTTAATGCTAATGAGCTTGTTGTTTGGGCAGATATAAAGAAAAGTCAGGGTGCGTGGCTAGTTTATGCGGATTCTTTTCATCCAGGCTGGCATGTGTATATGGATGGAGTATTAACGAATGTTTATCAAGCCTATATTGCGTTTAAAGCGATTTTTGTTCCTGAAGGAAAGCATAACATTAGATTTGTGTTTTTTAATGGTGTGACATCGATTTTGAGTTATATTATGGCTTGTCTTGGTTTGGTTGCAGGGGCTGGAGTTTCTTTTTTATTCTTAGTTACGTTAATATTTTCATTTGACCTAACAGCTTTTTTATCACGACATTTCTCTGATCAAAAGAAGGTTTAAGGGGTTAGTGTGAGTAAGATTTCACTTAATACAAAAATTGATATTTTAAAATTTGTAGATCATTCTGTTGGGATCCATATTTGTAATGCCTTGAGTCTTTTGGAGAGGATTTCACACCCACTAAGGTCTCTAAAGTTACAAGTGAGATTTGCTACTAATCCTAAATCAATAGTGGTTATTAAATTTTTCGGTTTGGGTAGCATTTTAATGTCTTCTAATTTTGTCCGCAGCATTAAAGATAAATATCCAACCACAAAGATTATCTTTTTGACTTTTAGAGAGAATGAGAAGTTTTTAAAATTGCTTGGATTGGTGGATGAAATCAGAACAGTTGATACGCGAAATCCTTGGCGATTGCTTTATTCAATATTTTCGAATTTATTTTATTTCTCTTTTTCTAAACCTGATGCTGCAATCGATTTGGAATTTTTTTCTAAATTTAGTACTATGATGACGTATTTGACAGGAGCTAGATGGAGGGTAGGGTTTTATATGAATCAATTCTGGCGGATCCCATTAATTAATGTCCCAGTGTATTTTAATTATACAAAACACATTATAGAAATATATGCTTTATCTGCAAAGGCCATCGGTATTGATATGAAACCTGCTTTGCCTGCACCTATTGTTACAAGTAAAGAAGCTCAGCATAAGCTTGAAGAGTTTTGGATAAGTCAGAAGATTAGCCGTGAGGATGTTATCTTGGGAGTGAATGTCAATGCAAGCGATCTTGCCTATTGTCGTAGATGGCCTCTAGAAAAGTTTGCCAGCACTATCAACATTTTGTTAACAAGTAGGAAAGAATATAAGGTAGTTTTAACTGGGACATCAAATGAAAAAGAATATGTCGCTAAAGTGTTTCCGCTTCTTAAAGACGAAATTCGAGCGAGGGTTATTGATTCCTCAGGAGAGTTATCGTTAGAACAGTTTATTGTGGCATTAGAAAGATTTGATGTCTTTTTAACTAATGACAGTGGTCCTTTTCATCTTGCTCAAGTCCAAAGAATTCCTATGGTATCTATATGGGGAGCTGGTCTGCCGGAATTATATGGACATTATGGTGGGCCGAGAGCTTTTCAACGTGTAATTTATAAAAGATGGCCATGTAGCCCTTGTTTGTATATTTATAGGACAGAAGCCGGATTTTATTGTAATGGAGAGGCTCCTTGCTTGGAACAAATTCATTGTGAAGAGGTTGTTTCGGCTATTGAAGAAGTGCTAAATTTAAAAATTGAGAAAGAGAAATAATCTTATGAATTTAAGGATTAAGTCATTTCTTAATGAAAGACCAGAACTGCTGTTTCATCAGGTTTTATTTAAGCTATTAGGCAAACCAAACCCGATTCATCTTTGGGAGGATGATAAAGAATTTATTCAATTAATGAAATTAATTGCAGATTACACCTTAGTTGACAATAAAAGATGTTTTATGATTTATCAGTTTATAAAACAAATTTCGTCTTTAAAGGGTGATGTTGCCGAGGTTGGGGTCTTTAAAGGTGGGACTGCAAGGCTGTTGGCTGAAGGAATTAAGTCCAATAATAAGAATTTGCATTTGTTTGATACTTTTGATGGGATGCCTCAAACAGACCCTGGGAAGGATATGGTAAAGAAGGGAGATTTTAAGAATACTTCCTTAGAAAATGTAAAGCTTTATTTAAGTGCTTTTGAGAATGTGCGTTATTATCAAGGGATATTCCCAGTAAGTGCAAAACCCGTAGAGAATTTAATGTTCAGCTTGGTTCATATTGATGTTGATATATATTTATCAGCTGTTGATTGTTGTCATTTCTTTTATTCAAGGATTGTAAAGGGTGGCCTAATGATTTTTGATGATTATGGCCAACTAAGTTGTCCTGGAGTTAAAGATGCTGTTGATGAATTCTTCTCGAATAAGTCAGAACGTCCCTGTTATTTACCAACTGGGCAGTGTGTTATAATTCGTCTTTAAATTAGATCAGGACTTTATGAACATATTAATTTTGAAAATATAGAGGCTTTATGCTATGGCAAATTTTAATCTTGCTAATACGGAATCTAAAATAGTTTGTCCGGTTTGTGCTTCACAAAGCAGTAAAGAATTTTTGACGTTGTCTAATTATACTTATTTAAAATGTAATAATTGTGCGTTGGTATTCTTAACTGAGGGAAGTTTATCTCAAGAGGACAATGTATATACCTTAGAGTACATCCAGAAAAGAGGACATGATCTTCAAGGTTCAGAAATTGTTGTATCAAAAGAAGCGACCGCAAAGCATTATTTTTCTTTAGTGGAGAAATATGTTAAAAAGGGTAGTTTGCTTGAGATTGGCTGTTCTACAGGTATTATGTTAAAAGTGGCTCAAGAAAGAGGGTGGGATGTTTATGGAGTTGAGATCAACGTCAGTGCTGCAAAGATGGCAGCAGAAACGCTTGGAGCAGATAGGATTGAAACCAAAGAATTAACAGATGAAGTATTTCTTGGAAGAACTTTTTCATTGATTGTCTTATTCGATGTTATTGAACATATTGCAGAGCCTGTTGCATTTATGAATATTTTACGGAAGAAATTAGCGCCCGACGGACTTATTTTTTTAGTAACGCCGGATATTAATAGTTTAAGCGCTAAAATTTTAAGAAATAAATGGCCACATTTAATGTCGGAACACACGCGATTATTTTCAAGACTGTCGATGAGCTCTTTATTAGAAAAAACACATTTTAAAGGAATTAAGAGTGGTTGGGCGCTTAAATTTGTTAACATTGAAATGCTACGACGACATTTAGAATGCCACCCTCACGTTTTCTTTTCTCGGCAGTTGTTGTTTTTCTTTAATAGTATACGTGCGTTCAATGACATAGTCTTTCCGTTTAATGTGGGCGAACTTTACTTTATAGCGGCTAAACAATAATTGGAGTATCGTAAAGAACCTGGGAATTTTATTTATTTTTAAATACTTGTATATCAACAAATGAGTAATTGAAATATGTTTCCTCGATTTTTATATGTTTTTTGTTTTTTCTTATCCGTCTTATTCCTTTGCCTACATCCATTATCAGAAAATCAATTTGGAACCCAATCTGATGAAGGATATTATTATTCTTATAGTAAGACGATTAGCCAAAATGGCGTAGGGTCCTTTCATAATCTTATTCATTGGTATGCTTCAAGCGAGCAGGCTCGAAAACATCCTAATCCTTTTAGAGTTGGATACTTGTTATTGACTTCAACGCTTTTTAAATTTTTTGGGCCAAGTTACAGCTTATTAGGAATGGTTTCTTTGATTTCTTTCTTGATATTCTTAGGTGTTTGTTTTTATTTCGCCCGTAAGCATTTCGGGATTGATGTCGCGTTGATGTTTGTGTTGCTTCTATCGGCGTCGCCGCTGATGTTGGGCATGAGTCGCAGGGGATTGGTGGATAGTTCAAATAATTTATTGTGGGGCCTTGCAGTGTGGCTATTTTTAGATTTTCTAGATAAAGGTTCTCTTTTTAAATATTTGTTATTTCTTATGTCCTTCTTTCTATGCCTTGTTTTTAAAGAAATATCCATTGTCCTTCTTCCTTTTTTTATTATTTTTAGTTTTTGGGGAAGACACGCTTATGGTATTAAGATCTCCAATGGGCAGATTATGGGGATTATTCTTTGGCCTTTATTGGCTTTGGGATGTATGTATGGGATTGTTTTAGGAGGCTGGTCTGACCTTGGGGTATTGGCGACATCGCTTTTTAAGACGCATTACCAATCGGCCAATCCTTACGCGCTTTATTATTCTTCCGGACCTTGGTATCGGTATATCGTCGATTTTATTTTATTATCTCCTGTAACAACCTTGCTCTGTATTGGGTATGTTTTTTATTTATTTTTAAATCCTCCAGCAAACTGGAAGAAAACATATTTTCTTTGTTATTTTATAATCGTGTATTCTCTATTAAGCAGTTTTCAACACAGTAAGGTCGTTCGTTTTGCTATTAATTTAGACATGGTTATGTGTTTGTTTTCAGTATTTATGGTTTTCGAGCTGTTTCGTCGTTTGGAGTCTCAACAAAGAGAGAAGTGGCTTTTGTTTGCGCTGGTTATTATTTTTGCAGTTAATTTCAAAAGTTTCTTAAATATTTTTTACTTTCCCAGCTTATTGGATCCTATTTCGGCAAATCTTCTTTCCCTTCAATGGTTCATTCCTATGAGCAGATTTTAGTTTAATAAATATTTAATGTAGATGAATTAATCGATTGAAAAAGGACTTCTTTAAAAAATCCATATACAGTTTATAAATTTATTGTATAATTCGACTTCAGTTTAAGCAGGTTTCGCTGGCTTAGCTCAGTTGGTAGAGCAGCTGATTTGTAATCAGCAGGTCGGGGGTTCGAAGCCTCTAGCCAGCTTCTTTGATATTTGACGGGCAGTTACCCAAGTGGTCAACGGGGAGAGACTGTAAATCTCTTGCACACGCTTCGGAGGTTCGAATCCTTCACTGCCCACCATTTTTTCTAGAAAAGGAATGATGGGGGCTGATGAGCCAACTGGCGAATCAGCACTCTGTTAAACTTAGCAGAACACCATTTGATTTCTTGCGGGAGTAGTTCAGTGGTAGAACTCTAGCCTTCCAAGCTAGTAGCGACGGTTCGATTCCGTTCTCCCGCTCCAATTTTATTTAATAAAGAACTATCAACCTATTCAAATATCATTATAATAAATCCCAATTATGAAAGTCACTCTTCTTATTCCCACTCTCAATGAAGCCCATGGCATGCGTACTGTGATGCCTAAGGTAAAGAAAGAATGGGTAGACCAAATTTTAGTTGTGGACGGCAAATCCAAAGATGGCACAGCGGATATCGCCCGCCAAATGGGATATGATGTTGTTATTCAAGAGTCTCCAGGAATTCGAGGAGCGTACATGGATGCCTTACCCTTTATCAAAGGGGATGTTATTTTAACATTTAGCCCTGACGGTAATTCTATTCCTGAACTTATTCCTGTTTGCATTGAAAAGATGAAGGAAGGCAATGACATGGTCATTGTCTCTCGTTATGCGCCGGGAGCCAAGAGTTTTGATGACGATGCCGTCACGGGTTTTGGTAATTGGCTTTTTACAAACAGTATCAATCTTTTGCATCGTGCCCACTATACGGATGCCATGGTTATTTACCGTGCTTATCCTAAAAAACTCATTTATGATTTGGAATTAGACAAAGATTCCAGTTATAGCTTTGAGGAGAAATTGTTTAGGACCAAAATTAGTTGGGAACCTTTACTTTCTATTCGTGCCGCCAAGCGACGTCTTAAAGTGGTTGATATCCCTGGAGATGAACCCGCCCGAGAAGGGGGAGAGCGTAAATTACAGGTGCTCAAATGGGGAGCCGCCTATATGTTTGAGATTTTGAGAGAAGTTTTTATTTGGCATTAATTTATGACAGGGACCTTCAAGGATCGTTTCAAAAGTTTCATATCAAATGATTTTCTTGCCGCAGCCGTATTTCTCGTTGTCTATCTTTGTAGTAATAGTTATATTTTTGGCTGGGATGACCAACATTTGGAAATTCCGCTTCTTAAGCATTTGATTGATCCTTCCCTTTATAAAGGCGATTATTACGTTGAAAGCTTAGCTAAGAATTTTTCTTCTTATCTATATCCGATACTTGCCAGGTTCATAAAAGCTTCACAAGTACAAAGCGCGTATTTAGTGTTATTTTTAATTGCTCGTTATTTTATATTTCTCTCTTTATATAAGTTATGGAAGTTTCTTTCAAAAGATAAATTTGCTGCTGTTTGTGCGGTTTTAATGTTTATTCTGCTTGGTCGTACGGAGGAGTTTCTTTACCGTACATTTTCTCACCAAATTGCGGGTGAATGTTTCATGTTTGCCGGGATTTATTTTTTTTACAAAGAACGATTTCTTTTGGCAGCTCTTATCTTTGGTCTGGCAGCCAACATTCACGGTATTTACAATTTATTCCCCATGATTTTTATGTGGGTTTTCTTAGTTTTGTTTCATCCTAAACGTTTTTCCATGGCGATCAAGACCGGCCTAATTTTTACAGTGTCATGTCTTCCGTTTTTATTATGGCAGCTGCCTAGATCTATCCATGAAAAAATAGTTGGGCCATCAATTCCTGTGAATCAATGGATGCCGCTTTACCTTGAATCTTGTCCTCAGAACTTTATTTTTAATGGTGTACATTTGGATGTGGCTTTAAAAGATCCGGTTTTTATCTTTGAAAGGCTTGAGCCATATTTATTCTTGTTGGTTTTATATGTTTTTCTTTTATTATTTTTCCCTCCTTTTAGAAAGGATACGAAAACCCATGTTGTTGTGTGGGTGGCCTATGCTTTGATAATCTTTTCTAATATTTTTAGTTTAGTGATTCCAAGCCGTTTTGTTTTAGATTTAAATTTATTGAGGAACGAACAATTTATACGTATTTTCTTGATGGCGTATGCGACATTTTGGGCGGTAGATACCGTCAAGAAGACAAAACCCTGGCAGGCGATATTGGCAGCTTTGATTTTTCTTTGTATAGGATTTGGAAATTGGTTATATTTTTTGCCTAAGCTTAAGATTTATCTTCCTGCTATTATAGGCATGGCCGCCATCTTTATTGTTTTGAGCTTTAAACAATCTTCTAAATTTGGCCTCTATTTAAGAAGGGCACTGATTATCATTCCGCTTCTATGGTCTTTTTATTCTTGGTGTAAGTTTCATTATGATTTTATTCAAGTTAAACATCACGGACAGGGTTTTTGGCAATTTCAGAGAAATTGGGAGGATATGCAGCGCTATGTGCGTGATCATACTCCGAAGGAGGCGACGATTTTAGCGCCTATTGATACAGATATTGGTGGTTTTCGTATTCAGAGTGAACGTAAGGTTGTTGTCTGTAATCGAGACTGCGGGATTATTGGTTTTGACTATGCGGCAACGCTTGAGTGGAAGAGGCGTATGGAAGATATGAAGGGTTTTATAGTCATGACAAACAAGTCCGTGGATCAACCGATATTAAATGGCATCCTTAAATATAAAGTAGATTACGTGGTTTTTATGAAGTATTATGAACCACGTAAAGACAATCCTGTTTTTAAGAAGATATACGAAAATGAAGTTCTTTCCTTATTTAAGGTAACGGTGCATCCATGAAGAAAATAAAAACGATTGCTATTATCGGTGATGGGGGTTGGGGAACGACCTTGGCCATTCATTTGGCAAAAAAGGAATATCCGGTAATGCTTTGGGGAGCATTTAGCGATTATGTTTCTCATGTTGAAAAAACTAGAGAGAATAAGAAGTTTTTACCCGGGTATCGTATTCCTTTATCCGTTCAGTTAACATCCAATATTAATGATGCTGTTTCTTTTGGTGATTTAATCGTGCTAGCTTCTCCTTCAGAATACCTTGTTGATGTATTAGAAAAAATTAAAGGTACATCTTATAAGGGAAAAGCTTTTTTAAGCGTCATTAAAGGAATTCATCCGGTTTCATTTAAGAGGATGTCGCAGATTATTAGAGAACAGTTAGGTTCCGTGTCTTTGGCCGTTTTATCCGGACCTACCATAGCAGGAGAGGTGGCTGCTGATTTAGCCACTACTGCTGTTATCGCCTGCCACCAGATGGATTTGGCCAAACAAATACAAAAGATAATTCATTCAAACACGTTTCGTATTTATACCAATGATGACGTGATTGGAACAGAGATTGGCGGGAGTATTAAGAATGTCATTGCTATTGCTTGTGGGGTCTGTGACGGGCTCGGTTTGGGGAGCAATGCCAAGGCGGCTTTATTGACAAGAGGTTTAGCTGAAATAACCCGTTTAGGAGTGGCCCTGGGTGGTAAAAAGGAAACTTTTTATGGATTAACAGGCTTGGGGGATTTGGTGACGACCTGTGTTAGTCCTAAAAGCCGTAATCGTTCAGTGGGGGAAGCTGTAGGAAGTGGCAAGAAAATCGATGAAGTATTAAGTTCTATGTCTATGGTGGCGGAAGGGGTCATTACCTCAAAGGCTGTATATCGATTAAGCCGTAAGATGAAAATCCCTATGCCGATTTCTGAACAAGTTTATAAGATCATTTTTGAAGGTAAGAATTCCCGTCGAGCGATGCAAGATTTGATGACCCGCCAACCCAAGCCTGAAAGTCATACAAAATGAATCTTGTAGTTTTTTGGATTATCTTCGCTTTTATCATCTGGATTTCCGTTTTTTTTGGATTTCTTAGCGCTCAATTAGCTTTTAGCTCTGATGCGGGTTCCTACTTTGATCATATAAAGTTTTTTATTGAGAATTTAGCCAAAGGTGTTTTTCCATTGTGGGACCCTTACTGGTATTTTGGTTCGCCCAATGATTTCTTCCTTAGGCGTATAGGGGCCTTCAATCCTTTCTATTCAATTATTTCTATCTTAGAATTCTTCAAATTTCCCTTTAAAATAGCCTATCCTTGGTTTTTAGCTTTGTATTATTGGGGAGGGATGATTGCTTTTTATCTTCTGGCTAAGCGGATTTATAACAATCGTTTGATTGCCTATAGTGGTTACTTGATGCTTTTATTTTCGGCTTTAGGGACTCGATTGTTTGATTCGTATATGATGTTAGTGACAGTGCCATTAATTTGGTTCTTTTATTTCTTGATTGCATTCTCGCAGACCATGGGCAAGTCTTACTTTTTTGGAATGTGTTTATCATTTATGATCCTTGCAGGGACCTATATTCCTTTTTATTTTTTAATTTGCTTCTTTATTTTCTTGGTGTTTTATCTAGTATTCTATTTCAAAGAAATTCCTGAAATATTTCGAAGATTCTTTTCTTTCTTTAAAGCCAATAAGATCTTGGTTGTTCTTTCTTTGGGTCTGGTTCTTTTTTCATTCGTTCCTCTTGTCACATTTTTTCATGACTCTGCTCAAGGAAACATTGTTTTACCCGAACGCCATGGAGGGATAGGGGCTGTAGGAAATACGCTGATTGTTCCCCATCAAACCTTGAATTGGGGAGCGGTAGAAGATTTAGTTTTCTCTGCTTTTTTTTCTGATTTAAGAACCTATAAACTTGCCATTGTATATGTACCATTCTGTGCATTTATTATTTTAGCTCTTGGGTTAATCGCTCGAGTAAGTCGCAGGGCATTATTAATGTTTTTGTGTGGGTTTGTTCTTTTTTGTAGTATTGTTCCCTATGGGCTTTCGTTATACGATTTCCTTTATAAACACATTTTTTTCTTAAAATATTTCCGCAATTTACATTTTTTTCTGTGGTTTTTCTTAATTCCTTTGTTTGTTTTATTGGTCTTGGAACATTGGAAGGCGTTTTGCGACATTAAACCTCTTACTCCTATGCATAAAAATGTCATTTTGACTTATGTTGTATTGATCCATGCGTTAGCTTTTCTGTTTGTTTGGTCAAGGGCTGATGCTATACCCAGCACCTATCTTATGATGTTTTTAAGTCTTGTTTTCTGGGTATTGATGGTCCTAGGAAAAATTAAGGAAAATGCATGGGTCTTCGCATTTTTAACTCTAATTATTCTTATACAGCCCTTAGAAGTTTTTCATTACCTGTGTCTAAGGGCCCAGCATTATAATAAAAACTTTAGCCAGTATAATTTTTCCTATTCAACATTAAAGCTTAAGGATTCAGAAGTCCCTGCGGTCTCAATATTGCCTTCGGATAAAATGGAACTATATTACGCTTCAAGTAATTATAATCTTGTTTACCACAACATGAGTAATTATGCGTTAGCCAAGTATTTACAGTATAAATTTATTTTAGTAGACCATCTTGAAGCGATTGAGCGTAATCAAGTCGATTTTTCTCAGATGGAAAGGCTGTATATTGAAAATCCTAATAAAGCTTATATTTTCCAAGATAAAGCCGTTGAGCTGATAACAGAGTCCAAAGACCCTAATCCACCACGCAGCGCCCAGCGTATTTCACATGAAGATCTGAATTTTAAAGTATTATCCTTCAACGCAAATCGCCTGAAGGTGTCTGTCGTGGTTCCTTATGCAAAATTCTTAATTTATAACGATGTATATGACCCCTCGTGGCACGTATCCGTAAACGGGCATCCTAGCCATCTTTATCAAGCTAATGTGGCATTCAAAGGGGTGTGGATTCCGGCGGGAAAGAGTATTGTGGAATTTCATTATGGACATTTTGGGCAATACGCTATGAATTTCATTTTATTGATAGGGGCCTTTGCTTTTCTTTTTGGAATTATCCGGTATTCATATGAAATTCTTTAAATGGATCATCACTAGACTCATTTTTACGTATTTGGTGTGTTTCTTGGTAACTTGGCATTTCTTAGATTATCGCAAAGCCAAAGAAAATGCCATTGGAGAAACGATGAGCCGTTTTGTGCCTGGAATCGCTTATTTTAATGATTTTGTTGATCGCCATGATCATTTTGATGAGTTTAAATTGCATCAGTGTATTGCTTATCATCGCAGAGTAGTTGAATATTTTTCATTCCAGAAATCAGAAGCCTATCAAATGATGGGTTTTTGTTATGACCGTTTAGGCAATTTACCTAGAGCTATTATGTCCTATCAAGCAGCCAGGGAGGCTAATCCAGTCTATTTCTGGCCATATTACAATCTTGGAATTTATGCGTATAAACGAAAGGATTATAGTCAAGCTGTAGATTTCTTTCAGGAATCACTTCAAACAGATATAAAGATGAACATGGTCCTTTTGTTACATTCCAAGGTGTTTACTGACGTGAGATTAAGTGATGGTTCAAGCTATAATGTTGTTCAAGGAATGTTGAATGCTCGTGAAAATAGCTATATTTTTTTGATGGAAAGCCTATTTAAACTTAAAAAATATGATCAATTGTTTAAAGTCGCGCTTCTTGGTTTAAAAGAAAACTCTGAAAGCCAAGATATTTTCTATTCCTATGCAGGTAAAGCGGCTTTTCATCAAGGTTCTTACGAGCAGGCATTAGCATTATTACAATTAGCTTTACAAAAGAATCCACAGAATACTGATGCCCTTTTATATACGGGATTATGCTTTCAAGCTGCCGGCAAGGAGCCTCAAGCCCAAAATCTTTTTGCAATGGCCAAACAGATTTATCAACAGCAGGGATCTGCGCTTGAGAAGCATTTAAATAGCACGATAAGGTTCTTCTAATGAAATTTACGAAAGAAATTTAACTTTCTTTGCTTGTTTGATTTGTTCTATATCCATATAATGACTCCCAATGTCTCATCTAGATTCTATCGAAAAAAAGCCTAATAGACTGCCAAGTGTTTTTACCGGAACAACCGGTAGAGGTACGGCAACCATCCAAGTTCCGTCTCAGATGCATATAAATCTTTCTCTGAATGAAATTCTTATTATTGCACGCAAGGAGAATGCTTCTGATGTGCATTTATTACCCAAAAAGCCCGTTATTTTTAGAAAATTTGGCCAGCTAAAAAATATGACACAGGAAGTTCTTAGCTCGGATCAAATTCGGGCCATGTTAACAAAGGCACTGCCAGAAGAGGTTATTGCTGATTTTGATATAACGGGAGATGGGGAGTACGTCCATACTGTTGCTGGATATGGCCGGTTTAGAATGGCTTTGATGAAACAGTTCAATGGTTGGGATTTAACGGTCCGATTAATTCCAATGGATGTTCACGGTTTTAAGAATACTAAGCTTCCATCTTCTTGTGTTGGTTTGACCCAGTGGGCCCAAGGTTTGGTTTTAATTAGCGGCCCGGCCGGCTGCGGGAAAACAACAACCTTGGCCATGCTTGTGGATATGATTAATCAAACTCGCCATGACCATATCATCACGATAGAACAACCTATTGAAATTGTGTATGAACCTAAATTATGTCAAATTACCCAACGTGAAATTAATATTCATACGCATTCTCAAGCTAAGGCCCTGCGAGCTGCCTTACGTGAGGACCCGGATATTTTGGTGGTCAGCGAGTTAAGAGATTTGGAAACAGTCCAATTGGCCATCAGCGCGGCTGAGACAGGGCATTTGGTCTTTGGCACGATGAACACGGTCAATGCCGCTCAGACAGTGTCACGTCTTATTGATTCTTTTCCGGCGGAAGAGCAGCCGATTATTCGAAACATGGTTTCGGAATCTCTGCGCGGTATTATTTGTCAACAATTAGTCCCAAGAGCAGATGGCCATGGAGTGGTGGTTGCTTATGAAATTTTGATTGTTACGCCATCCATTGCTAATTTGATTCGTCAAGGCAATATTACTCAGATGAATAATGCGATCACAACCGGAAAGCCTTTTGGCATGATTTCTATGGAGTATTCACTATTAGACTTAGTCAAGAGTGAAAGTATTTCTAATGAAGAAGCTTGTCTGCGTGCCACCAACCCAGTGACAATGATGCAGTTAATTGCCAGTGAGACCTAATGCCAGCAATAGACAAATTATTTAACATATTGATTGATAAAAGTGGTTCGGATTTACATCTTGAAGAGGGCCAGAGAGCAAAGATCCGTATTCATGGAAAATTGGTCGAAATAGCTCCTGAAGTATTGACCAGAGAACATATGACGGCCTTGCTCTCGCAGATTACCCAAGAAGAAGATTGGAAGTCCTTTGAAACCGACGGTGATTTGGATTTTGCCTATTCTCTTGGGCATGATGCACGCTTTAGAGCAAATTATTTTCGACATTTCTTTGGACTTGGGGCAGTGTTTCGTCTAATCCCTTCTAAAATTCGTTCGATTGAAGATTTGGATTTGCCTGCCCGTATTAAAGATTTTGCCCAATGGCGTTCAGGGTTGGTATTGGTGACAGGACCGACAGGAAGCGGAAAGTCTACGACCCTAGCCGCCATCATTGATTACATTAACACCACATTTGAAAAGAAGATAATAACCATTGAGGAGCCCATTGAGTTTATACATGGTGACAAGAAATCTTTGATTTCTCATAGAGAAGTTGGAAAGAACACCCATTCATTCGCTTCAGGTTTGCGTACTGCTATTAAAAGCGATACGAATATTATTTTAGTCGGGGAAATGCGAGATAGAGAAACCATTGACTTGGCGTTAACAGCCAGTGAAATGGGTATTTTAGTGTTTGGCACTTTGCATACGAACTCCGCGGCAAAAACTATTGACCGAATTATTGATTCTTTTCCTTTAAACCGCAAGAATCAAATTCGCACTATCTTGGCCAATAATCTTAAAGCGATTATTGCCCAGCAACTTTTACCTAGTGTTGATCAAACCCGTCGCTATGCTGCCTATGAGATTCTAATCCGAACCCCCGCTTTAGGAAATATTATTGCCACGGGTGAAAGTGTGCGCATCAATAGTGAAATACAAATGAACCGTGCTCAAGGTATGTGTTTAATGGATGATTCTTTGATGCAGTTAGTCCAGGCAGGGAAGGTGTCTAAGAAAGATGCCCATTTAAAAGCCATTGATAAAAGTAAATTTGTTTAAAGATTATGAGTCTCAATCCGAAAGAGATTTATCAAGATTTTGATCAGATGTGTAATAATATAAGCCGATAGAAAGTTATTTCATTCTTAACTATGCCATTTTTTAAAACAAAAATCTTTTATGGTATTTTGATTATATGGATAACGCTTTGGGCTGTTTTTTTATTTCAAGAAAATAAGCCTGGAGATAAAGCTGCTTTGAAATTCATGTATGAGCACCCTAATCATGATCAGAAAATTAAGTATCTTTTAGGAAATGATTTTTATAATTTTCTAATTTTCTCTCAAAAAACCTTGCCTGCGAAAGCAAGCTATAGAATCTTCGGTATTAAAACTGATGATTTAGAAGATACTCAGGCTAGATATTTTTTATGGCCCTTGATTAAAGATGTCGATAATCCCCAGTATGAATTGTATTTTAAATCTTTATACGGTCCAAAAGCAGGTTATAAACTTTTTAAAAGGTTAGATAATATGAGTTATATCTTAGTTAGGGAAAATATTAAATGAACTTTATTCTAGCTGTTTTATCTCTTTGGTTTATGGGGGCCAGTGGAATGCTGATTGCCTTTGGGAGGAACCTTCAACGTTTATCGGGTCTAGAATTTTTCTCCATTTCATTCTTTATAGGTCTAGGTTTGGTAACGGCCCAGCTTTTTATCTATTACTGTTTAAATATTTCCTATAGTTTAGGTCATGTTGTTTGGTTTCCAATTCTGAGTTTTATTTATGTCGTTGGATATTTCATAATAAATAAAGATATAACCTTTCTAAAGGTTAAGGAAGCTGTGCAATGGGGTATGTTGGAGAAGTTTGTCGTTTTTATTATATTTTTTCAGGTAGGATGGATTCTTTATCGCGTATTACCTATGCCAGTCAATTCATTTGACGCGTTGGCATCATATGCTTTTAAGGCGAAGATTTTCTACCTTAACCATGGTATACCGCATGGATTCTTTGGTTTTAGTGAGGATAAGGTTTCTCACCCGGATTATCCGCTTTTGCTTCCTTTAGTATTAACATGGGTGTATTTATTTACTGGATTTGATGATATGACAGTTGTGATGGTCATGCCGGTTATGTTTGTTTTCTTTTTAGCGCTCCTATATTCTCATTTCAAGAAATTCTTTGGTTCGATTGCCGCTTTATATGGTGTGTTTTTTATTGCGACCATTCTAATCATTTCTAACTATGTGGTGATTATTCACGCTGATTTTGTTTTAATGGCTTTTGTTACAGGAGCTTTGTTATACTTTATGGACTATATTCAAACGTTTAATAATAGTAGTCTTTGTTTAGCTTCTTTGATGTTGGGGCTTTCGTTATGGACAAAGAATGAGGCTATGATTTATGTTGTTGGGTATTTTTTAAGTTTTGGACTTTTAATTTGGGACGCCAAGTTGTTAGAAAGTAAAAAGCTCATCAAGAGTCTATTTCTTTCTTTGGTTTTGATTATTTTTATAGCTGGCCCATGGTTTGTAACCAAACATATTTTCCATACTTCTAACTGTGATCTTGATATTTCAAAATTAACTACTCAAAAGATCTTTCAAAATATTAAAGATTATCCATTAGTATTGAACGAGACTCAAAAACAAGTTTTTGGTCCTAAGAAATGGAATATCTTTTGGATAGTCCTTTTGGGAATCGTCGTTGTGAAATATAAGGAATTCTTTAAAGGAAATACCAGGTATTTAACATCTTTTGTATTTTTTTATTTAATAATTTACATGCTTAGTTTTTTATTATGGACTAGATTTCCTCCTATTTATTATGCGAATAAAGATATGGCGCGTTTTATGATTCATTGGAGCGGCCCTTGTTTGGTGTTGACGATGTTTTTATTAAAGAAGGACTTTACAAAAAGATAAAACAGGAGGTTTTATTACGATATGCATTTTCGTGACCTTAATGAATCTCAATTATTAGCAGTGGCTATTACGGCAGAGGAAGAGGATGGTCATATTTACCGTGATTTTGCAGAAAAACTCCGTAAAGATTTTCCTGCCACTGCAGAGCTTTTCATGCGGATGGCCCATGAGGAGTCTGATCATCGTCATAGGCTTATTGATGTTTACCGTAAGAAATTTGGTGAACATATTCCTCTGATTCGGCGTCAGGATGTCAAGGGGTTCTGGATTCCGCCTTCGTGGTGGTTGGTTAGCACTATTCGTCCTGAAAAAGCCAGAGAACAAGCGGCCCTTATGGAAATGGCGGCCTGTCGTTTTTACGAAGCGGCTCTGAAGAAATGTAAAGAGGCTTCTGTGCGCCAACTTTTAGGCGATTTGATCCAGGAAGAGTTAAATCACGGGAATTTGGCCCATGAGGTTAACGAAGCGCATGCTGCCAGCGGTAAGTTAGAAGATGAACAAGTCACGGCACGACGGCTATTTGTTTTGCGTATAGTCCAGCCGGCTTTAGCTGGGCTTATGGATGGTTCGGTTTCAACCTTAGCGCCGTTGTTTGCTGCTGCTTTTGCTACAGCCAGTACGATGGCAACGTTCAAAGTTGGATTGGCAGCATCCATGGGAGCGGGGATCAGCATGGGTTTTGCCGAGGCCCTTTCGGATGATGGAAAATTAAGCGGTCGTGGTATCCCTTGGCTGCGAGGTCTTGTCTGCGGGCTCATGACTACCCTGGGGGGGCTTGGGCATACCTTACCGTATCTTATCCCAAATTTTCATTTGGCTACGACTATAGCGATTTGTGTTGTGGTCATTGAGCTGATAACAATTGCCTATATCCGATGGCGATATATGGACACGCCATTTCTATCTGCGTCTTTTCAGGTGGTTGTTGGAGGGTTACTTGTTTTTCTAATCGGTTGGTTTATCGGGGCTAGTTAAATCGATCCTATCGTTGGAAATTATTTGAAAAGATTTGGGGTGATTAAAATGTCTGATGATAAAAATGTATTGGGTGGAAAACTTCAACCGTGCTGTAAATTCCCTATGACGGGATTTTATCGGGATGGATATTGTCATACCGCCGAAGAAGACATTGGTCGGCATGTGGTTTGTATTAGAATTACCGATGAATTCTTACAATTTTCAAAGAATGTTGGGAATGATCTTTCAACACCAGTACCTGACGCTGATTTTCCAGGATTGATTGCTGGAGATCAGTGGTGTTTATGTGCCCTTCGCTGGAAAGAAGCTTTGGAAGCTAATGCCGCTCCAGATGTGGTTCTGGAATCAACCCATGAATCTGCTCTTGAAGTTATACACCTTCATGATTTAAAGAAACATGCCATTCGTGAAAGTGAGAAATATGAATAGTTTCTTTTTTGATTATAAGAATTAAATAAGCTTGTTAGTTTGAATGTTACCCTTCGAGAAGTGCTATGAAAAGGCATGATCAATACTTTGTTTATATATTGATGTGTAAAAACGGAACATATTATACGGGGTATACAAATAACCTTGAAAATAGAATAAAGAAGCATAATGCAGGAACAGGGGCTAAATATTTAAGAGGAAAAGGACCGGTTGAATTAGTTTTTGCTAGGGAATATAAATACTATAAGAATGCTTTAAATGGTGAAAGAGCTGTTAAGAAACTAACGAGAACCCAAAAGGAAAAATTGATTAAAACTTATAAAAATAAACATAATAAAAGGAGATGCGGTTTATTATCCTAAGGAAGTCTTCAATTCGTAGCAAAGGTGTTTTTGCTAAAAGAAGATTTCATGACTATAGCACCTAATGCAGATGTTAAGCACCATTTTAAGCACTTAACACACATATCTATCTGGAGGTTTTTCTTGAAAGTATTTTTAGAAACCTACGGCTGGCTGATGAACGCGAAATAGGATGGGCATGGAAATTGTTGTAAGTTATGAAAGATTTTAATGGTTTTTGCTTAACAGTTAAGATTTAGGATTAAAGTCAGTTAAACAGTCACTATTCCCCTAAAGTGACAAATTAGGAGGGGAATTTATGAAAAATTCAAATTTGGAAAAAGTTCAAGATGTTGTCGTTTTTCGTCCTAAAGGGGCAAAAATGACTGTCGAGGTTCAATTAAAGAATGAAACCGTTTGGCTTTCACAGGCGCAAATGGCTGAATTATTCATGACAGAACGTAGTGTTATTACAAAACATCTTCGTAACATATTACAATCTAAGGAGCTTAAGAAGGATTCAGTATGTGCATTTTTTGCACATACTGCTTCAGATGGAAAGACATATAATACTCAGTTTTATAATTTGGATATGATTATTTCAGTCGGTTATCGTGTCAATTCTAAACGCGGTACCCAATTTAGAATTTGGGCAACTAATATATTGAAGCAGCATTTAATTCAAGGTTACACTATTAATGATAAACGGCTTAAAGAAAACACAGCAAGTTTAAAGACCCTTCAAAACGCTGTAAAAATGCTTGCTGATATAAGTCAACGCAAAGCTTTGACTAGTGATGAGGCTACAGGATTATTTGAAGTTATTCGTGAATATAGCTATGGCCTAGATGTCCTGGATGACTATGATCACGGACGAATTCAGATCAAGTCAGCCACTGCAAAAGAATCTTATCAGCTAACTTATGATGAGGGAATGCGCCTCATTCAACAAATGCGCCAAAAGTTTGGTAGCAGCAGTTTATTTGGACATGAAAAGGATCAATCTTTTAAAAGTGCATTAGGCGCAATTTATCAGACTTTTGGCGGCAAAGATCTCTACCCGAGTGTCGAAGAAAAAGCAGCCAATCTGCTTTATTTAGTTGTTAAGAATCATTCGTTCTCGGATGGTAATAAACGTATAGCTGCGGCACTATTCGTCTGGTTTCTTGACCGCAATAAAATTCTTTATAAAGCCGACGGGAGCAAGCGTATCGCTGATAATGCTTTAGTTGCTATCACACTGATGATCGCTGAGAGCCAGCCAAAAGAAAAGGACATTATCGTGGCTTTAGTGGTAAACTTGATTAATAAATTGAATTAAGAAAACATTACGTTATTGCTTATTAATTATATACTTTACCCACATATTTATCTGGAGGTTGTTCTTGAAAGTATTTTTAGAAACTTATGGCTGGCCGTTGGCCCCTGTTACGACGCACCATGGAGGAGGTCGTTGAGGCGGTGGCTGGGTGGTAAAACCGCTTTAAAACTCCCATCCTTATCAGATTTCCCTTTTTGCCTACCGAATTTAATAAGTATCTGCCCAAAAGCAAATTTCCCTAACTGTTAATAGTTGTTTGCAAGTATCAACGCTTAGGGAAATGCCGGCGTATAAAATCTCTTCACATTTTGATAAGTGTAGAGGATTTATACGGCATGTTTGGTAAGAGTTTTTTCGTTGTTTCCTGCCTTAGTTATGATATTATCTGGAATAAAATGTAATAGGAGAATCGCTTAATGAAAGACCTCGCTGAAACATATACGGCAGAAGAAGTCGCCGTCTATTTAAAGCTTCACCCATATACAGTTCGTCGCCTTTGCAGGGAGAAGAAGATACCGGCTTTTCGTGTCGGCGGTCAGTGGCGCTTTAGAAAAGATGACATCGATCGCTGGTCGCGGTCGTATCCGTATTCTGAAAAAAAGGGTAGATAACGATGAAATTTATAATATTTATCAGCAGTGTTCAAAAGGAATTCAAAAATGAACGGGCGGCCCTTAAGAATTATATTTATGGCGACGCATTGCTGAGCAAATTTTTTGAAGTATTCTTATTTGAAGATTTGCCAGCATTAGATCGTCAAGCTGATGAAGTTTATCTTGAAGAGGTTAGAGGCTGTAATATTTATCTTGGTTTGTTTGGCGAGCAATATGGCGTTGAGGATCGCGAGGGGATGTCCCCGACACACAAGGAATTCCTTTTGGCAACACAGCTTGGTAAACCGCGTTTTATTTTTGTTAAAGGTGAGAATGACTCAACACGTCATCCAAAGATGACTGCTTTGCTGAAACTTGCCGGGGAGCAATTAATCCGTCGTCGTTTTAGCGATCAATCGGAGTTGCATTCGGCCGTTTACGCAAGCTTAGTGCACCATCTATTTGGTTCCGGACAGATCCTTACGGGGCCATTTGATGCCACCATATGCCGGAATGCTCAGATTGATGACATTTCCGAGGATAAAATCCGCTGGTTCCTCACGCGTGCCAAGAATGCCCGTGATTATGCTTTGGCAGAAACAACCCCAGTTGTCGATGTATTGACACATTTTAATCTTCTTGAACAAGGAAAACCAAATCACGCGGCTATCTTGCTATTTGGGCTTAAGTCTCAACGGTTTCTCATTACCTCTGAGGTTAAATGTCTGCATTTTCACGGTACACAAAAGCTAAAGCCGATCCCATCCTATCAAATCTACAAAGGGACCGTCTTTGATCTGGTTGATCAGGCAACCGACTTTGTCATGTCAAAGCTTAATCGCTCTGTAGGAACGCGCGCTCTTGGCCCTCAAGCTCCTGTTGAGTATGATATCCCTCAAGAAGTCGTTGCCGAGGGGATCGTCAATGCCGTAGCGCATCGCAATTACACAAGCAATGCCAGTGTTGAAATTATGCTTTTTTCTGATCGTCTTGAGATCTGGAATCCGGGCACACTGCCGCCCTCGTTGACTATTGAAAGTCTGAAGAAAATCCATTCATCTCAGCCTGCTAATCCTTTGATTGCTGAACCGCTTTTCTTGGCAAAGTATATTGAAAAGGTTGGTACCGGAACAGTGGATATGTATGACCAGTGTCGCAAGGCAGGCATGAAACCGCCCGAATTTAGACTGGATAATGGTTTCTTTATTCTGACAATATGGCGAAAAAAGACTTCAAAGAAGCCAGCAGGGGTTAAGTCGGCACCAAGTCGGCACCAAGTTGGCACTAAGTTGGCACTAAGTGAGCACCAAGTTGAAATTTTGAAAAAATGCTCAGCAGAGGCAGGTATTACTGAACTGATGCAAGTTGTGGGCAGATCGGATCGAACTAAGTTCAGGAATCAAATTCTGACGCCAATTATCAAGGCCGATTTATTGGAAATGACAATTCCAGATAAGCCACAAAGTAGTAAACAAAGGTACCGTCTTACTAAGAAGGGTGCCGATTATATAAAGAAGCATAGTGCAAAGGAATAAAGAGCCCGCTTCATTGGCATCAAGTTGGCACTGGTGTAAAAATAGAAAGTCCTGCTCTAATGAGCAGGACCTCTACCGATCGGGGACACCCCGGTCCATGAAATGGTTTTATGGTGAGCGTGCCCTATAGATTCGTTTATGTTTAGGCTCTTGCCCACCATACGGTGGGGAACACCTAAAACAACTTATAGCGGTCTTACCGCTCGATTTAAAGTATATATTTTAAAGGGTGTTTTAGCAACTTTAAATATTTGAAAAAGAGCTTTCTGCACGCATGTGTGCAGAATTATCGACCATTTTGTTGACGTCAACAATATGGTCAAAGAAATAGCAAAGAACAGAAAAGAGAAGAAGTGGCGAAAGAAACTAAGGCAAGGGACAAAATTATCGTCGTCATAGGCGCTGGATCGATCGGCCAAGCGATTGCGCGTCGGGTAGGTGTTGGCAAACACGTCGTTCTTGCTGATTTGCGTCAGGACAATGCGGATATCGCGGCAAAAACCTTGAATGATGCGGGTTTTAGCGTGAGCACAGCGATTGTCGATGTCTCATCGCGGGCTTCTGTTCAAGACCTGGTCAAGACCGCCACCACCCTTGGCGAGATTTCCGGCCTTATCCATGCGGCAGGTGTTTCTCCGTCCCAAGCATCGCCCGAGACCATTCTGAAGGTTGATCTCTACGGAACAGCGCTTGTGCTTGAGGAATTCGGCAATGTTATGGCAACTGGAGGTTCTGGCGTTGTTATTTCGTCCCAGTCCGGGCACCGTCTGCCGCCGCTCTCAGTAGAGCAGAACAAGGCGCTCGCAACGACACCCGTTGAAGAACTGCTTAAACTTCCGATGCTTCAGTCCGATCAGGTCAAAGATTCCCTTCATGCTTATCAGATTTCAAAACGCGCCAATTCATTGCGGGTGATGGCAGAAGCCGTCCGATGGGGAAAGCGCGGTGCTCGGATCAATGCGATCAGCCCCGGAATTATTATTACACCGCTGGCCAACGATGAATTAAAGGGGCCGCGCGGTCCGGGCTATCGGCGCATGATCGAAGTGTCTGCGGCCGGACGAGCTGGCACACCCGATGAGGTGGGAGCCGTTGGCGCGCTTCTGATGGGGACAGACGGTACATTTATTACTGGCAGTGATTTTCTTATGGATGGCGGCGTAACGGCGGCTTATTGGTATGGTGATCTTGCTCAAAAATGATTGACCTAAAGATAAGTCAATTGAAGGGAATTAATAATTTGATGAATAAACCGATAGTGATTGACGTATGAAAAATGAATCTTCAAAACAAGCATTAGTTCTCTGGACGGCTTTACCGGTGGACACCAAGGTTAAGATTCTAAGCAATGTCTTTTGCGGGCAATGCCGGGGTGCGGTGACGATTGTTGATTATGGTCTAGAATTGGTCATGCCTGACGTGGTGTTAAGGGGATTTTGTGCAACCTGTGGGCATAAGGTGGCCCGGGTGGTTGAAGGGCTTGGTTTATCAGCAAAGAAGACCGCTCAAAAGGCTAAAAGCCCGAGCGCATTGGAATGTTACATCTTTAATGTCTGGCTTTACGGTGATGAACAATGCACGCAGGAAAAAAGGATTATCCGCAAAATCCAGATTGTTCCCACTAAAACGCTTTATAACTTTGCCAAAGTCATCACGCAGGCATTTGATTTTGAGTTTGACCATTGCTTTGGATTTTATGACACCTTAAAAGACCGCAAGAACAGCAAAAAGATGTTTGAACTGTTCGTGGATATAGGCGAAGAGTCAAGGCCTCAGGCTAGGGGTGTCAAAAAGACAAAGATTTCGCAGGCGTTTAAGGATATCGGCGAGAAAATGATTTTCCTTTTCGATTACGGCGATGGCTGGCAGTTTAATGTGGAGCTTGTTGAGAAACGTTCTGCCCAAAAAATGGACCTGAAGCCAGTTATCTTGGAAAGTATTGGGGAAGCGCCATTGCAATATCCGCCGTGTGAGGATGAAACAGAAGATTAACGATAAAGTGTGAAGTAAAGAAAATTTGACGAAAATATGATCACAGATTACCACGCAAAATATTTTGCCTATGAATTAACCAAACGTTGCGCTTCTGATAGTTTAGAGAAGTTATCTTCGACGCTTTCCAATGCTCAGGTTGATCTCAATCCGCACCAAATCGAAGCCGCGCTTTTTGCTTTTCGTTCTCCGCTGTCACGGGGAGCGCTGTTGGCTGATGAAGTTGGGCTTGGCAAGACAATTGAGGCAGGGCTAGTGCTTTCCCAAAAATGGGCAGAGCGGAAAAGAAAGATCCTTTTAATTGTCCCATCCAGTCTGCGCAAGCAATGGAACGCAGAATTGCAGGAGAAATTCTTTTTACCATCCGTTATTCTGGAAACCAAATCTTTTAATCAAACGACTAAAGAAGGTAATCTTAACCCATTTGACCAAGATGACGTTATTGTTATAACTTCCTACCATTTTGTCCGTTCAAAAAGCGCGTATGTCAAAAAGATTAAGTGGGACTTGGTCGTTATTGATGAGGCGCACCGTCTTCGCAATGTTTATAAAACCAGCAACAAGATTGCCCGAGAGATTAAAGACGCGTTAAATGATGTGCCAAAGATTTTACTTACGGCTACACCGTTACAAAACTCATTGCTGGAATTATATGGGTTAGTCAGCATTATTGATGACCATCATTTTGGTGATTTAAAAAGTTTTAAAGCAAAGTATGCTCGTGTTTCGCGCGAACAAGATATCTATGAAAATGAGTTGGGTATGGTTGAACCAAGACAGGAGATGTTCACAGAGCTACGCAACCGTCTAAAGCCTGTTTGCACAAGGACATTGCGCAGGCAAGTTCTTGAGTATATAAAATATACCAAGCGTATTCCGCTAACTGAAGACTACGTTCCAACTCCAGAAGAAAATCAACTGTACAATGGGATGTCCGAGTATCTGCAACGACCAAAGTTATTTGCTTTACCTACCAGCCAACGGCAATTGATAACGCTTATTTTACGTAAATTATTGGCATCTTCGTCTTTTGCTATTGCAAGCACATTGGATGGATTGGTTTTTAAGGTAACAAAGCTTTTAGAAGAAGCACAAAAGCAGAAAACATCGCAAGAAATAGTTTTAGAAGGCATTGAACAAAATTTTGAAGCCTATGATGAATTGGCAGATGAGTGGGAAGACGATGACGATGAGCAAAAAGATAAAAAGGTTTTTTACACTGACGAAGATATTCTTTTAATGAAGAAAGAACGTGATGATCTTGATCATTTCCGCGTTCTGGCAAAGAAAATATGGAAGAATTCAAAAGGGGAAGCCTTGCTAACGGCCCTTAAAAAAGGTTTTGAGATGACAGCCCAACTTGGCGCTCAAAAGAAAGCTATTGTTTTCACAGAGTCGACGGTGACTCAAAGCTATCTTTTAAGTTTACTTTCCGATAACGGCTATCATGGCAAGATTGTATTATTTAATGGGTCGAACAACGATGTTAAATCTAAAGTCATTTATCAGGACTGGCTTTTAAAGCATAAAGACAGTGATAAGATTTCTGGCTCAAAAACGGCAGATTTAAGAGCGGCCATTGTGGAGTATTTTAAAGATGAAGCAGAAATTATGATTGCGACCGAGGCGGGCGCGGAGGGAGTTAATCTCCAATTTTGTTCGCTTGTGATTAATTATGATTTACCGTGGAATCCTCAACGTATCGAACAGCGCATTGGCCGGTGCCATCGGTATGGTCAGAAACATGACGTGGTTGTTATAAATTTTGTGAATCGTAAAAACGCGGCTGATCAACGTGTGTATGAACTTCTTGATCAGAAATTTAATTTATTTAAAGGCGTTTTCGGCGCAAGCGATGAGGTTCTTGGGAGCATTGAATCAGGAATAGACTTTGAAAAGCGGATCGCGATGATTTTACAGACCTGCCGCTCGGAAGAAGAAATTAACACTGCCTTCGATGCGTTACAAAATGAGATGGATTCAAATATTCAAACCAATCTTCGGGACACGCGCCAAAAACTTCTTGAGAATTTTGATGCTGAAGTGCATGAAAAGTTAAGAATAAACGATAAAGAGAGTAACGAATATTTGGACATGTATGACAATTGGCTCTGGGAGACCGCATGTTATTTCTTAAATGATAATGCTGATTTTTCAGAGCATGAACATTCATTTATTCTTAAAAAGAATCCATTCGCGGATGAAAAGATTGACGCGGGGCCTTATAAAATTGGAAAGAATATCGAAGATGCTCATGTCTTCAGGCCTGGGCATCCATTAGCGCAAAGAATGCTAGGAGAAATCAAACAAAGAAACTTGAAAGAGACCGAAATTATATTTGATTATTCAAAGAATCCAAAAATCATTTCAGTGTTGAAGCCATTTGTTGGTAAGAGCGGAGTTATGAAAGTAAGCAACTATACTTTGGAAGCTTTAGAAGCCGAGGATCAAGTATTGGTAACTGCTTTATTAGATAAAGGTGAGGCAATTCCTCAAGAGATAGCTAAAAAATTCTTTTCGCTTGGGGCGCAACTGAATGGGGTTGTTAGTATTCCTGATGAGAATAAAAAGAATCTGGATTCGTTTGAACGAGAAGCAATGAACCTAATCAATACCCACAGCGCCCAACGCAACAGTGATTTTTTTGACAGCGAGGTTGATAAGCTCGATAAATGGGCGGACGATATGAAAACAGCGTTGGAGTTAGATTTAAAGAAGCTGGATATTGACATTAAAGCCTCCAAAACGATTGCTAAAAAGAACATTAATTTAGATGAAAAACTGAAAGTCCAGCGTGCAATTAAAGACATGGAGAAAAAGCGTAATGAAATGCGTAAAAAATTATATGAGGCTCAGGATGAGGTTGATAGTCGCAAAGAAGATTTAATTGTTCGGGTCGAGGCGCAGTTAAGACAGAGAACAAAATTGGAAGGGTTGTTTGTGATAAAATGGAAAATGATATGAGAAATATAGGAGAACAATGAAAAAGAAAACAGTGGTAAGAAAAACAATTATTCCTGTTGCAAAGATTGACGGTACGGGGGTTCTTAATGATATCCGTAAGCTTATTGAATCTGCCCGTGGCCGGGTGGCAACATATGCGAATGCTGAAATAACCATGCTGTACTGGAAAGTAGGTGAGCGTATACGACGTGAAATACTTCAAGAAAAACGTGCGGAGTATGGCCAGGAGATTGTGCCGACACTGTCAGCACAATTGGTGCAAGATTATGGAAATAATTTTGAAGTAAAAAATCTATGGAGGATGATGCAGTTTGCTGAGTATTTCTCGAAAGAAGAGATTGTCGTGACACTGTCACGACAATTGAGCTGGAGCCATTTTATCGAGATAATCCCTGTTAAAGACACGCTCGCCCGTGAATTTTACGCCGAGATGTGCCGCATGGAACGCTGGAGTGTCCGGACATTACGTAAAAAAATCGGCAGTTTGATGTTTGAGCGGACAGCCATTGCGAAGAAGCCAGAGACTGTCATTAAAATGGAACTTGCATCTTTGCGTGAACAGGACAAGCTTACGCCGGACTTAGTTTTCCGTGACCCGTATTTCTTGGATATTTTAGGACTTAAGGGTTGCTTTCAAGAAAAAGATCTTGAATCCGCTATATTGCGGGAAATGGAGGCGTTTATCCTTGAGCTTGGCACCGGGTTTTCGTTCATGGCTCGCCAAAAACGCATTATTGTTGGTGGAGAGGATTTTTTTCTCGATCTTTTATTCTATCATAGGGATTTGCGCAGGCTCGTGGCCATTGAACTGAAAATGGAAAAATTCAAACCGGATTTTAAAGGGCAGATGGAACTGTACCTTAAATGGCTTGATAAACATGACCGAAAACCAGGAGAAGAACATCCGATAGGGCTTATTTTATGCGCTGGCAAGTCGGATGAACAGATAGAACTTTTAGAATTGAGTAAAAGCGGCATTCGTGTGGCGGAATATATGACCGAATTGATGCCTAAATCACTTTTGGAGAAGAAATTCCATGAGGCAATTAAACTTGCTCGCATGCGTCTTGATTATAAAGGAAAAGAAGGTTAATGAAATAAAGTCGAAAGGAAAATTTAATTGCTCGTGTCGAGCCACAGTTGAAGCAAAAAACTAAGCTTGAGTCGCTTTTTATGGTATTCTGGAAGGTGATTTAAAAGCAAAATATAGGATTTTTCAATTTTAAAAGGGGGGAGATTTATGTCAAGTATGAATTTTAATACCTCTAATGATACTTTTAGAAAATTATTAGGAAATGGCCTTACCTATGCCGTGCCGATGTTTCAACGGGACTATTCCTGGGAAGAAGATCATTGGGAAGATTTATGGCAGGATATTTTAGAAACTTGTAAAAACAATAAAGAGCCAGCGCACTATATGGGTTACTTAGTTATCCAAACAAAGGATAACAAGAATTTTGATATTATTGATGGCCAGCAGCGCATGACGACATTAAGTTTGTTAGTATTGGCTGTTCTTAGGAATCTTGAAATATTACAGGCAAAAGGTGTTGATATTGATAATAATAAAAAACGAATTGAACAATTCCGCAACACATACATAGGTTATTTAGACCCGGTCACGCTTATTCCTAGGTCTAAATTAAGACTGAATAAACATAATGATAGCTTTTACCAGAATTACATTATTCCTTTACAGCAAATCCCGCAAAGAGGGTTGAATTATTCAGAAAAGTTGATCAAAAGAGCGTTTGAATGGCTTGTTGATAGGGTGGGTAAAGATATTTCAAATAGTGATGGTGTGGAAATGGCGAGATTTATTGATTTAGTTGCCGATAGATTATTTTTTACTGTGATTACAGTTACTGATGAATTGAACGCTTTTAAAGTATTTGAAACCCTGAATGCCCGGGGTGTCCGTCTGTCTGCGACTGATTTATTGAAAAATTATCTATTTTCTGTAGTCAATAGTGAAAAACCGCATGAGACGGAGATGAAAAATGTTGAAGACAGGTGGGAGAAAATTGTGGGAAAATTAGGCAGTGAAAGTTTTCCTGATTTTCTTCGTGTTTATTGGAACAGTCGCAACAAGTTAGTCAGGAAAACAGATTTATTTAAAGCCATAAAGAGTGCTATTCAAAATAAAGAAAAAGCATTCACGCTTATAAGGGAGCTTGATGAAAACGCGGACATATACGCGGCTTTACGTAATGAAGAAGATGAGTTATGGGATTCCCAACAAAAGAAACATGTAGGGGAACTCAAGATGTTCAGCATAAAGCAACCCTATGCGCTTTTGATGGCTGCTTATAAAAGATTGTCAAAGGATGACTTTACCTGGGTGTTGAGGGCATGCAGTATTATTTCATTCCGTTACAATGTCATCTGCAATTTTCATACAGGTGAACAAGAGAAGATTTATAGTGATATTGCGTACAATATTTCCGATGGAAAATTATCTTCCGCCAAGGATGTTATGGAAAAATTGAAGGCAGTATATCCTGAAGATCAGATTTTTAGCGCGGCTTTTATCGACAAAGAATTAAGCACAGTCGGTGCGCGTAACAAGAAAGTGGCGCGCTATATATTATTTTTACTTGAGAAGCACCTTTCCAATATTGATTATGACTTTGAAAGTGATAAATACAGTTTGGAGCATATTTTACCGGAGTCCCCTGGTTCGGAATGGCCTGAGTACGACGAAAATAAAGATTACCGGTTTATTTATAGATTGGGGAATTACACCCTCTTGACTAAGAATGAGAACAGTGACATAGGTAATAAAAGATATTTGGATAAGAAAAATGTATACCGGAACAGTAATTTTATAATCACAAAGAAAGTTGCTGAGGATAATAACGCCTGGAATGCTGAACGTATAACAAACAGGCAGCAAGCCATGGTTAAATGGGCGACGTCTGTTTGGCGGTTGATTTAGTGTAATTCAGGATGAATATGGGATGGATTTTATTTGAAATCCTTAAAGAAGCTATACGTGCAAGAAACTATTTTGCTCATGATTGTTCACTGGATCTAATATACGCGCCTTACCGTAATGCCTATAAATTTAACCCTGACCTTCCCCTTATTAAAGAATATTTGAGAAAACTTGCAGTGGGGGACTATCTTGTTTCAAGATGGACAGAGGAATTTCATGAAAGAGAATCAGGGGTGTATGTAGATAAAAATCAGTATCTGTCTAATATAGAGAAATGGATTTTTGCTAAATGAATAATAAAAAACAAAAACTTGAATTAACGTGGATTGGAAAAAATAATCCCGAATACGATATTTCCAATATTGAGCCACGGATATTGGAAGAACGGAAGGATTTGTCATATGGCGATCCAGATGCGGAAAATGTAATTATTCATGGTGATAATCTGTTAGCGCTCAAGGCTCTCCTCCCCGAATATGAAGGAAGAATTAAGGTCATTTATATCGACCCTCCGTACAATACTGGCAATGCCTTTGATCATTACGATGATAGCGTTGAACACTCTACTTGGTTAAGCTTAATGAAAACAAGGCTGGAATTGCTCAAATGTCTTCTTTTGGAAAGTGGCGTTATTTTCTGTCAATTAAGTGATGATGAGATGGCGTATGGCAAGGTGCTTTTGGATGAAGTTTTTGGCAGGGTAAATTTTATTAATCAGGTTAGTGTAAAAATGAAACAAACCTCTGGTGCCAGTGGTGGTGGCGAGGACAAGCGACTTAAGAAAAATATTGAATACATTTTGATTTATGCAAGAAACTATCTTGCTTTTCCAAAGTTTAATGAAGTTTTGGAGGAAGAAAATCTTTTTGACGTAATTAATGAAATGCGGGATCAGGGTAAAAGCTGGAAATATACCAGAGCATTTCTTGGCATGGGGAAGAAATCTTTTTTGACTGAAATTCAAGATGGTTCTGGCATGCCAATAAAAGTTTATAAACATGTAGGAGTAGAAATAAAGACTATACCGGAATTAATGGCGCAAGATGGCTTATCTGAAAAAGAAGTTTATTCTAAGTATTTTGATAAAATATTCAGGGACACTAATGCGCAGAGTTCAATTAGAACAAGGGTTATGGAGGCAACTCAAGGATCTGGAGATTTTTTTAGCATTGAATATACACCCCGATCGGGAAAATCAAAGGGCCAGATTACAACATTATTTTATAAAGGTAATAATAGAGATTTAATTGCATGGTTAAAGGATATCGCCATAAAAAAAGGAAATTCGCTCGTTAAGCTTGAGAAATTAGGAACATATTGGGATGGATTTCCATTAAATAATTTAACTAAAGAAGGGGATGTTTTATTTCCTAATGGTAAGAAGCCTGAAGCTTTGGTTCAGCGAGTTTTGGATTTAGCATCTAATTCTAATGATTTAATACTCGATTCGTTTGTTGGATCAGGAACTACAGCGGCAGTTGCTCATAAAATGGGTCGCAAATATATAGGTGTTGAAATGGGTGAGCATGCTTATACCCATGTTCATAAACGGATGAAGGCGGTTGTTGATGGAACCGATCAGGGAGGTATCAGTAAGGCGGTTGATTGGAAAGGTGGTGGTGGTTTCAAGTTTTATGAATTGGCGCCAAGCTTTGTGATGACAGATGAGTTCGGCAATCCAGTCATCGATAATTATTACAATGATACTAAACTTATCCGCGCCATGTGCAAACTGATGAATTACACCTTCGCACCAAATCCAAAAGATTACTGGAAGCAAGGCAAAGGGCAGGGCAATAATCATATTTATGTGACGACTCAAATGTTATCGGTTGCCATGGTTCAGCAAATTGTCCGACATTTAAGCGTCAACGAAACATTGCTTATTTGTCCTAAGAAATTTGAACCCGGCTGTGAGAAAGTCGATGCGCGTATAACCATTAAGAAAATCCCACAATCAATTTTAAAAGCCTGCCATTACGGCAAAAAAGAATATTTGTTGCCGATTAAAGAACGGGCTATTGAAGAAATTGATGAAGAGGATTTAACGGATGAATAAAGATCAAGCTCTTCAATATATATCCAATGCTATGAGCCTGCGAACTCCTCAGCAAAAGAGTTTGGTGTTGTTTGCTGATTATTTGGAATCAGAGGCGGGTAAGAAGGTTTTGGCACGTATTAAACAAAACAATCGTAAAAAATTAGGCGATATTGAAACTGCTACAAAAGCTTACGCGCAAACTATTCCTGAGACCAAACAGTTTCAGGCCTTTGAGCGGACATTCCCTGCGTATACCTTTGCTTTAGCGACTGGCGTTGGTAAAACACGTTTGATGGGCGCGTTTGTGGCCTATTTGCATTTAGTATATGGCATTCAGAATTTTATGCTTGTCGCGCCGGGTAATACGATTTACCGCAAGTTGGTGGATGATTTTAGTAAGGCCAACAATCCCAAGTATGTGTTCCGTGGGATTGGAGAAATCAATATCAATACTACGCGCATTATTACCAAAGATAATTACGAACAAAATCAGGCGACTGCTACTCTTTTCGGCAATCAAATTCAGATTAATATCTTTAACGTCCAGCAATTCGCCCAGAAAGACATTGAACAAGAGAAAGGCATAACCAAGTTTAGCGAGACACTGGGGGAGACATACTTTGATTATTTATCTTCGCTTAATGATCTGGTTGTCCTTCTGGATGAATCTCACCATTATCATGCCGAGGCCGCGTTTGGATCTTTGGATCGTATTGATCCTTTGATGGGCTTGGAATTTACAGCCACGCCCTATATTGTGTCAACTTTTACAAAAAAGAAAACAGAGCCAACGCTCAAGAAAAATATTTTTTATACCTACAACCTTGGTGATGCTATACGGGACGGTTATGTCAAAGACCCATGGGTCGGAACGGAAGCAGATGTTGATTTCAGCCAATGGAAAGAAGATTCCATTGATACGGATGCCAGAAAATTACAATTGGCAGCCTATTTTCATGAACGCGCCAAGGTTGCTCTTAAAGAATACGCTTTAGAGAATAATAAACAGGAAATAAAGCCGGTTATGTTGGTGGTGGCTAAGGACACAACGCATGCTGGAGCACTTAGGGCCCTTATTGACAGTGATGATTTTCGCGGCGGGACATACAAGGGTAAGGTGATTGAAGTTCATACCAAAACAAAGGGTGAAGAAGCAGACGAGACGATTGAAAAACTGCTTTCTTTGGAACATCCGGATAATATTGTTGAGATCGTCATTCATGTCAATATGCTTAAAGAAGGCTGGGATGTAAGCAATATTTATACAATTGCACCGATTCGATCTTCAGCTTCAGAGATTTTAACGGAGCAAACGATTGGTCGCGGGCTTCGCTTGCCATATGGAGAACGGACGGGAAATAAAAATGTCGACAGGGTTATGATTGTGGCGCACGACAATTTCGCGAAAGTCGTTGAAGGCGCCAGAAAATCCACGCTGATTCAGCCAACGAATATTGAAAGCATTTCAACTGAGGATGCCAAAATTATTAAAGAGGTTGTAGAAGTGCAGTCTGTGTTTGTAGCTGGAATTCAGGATCAGATAAAAAGTATTCCTTCAGTGATGAGGGACATTGAAGATCAGGTCGTTAAGAAAGTTTCCCCCTTATTTACTGAGGATACTCCGGAAGACGTTAAACAGGCTACTATCAAGGCTAAAATGGATGAATCAATTAATATCCTCTCTAAACAAATAGCCTCGGGAACAAGTTTTCTTGATTATCATCAGCATCGTAAAGATGAGAAACGGGAAATGGAGCCGTTGGGTGAGGGAACACTTTGGGGTGTTTTAAGTGAGCCGGCCAAGCAAGAGCTTGAAGAGGTCAGGCGTGTTTCTGAGCAATCGATGGAAAAGCGTAATATTCCAATTCCAAGACTGATGTTAACGCCTCATTATGGGGAGCTCATTATTAAAGATTTTGATTTGGATATAAAAAGATTAAGCCGTTACGCGACGGAAGCTTCCGTTCTTGAAGAACGCCTGCAGGCAAGTGAAGAAAAAGATTTGTTTGGTAATATCCAAGCAGGAGCAAAGGAAACAGAATTAACGCGAGTTTCAAGCCTTGGGGAAGGTAGAAAGCAAAGTCCAGAGAATACTATTATTGCCGCTTTAACAGATTGTCCGCTTGTTGATTACGACAGTGACCAAAAAGAATTATTGCTTAAATTAGCGAAGCAGGCAGTCACGCATTATAGGTCATATGTCAGTGATGAGAAGGCGGTCAAAATGATGGTTGAGAATAATTTTCGTCAGATTGCTGAAGAAATATATCTTCAGATATTGGAGCATAAAGAATATCTGTCCGATGGTTATCTTGAATCTGGCGTTCGCCAACCAAAGGCAACTCTTGAGGAGCATAGATTTCAAGAGATTTCAGGGGAAAAGAGGGTCACATTAGAATCACAGGTAGATCGTTTCCCAAGAGATAAAATATATACCGGATTTAAGAAAGCCTGCCATTTGGCTTATCGGTTTGATTCATCGGATGAAGGCCGTTTAGCATATCTGCTTGATAAGGATGAAATTGTTCAAGATTGGCTACGTCCCGCGCCTAACCAATTTGAAGGATTATTTTGGCGGGACAAGACAGGGGATTCCCAACATCGCTATGAACCTGATTTTGTTGTTGAGCTTGAAGATGAGATCGTGATGGTCGAAGTCAAACCCGCAAAAGAAATTGATGCCCCCGAGACCCAAGAAAAAAAGAAAACAGCCGAGAAGTATTGTGAGCTAGTAACGAATCATATTGGTAACTACGGGATTGTTAAACCGTGGAGATACGTGATTATTCCAACAGAGAAAATTACCTTGAGCGCGACAGTTTCTGGGTTAATAGGTAATTTTGATAACCATTTAACATTCGAATCATTGATGCGTAAAATAGAAATTGTTCCAGATGTCCCTAAATCAGTGAGGTACAAAACGCATTTACCGTTGTACTCCTTAGCCGCCGCCTGCGGAAAGTTTGGTGAAGGCAGAACAGATATTGAGCCGGAAGGATGGATTCCTGTAGATCGTAAGGGGATCAATGACACTTTCTTTATTACTCGGGCTATTGGTCATTCGATGGGGCCTAGGATTAAAGACGGGGACTACTGTATTTTTAAAACGAATCCGGTGGGGCCTTACACCTTGCCAGCTGGAAGAATTTATCTCATTCAGTATAGGGGAAAGGCTGATCCCGAAACGAGAGGCTGTTTTACAATTAAGATGTACAGAAGTCATAAGGACGCTAGCGGTATGAACGATTACGTTGAGCTTTTGCCCATGAATAAGGACTATTCGATTATGAAATTTGGCCCCGAGGATGGGGAAGAGTCGCCTTTGACGTTTGTGGGTGAGCTTGTGGACGTTCTGAAATAGGTTGCCGGTTAAATTTTGAAAACAAATACTTTTTGTTTAGCAAACGTGTTGTTTAAGTTAAAATGATATCATGAGTCGTGTTGATATAAAACCTGAAATGTTAAGCTGGGCTTGTGAAAGGTCTGGTCACAGCGCAGAAGAAATACGTAAAAGATTTCCAAAATTTGATCTTTGGAGTCATGCAGAGGCCAGTCCAACGCTTAAGCAATTGGAAAGTTTTGCTAAAGCCACGTATACACCTATTGGATTTTTCTTCCTGCCAGAACCCCCGGTTGAAGCCGTTCCGATTCCAGATTTTCGAACTATGAGTGGGGGGCGTGTTGCACGCCCTAGTCCGGATCTTTTGGATACTGTTTATATGTGCCAACAACGGCAGGAATGGTATCGTGAGTTTGCGCGTTCCATCGGGGAGAAATCTGTTTCTTATGTCGGTTCTGTTAACCAAACAAGCAATGTAGAGAAGATAGCAGAAGACATCCGACATACACTTGGTTTTGATATACAAGAACGTCGACAAATACCAACATGGACTGATGCTTTGCGTCGTTTTATTGAACAAGCAGACACGCTTGGGATTCTGGTCATGGTCAGTGGCGTGGTTGGAAGCAATAATAAACGCAAACTCGATCCACAGGAGTTTCGGGGTTTTGCTTTGGCGGATAATTTGGCGCCGCTTGTTTTTATTAATGGTTCTGACACCAAAGCAGCTCAAATGTTTACTCTTGCCCATGAGTTGGCTCATGTTTGGCTCGGACAGTCTGCTGTTTCCGATGCTCAGGCAATACAGATACCGGATAATCAAACTGAGCGATGGTGTAATTTGGTTGCCGCTGAACTTCTTGTTCCTCTTTCCGCATTGCAAGGGGAGTACAAGAAGAATAATAAATTAAGTGATGAAATTAACCGTCTCGCGTGCATTTTCAAAGTTAGTACACTTGTGGTTTTACGTCGAATCCACGATGCAGGCGGAATTACGAAAGAAAAGTTTTGGCAGGCTTATCATGAAGAGTTGGAGAGATTAATGAGCCTTCCTTCTGGAAGCGGTGGTAACTTTTATTTAACGCAAGCGGCGCGAGTTAGTAAGCGTTTTGCCAGGGCGCTTGTGACTAGCACTCTCGAAGGACAAACTCTTCATCGTGACGCGTTTCGCATGCTCGGGTTTTCCAAGCTGGAGACATTCAGGGATCTTGGACGAAGTTTGGGGGTGGCCTGATGGCATATTTACTTGATGCGAATGTCTTTATTCAGGCAAAGAATCTTCACTATGGCCTTGATTTCTGTCCATCGTTTTGGGATTGGTTAATATCGAATAACAATGAGAAGAGAGTCTTTAGTATTGAAAAGGTTGGGGATGAAATTAACGCTGGATCAGACGAGCTTTCTTCTTGGGCGGCAGAACGCGGCCCAGATTTTTTTCTTAAGCCGGATGCCGCAATTCTTCCTGCACTTGCTTCAGTTAGCGCTTGGGCTTCAACTCAAAAGTATGAACCAGTTGCCGTTAACACCTTTCTTCAAGTCGCCGATTATTATTTAGTAGCTCATGCGCTTGCTCATGGACATATTGTTGTCACGCATGAGAAGGCGTATAGCTCGACTAAGAAAATTGGAATTCCCAATGTTTGCATTGGTATGAAAATTAAATTTATGACTCCCTATGAAATGCTTCGTCATGAAAGAGCCCGCTTCATATTAGGCCCAAGTGGTCATCACGCTTAATAGCGCAAAATAAATAATTTTTACCAATCCGTAGTAACGCCCCGCTTTTCAAAACAATCCATTCACATTAGCCATTTCTAGCTCATTGACTGTAGGTGGTTTTTATTTATGAATTTTTGCCCCTGGACGTGCCTTAGGTTTTTCGATATACTTTACCCCCATGAACAAGATTTATTTAGAATTTTATGTGTGCTCCTGCAGGTTTGCTGACGCAAACCTAAGCGCAGGGGGAAGCACATATATATCTGGAGGTTGTTCTTGAAAGTATTTTTAGAAACTTATGGGTGTCAAATGAACGAGTACGACTCGGAGCTTATTCGGTCGATCCTCAAAAAAGAGAGCTATGAGTTCGTCCCTGACGAGCTCAAGGCGGATATTGTCATGCTTAACACCTGCGCTATTCGAGAGCATGCGCATCGGGTGGTGTATGGCAGGGTGCATTCTATTCGTCACCAGCGGGGCAAGGACAGGCCTGTGATGATTGGAATCTTAGGATGTATGGCCACTAATCTGCGCCAGGATCTTTTGGAAGACCGTTCTTTGAAGATTGATTTCATTGCCGGGCCAGACAGCTATAAACGACTCCCTGATCTTATTCGTGAGGCGATGGGGGAAGGAGAGAAGGCCTATGATGTGACTCTCTCCGAATTTGAAACGTATTCGGATATCACGCCCAGCCGTAAGGAAGGAATCAACGCCTGGATTGCCGTCATGCGTGGATGTAATAATTTCTGCACCTTCTGTGTAGTTCCCTACACCCGTGGCCGAGAGCGCAGCCGTTCGGTTGATAATGTGGTTGAAGAAGTCAAAAAGTTGGCTAGCGAAGGCTTTAAGCAGGTCACCCTATTAGGGCAGAACGTGAACTCTTATAATTATCAAGGAGCCGATTTTGCCGACTTGATGGAGGCGGTCAGCCGTGTTGAGGGTATTGAGCGGGTACGTTTTACCTCGCCTCACCCCAAAGATTTTCCAGACAAGTTTATAGATTTGATGTCGGTAAATCCAAAGATTTGTAAACAAATTCACCTTCCCTTACAAGCGGGCAATAATCGCATCCTTGAGCTTATGGACCGCACCTATACCAAGGAAGATTTTTTGACACTTGTTGATAAAATGCGTTTAAGAATTCCTGGGCTTGCTTTATCGACAGACATTATCGTCGGGTTTCCAACGGAAACTGATGAAGAGTTTGAAGACACTATTTCAGTTGTGCAACAGGTGCAATTTGATTCGGCCTTTACGTTCAAATACTCGGAGAGAAAAGGGACTATTGCATCTAAGAAATACCCTGATGATGTGTCTGAAGAAAAAAAGACACAGCGTATTATGCGTCTTGTTGGCATGCAAAAAGAGATCACCTATAAGAAGAACCGGGCCCATATTGGTCAGGTCTGCGACATTCTTATTGAACCAGCCTTAGGAGAGAGGGTCGACAAGATTTCCGTTGGCCGTACTGATAGTAATAAATTGGTTGTCATGCCTATAGGCCCTTATAAGATAGGGGATATTCTAAAGGTTAAAATTATCGATGCTACTCCTCACGCACTTAAGGGCCAACCCATAACGTAGACTTTAATCCTTTTCTTGCTAAATTTTTCCTCATCATTATAATAACGGTTCAATTATGATAAGAAATCAACTAACAGCAGAGCAACTTTTCGAAAAACTTAAGAACATTAAGCTTGGTGGGCAGGTGTGTGTCTATTCCTTAAAGAAGTGTGAGGAATTAGTTCCCATCATCAATGAGATTAATGAGCTTAAACAAGAAAAGAACGCCGTTATTTTGGCGCATTCCTATATTTCACCGGAAATTATCTACGGGGTCAGCGATTTCGTGGGGGATTCTTACAAATTAAGCCGTGATGCTCTTTCTACCAAGGCTAAAACCATTGTCTTTGTGGCGGTGCGTTTTATGGGGGAGACAGCTAAGATTTTAAACCCTGAGAAAGAGGTTTTGGTGCCGGCTTTGCAAGACGGTTGCACCTTGGCCGATGCCATCAATGCCCAACAGGTGCGTGATTTAAAACAGAAATATCCAGGTTACACGTTTATCTGTTATGTCAATACTACCGCCGAGGTAAAGGCTGAATGTGACGTTTGTGTGACTTCTGCTAACGTGTATGACATCGTCGAGAGTTACCCGAATGATAAAATTTATTTCTTGCCGGACAAATATATGGGCGAGAATTTGAAGAATGAGATGAAAAAGCGGGGAGTAAAAAAGGATATTCAATATTTCAGCGGTTCTTGTTATGTTCATGAAGAATATAACATTGAGAACATACTTAAAATTCGTCTAGAATACCCTGATGCCAAGATTGTCAGCCATCCTGAATGTAATAGCGTCGTGGTTGAGCATTCGGATTTCGTTGGCAGCACAGAACAAATGTTAGGATTTATGCGTAAGACTACATCTAAAGAATTTTTGATGCTGACTGAATGCGGCCTTTCTGCCCGGTTACAGTCGGAATTTCCTGATAAAAAACTTGTAGGATCCTGCACGATGTGTAAATATATGAAATCTAATTCGTTGACCGATATTTTAAGGGTATTAAAAAATCCAACCCAGCGGGATCGAGTAGTTTTTGACGAGGAGGTACGTGTGCGTGCCCTCAAAAGTCTTGAGGCCATGTTTAAGTACACCAAACAATGAGTCAATCCTTTGTTGAAACCAAATACTTTACTTTTGCAGAGTCCCCCAATGAGCTGGTTTTAAAAAGCGGAGTCAAGTTTGGGCCTATTACGCTTGCCTACGAGACCTACGGTCAGCTAAATGCGGATAAGTCTAATGCTATCCTTATTTTCCATGCCCTAACCGGTGATGCTCACGCGGCTGGCTGGCATAAGGATGCTAAGGCTCCGGGCTGGTGGGATCCTATGATTGGTCCTGGCCGTGCGTTTGATACGGATAAATATTTTGTCATTTGTGCCAATTGTATCGGCGGTTGCAAAGGTTCCACAGGTCCTTCCTCCATTAATCCTGCTAGCGCTAAACCCTATGGCATGAGTTTTCCAGTTATTACTATTGAAGATATGGTTGTTTCACAAAAGTATTTGATTGACCATTTAGGGATCAAAAAGCTTTTGTGTGCCTCGGGGGGATCCATGGGAGGGCTTATGGCTCTGGAGTGGTCGGTGCGTTTTCCTGATACGTTGGAATCAGCCATCTTGATTGCGACGAATTATAAACACACGGCCCAACAGATTGCTTTACATGAAGTGGCGCGCCAGGCGATTATGTCTGACCCTCACTGGAACAAAGGGGATTATTACGGCAAAGAGTTACCCGCGCAAGGCATGGCTGTGTCTCGGATGATTGGGCATATTACCTACATGTCTGAACGTTCTATGGAGGAGAAGTTTGGTCGTAAATTACAGGACAAGGAAAAGCTTGGCTATGATTTTTCCCAAGACTTCGAGGTGGAAAGTTATCTTAGGTATCGTGGGGCCAGTTTTGTCCAACGCTTTGATGCCAATAGTTATTTATATTTATCGAAAGCTCTTGATTATTTTGACCTATCTGAAGATGGCGATTTATTGAAGGTATTTAAAGGGGCAAAGAGTAAATTCTTAGTTGTGACCTTTACCTCTGATTGGCTTTATCCGTCTTATCAAAGTAAGGATCTTGTCAGGGCCATGAAAGCCAACGATCTTGATGTGTCTTTTATCGACATCAGTACGAATTATGGTCATGATTCATTTTTAGTTGAGATTGAAGGGCAATCGAAGTTGGTTAAATATTTTTTAGAAAACGTACGGGCAAGGTAGTTCTCTGCCTATAGACAAAACTATGGAACATATTCGAATAGACCATACATACATTTTAAATATGATCGAGCCTAACAGTCATGTATTGGACTTAGGCTGTGGGGATGGAGAATTGCTTTGGCTTTTAATTAAAGAGAAGAATTGTCGGGCCACAGGTATTGAAATCGACGAGAAGGCTATTTATAAATGCGTTGAAAGAGGTGTTACGGTTTCTCATGTAGATATTGATTCCGGTTTAAAAGATTATTCAGACCGTCGATTTGATTATGTCATCTTAAATGAAAGTTTACAGGAAGTATTAAATCCTGAGAAAGTCATTTTGGAAGCTTTACGCGTAGGCAAGAAGGTCATTGTGGGAATCCCTAATTTTTGTAATATTATTGCCCGTCTACAGATTTTTTTCTTAGGTAAGGTGCCTGTGACTAAGGGTTTGCCCTACACCTGGTATAACACGCCCAACTTAAGGTTTTTAAGTATTAAAGATTTTAGAGAATTTTGCGCCCAGCGAGGTATTTCCATCGAGAGACAGCGAGCCATCGGCTCGAAAAATGAAGTATTTTTTTGGCGCAACCTTTTTGCCAACGTTGCCATTTTCTTGATAAGTAAGAATTAAATAAGTTTTTTTGCCCCTTTATCGAATTATGAATCTTTCTTCACAAAAACAAATTTTGAAAATATTGTTTTTGCTTTTTGTGACCCTCTGGCTAATTGCATTCTTTCAAAAAGACAAACTTCCCAATAAAGATCAGATGTTAAGTTCTCAACTTCAGGAGCCGTTTCAGAGCGAAACCTCCATGGAGCCTTTTTCTGTACGTGTTAAAGGTGAAACATATAAGATTAACCCTGTATTCAATTATGAATTATATGGCCTGGTTGTATCTGACCACCTAAGCTCTTCCTGGATTGATATAAGTCATGAGAAAGCAAAAGATTATTTGAACGTTGAGGATCTCTGTGTTGTGTATGGTGAGAATATTTCTTCGGGGATTTACAGCTCTCTAAAATTTAGTAGTGGAGATTGGACGTGCTATGTCAATTGGACGGGCTCTATGCAACAGCAGATACAGGAAAGCCAACAATTTAAAGGTCATTATTTATCTAATAACCATATTTTAACTGAGGATCCCGTTTTAGTTAAAAGAATTCTCAGCACAAACAAAGGGGATCAGATTTATTTTAAGGGATATCTAGTGAATTACACTAACGAGAGGGTTTGGAATTCTTTCTATAGAAAATCAAGCACGACACGCGATGATGTGGGAGGGACAGCCTGTGAAGTTATTTATGCGACTGATTTTCAAATTTTGAAAAAAGCTAATGTCTTCTGGAGATTTATATATACCTTTTCTAAATGGATGATCGTTGTTTTAATATTTTTATTTCTTGCGATTTCTTATTATGAAGCCGGAAAGCTTCTTGAGACCAACCCTTGAATCAATATCTGGTAATTCTTTTGAATCCTGCCATCTTTACAAGCATCAATTGCAGAATTATGATTTAATTTTTGAATGGGTGCCATCACAGAATGGTTTCTTGTTAGAAGCCTTACATCCGCACCAAGCTATTCTTTTGTCTTCTGTAATTTGTGTTAGTAATGGCCTTATAGTTGTTGAACTATGATTGCCGTCGCAGAAGGGTTGTTTTTTAGACAAACCACACGCGCACCAGGCGTAAGATCCTGCTTTTGTGTCTAAAATATAGGGAAGATTTTCGGACATGAATTTCCTTTCGTTATAAAGAGGATGTTGGCCCATTTTCTTTTGGACTCCCTGAAGTCTCCAGAACAGAATCAACAGGGAATTTTCTTAGTGGTTTACCTAATTCATCCAATTGGCCTTTAAAGATACATTCGCTTAGATTGTTATCATAAATGTAAATCTTACCGTCACCTTGATCAAAAAAACCTAAACGTCCTGCGCTAGTACTAAAGGGGACAACGTTAGAGAAGTTTCTATTTTGGGCCATGATCTGGTGGGTGGTAATAGGAAGTATTAAAGCCGTTGCGCTGATGATAAGAGATCCCAGAATCCATTTATTCATAATTTCCTCCGCTTGAAAATTTTATATATTATAACATAAGAATTTTCTCCCTAACACCGAATTAGAAAGATAAAAAAAGAGGACAAAAGAAGAAGCCTCCGTCGTAAAATGTGTTTGCGAAAACATAATTTTACATCACCCAAAGGGTGAAAAACGGAGGCAATATGA